>Ga0187882_1002617_pt1 | contig 16290 bp, 15 predicted proteins | sample June2016WEW_19_1_3_FD_132991 | JGI IMG/M metagenome (GOLD analysis project Ga0187882, IMG submission 132991) | Peatland microbial communities from SPRUCE experiment site at the Marcell Experimental Forest, Minnesota, USA - June2016WEW_19_150 | ecosystem: Environmental > Terrestrial > Soil >... | reverse complement strand
ATTGTGACTCAATCAAATAGTGTTAGCACGGCACCTGTCACCATAACCACCCCACCCACCACTACTACCTCGAGCCTCGTAGCCACCGTCACGAGCGTCGTAACTCAAACAGCAACAGTTCAGCCCAGTCCAACAAGCACGGAGAGTTCCATAAGCAACACGCAGACCACTACGAGCGACATAATCGGCCTGCTTCAACAGAACAACCTCCTCACAATCGCCATCCTCATGATACTAGTCCTAGCCTTGGCTGCGTCCATGATGAGGAGACGAGGAAAATCCAATGTTCAAGCAACGCAGACTCAACCACCAGCCATCAACGTCACCTACTGCACCCATTGCGGAACACAAAACCCTGCCACGAATAGTTATTGCAGAAAGTGCGGCACAAAACTTAGCTGACTACCCATGACCGTCGTCGGTCCAACTTTGTGTGTGTGCGCACCACTAGACCCACACACACGAAAATTGCGAGTTCAGATTCTCATGTCCGAACTGAGCACGACAATTTTTTTGATATGCCAAAATTGCTTGTGTCTTTGCGATAATCATATAATCCGTCCTCGTGCAACCTAGAGTCATGCGGAAAGCGTTCATTTCCGTCGTGATTCTGATCCTGATTGCTATTATGCAGTTGACCCTCATGACAGCACAAGGCTACTCGGGAAACCAGATACTGCTTCCACTTCTCACGAAACCTGTGACGGTAGATGGTAAGTGGACGGCTGCTGATGAATGGTCAGACGCCGTCGTGATAACGCTCATCAACTGTAATTGCTCGAGTGTAACCGCAAATGGTTACCTCTACGCGAAACATGATCCATCAAACTTCTACTTTCTTATCGACTTCGCATCTTCAACCGTACTGGACGGGCAGCATGATAATATGGATGTATTCCTTGACCCATTGCACAACGGTGGGACGGTACCGCAGTCTGATGATAGAGTATTTGTCGTGGGCACAAGCGGTGGTGTCATGAATGTGGGCGCGGGAGTCTCACAGTGGAGTTTGAATAATCCGCTGCCGGAGGGAGTGAAGGTGGTCTTCTCCATGGCCGGTTCCAGTAACCGGGCTCAGCCTCATGAAATCGTTGAATTCATGGTGCCTTTTTCCATGTTCTCCGGGATGCAGAACACCATTGGTTTTTCGGTTGCCGCTGGCCATGGGAGTGTCGGGTCCTCGGAGTTCAGTTTGGCACTGTGGCCTGCTAACCGTCAGAGAGATAATCCGTCTACATGGGGTGAGGTGACCGTGTCCTCTACTCCGATCCCGGAGTTTTCGAGCGTCTGGTCGGTTATCGCTGCGACTTTACTTGTTTCTGTGACGCTAACTTGGTCGCGGCGAAGGACTTCTTCAAAAGGGTTAGTGTAGAGGGGACTCCTGACTCGTCGGGACTGCTTTCGTCGTAGGTAAGAATATGAGTAATTGTGTGTGTGCGCACCATTGGACCCGCACACAAAAACTGTCCCAGTCAACCTCAAAGTCGGCCGATCCACATTTTTCTGATGTCCTTTTCTCCACGTTTCCAATGGCCGTCATTACGAGGTGTCCAATCAAAGACGGAGGTGGACCAATTAGCCGTGGCAGTGGAAATCTCCTCGAGCTTGTAATGGGGGAGATGTGCGATTATCCAAACTGGGGAGGGACGGCTTCCCCGTCCGCTAGACGCCGCATCTATTTTGGAGGTATCTTCGTCGACAAGGGGACAAACGGATTCCTGGCTATCAGTAACCACTGACTCCAAGAAAATCATCGGAGTGCTAAGCTGACTCAAGAACCATTCGGGATTCAATAAATGGTACAGAACACCAAAACACAAAGTTGCGTCGTAACCTGCCGGTAAGCTGTCTCTGTCCAGATTAATGATGAAAGTTTCTCTATCGGGGTACTTACGTTTAAGGCGCCTGATGTTAGAAGCACGTGAGTCGCATGAAACAACATGACTCCCCAGCCTCACAAGATACTGCCCCAAATCTCCTTCACCGCATCCCACTTCAAGAACAGACTTTCCCTGAAACCAGTTAGCTGGAAAGTGGTTCAGAAGGTTCGTAATTCTGGCCGCGTTCGCCTCGGCATATCTGTCCGAAGAAAAGACTGACCCCAACAAACCCTTGGAAGATAGGAACTGTCGAACCAAACGTGGGAACGTTTGGGCCACCCTCTAAACTGTGGTTTGGTTGGTGCATCTATTGAAGATTTGCAGTAAGGCACCTCATTCTTCCCTTACGTTAACACTCCTGGGAATGCCATCGGTTTGTTCCACGGTTTCCACAGGGGTAGTTCTGCAACTTCATTCGCCGAGAGGGACCGCGAAGAAATACGAAGACTGAACCCGATTTGCCACATTGAGGGGCGAAATCTGAATTATCTGGTACTCATGAATCTTGAGGATGCTCCTAATTGAATCTAAATTGCTAGTTGTGACTTCAAGGATTATCCTCGGTCTGAGGACCCTTAGCGTCTGCTGCATCCCAGTCAAAGCCTCTGTCTCGGACCCTTCAACATCAACTTTGACCCAATCCAGACGCGACATCCGATTTGATTCAACCAGTCCATCTATAGCGACTGCCCTGACGGCCGAGTGACCAAGTCCCAAGTCCCTTTTGACCGAATGTCTTCCCGATGTTTTCCCTACTTGGAGGACAAGACTGTCCTCCTCCATCCAAGCTGCCAGATTCAGCGCGAATATGTTTTCCACATTGTTGAGCACAACATTCTTGCATAAGGTTGCATAATTCTTCTTATCCGGCTCTAGGGCTATTACTCGACCCTCTTGTCCTACGCTTTTCGCCGCTGCTATTGTGTACTTTCCTATGTGAGCTCCAATATCGAGCACGACCTCTCCATTTCTCGGAACAAACCACAACGACATGAAGTCTTCGAAACGCGATGACAGTATGTCAAGACTTTCAAAATCCACAATGCGAAAAAGTGTGCGTTTACCTTCAAAATGACTCCGCCCAGCAACCTTTCCGAAATTCTCGTGAAAGTCAGGCTAGGGCTTTCCTGAGCAAGAATCTTATCTAGCGGCTGAATCAGCAGCGTAAGTAGTATTCGGGCCTTGGCGCCAAACCCTAGTCCTGATCTAATTAGGTCAACACGAATCCTTATTTTCTCAGCCATGAACAAGAAAGCTTGAACCACTTTGGTTCCGTTGGTTGGAATGCGCACCCATGTCACCGATTTCACGAGAAATTCTGTGTTTCTAACTTACACCAATAACCTATAACAACTTAGTCTGCTGAAACAAGCTTGTTCTTGCTCAGGGTATGACAATGAGGGTTGCTTTCGTAGGGCGTGTCCTCGGTGAAGACTATTGGGGCGGTGAAAGGAGAATTGCCCTGCAACTCTTTCGTCTCTTTGGAGAAATGGGAGTGGATCCTATTCCATTCTATTGTTATCGCAGAGGCCACGAGCGCCTTCAACAGGGCATCGCACATCTCGCTTGGGACTTGGACCCACTGGCTGTCAGAAATTACCTAATGTTCTTGCGCAAAACAAAACCGGACGTGGTGCTCGGCTGGTATGACCGAGACACATCGCTCGTTCACGCCTGTGGCAAACTGGGAATCCCCCTGGTCCTCACAGCCCATGTTTATTGGTTGCAATGTCCCATTCGATCTTTAACATTCCATGGGACTGAGAAATTCTGTTCGGGGCCTCAGCTCTATTGTGGTGTAGACGTACTCAGACGTAGAGGCTTCGAATCTGCGAGTTTTCTAGGCCCCGCTTTTGGACGACTCCTGCTCGAATCATTCAAGCGGAAGAAGGCGAGAATAAACCGTCACGTCTCATACGTTATAGCTTGTTCACAATTCATGAAGAGTATCCTCGAACGTGACGGCTTCACAAATGTCAAGGTTGTGCATAATGGTGTAGACCCACCACTCTATGATGCGCCTGATTCGCAGCGCAAGCCAGTAATTGTGTTCTCGGGTCAGACGACATCGCTCAAAGGATTTCCAGATTTCCTCAGAATGTCTAATATCGTAAAGGCTCAATTCCCGCAATGCAAGTTCGTTTTCACAGGCGGGACGGCCAAGGTTAGCTCCGGAGCTGAAGAATTGGGGGTCATAAGTGACTCTGAGTTACGAGCCCTCTATTCGCGATCCTCGGTCCTGGTCTTCCCTTCAGTTTGGCAGGAACCTTTCGGCCTCGTTCTGATTGAAGCAATGGCATCAAGTTTACCGGTTGTTGCATACCGTACCGGTGCCGTCCCGGAAATTGTGATTGATGGAGAAACTGGTTTTCTCGTGGAAAGGAGCAATGTTGAACAACTAAGCATGAGGGTACTGCAGCTACTAAGAAACCGCGACCTAGCTACGCGTATGGGGAAGTTGGGCAGAATTGCTGTGGCCGATAAGTTCGACATTAGGCACACAGCACAGAGGTATGTCGAAATTCTATCTGATGCAGCTACCTGAAGCTACAGTCCCAGTCGCATACTCGCGATATATCGCTTCAACACACACATGTCCATGGAATGCGTGCTCATCGCTTTCTCTATCTCCTCGTCGTCCCGAACGCGTTTACGTTCAATCACTTGCCTTTCAAAGAGAGTGCTCTGCAGTGCGAAGAGGTTCCATGCGAAAGCCTTGAAGATGGAAACAAAGTATTGTACTCCGCGCGCCTTTATGCCGAGGAACAGGCCTCCCGCGATTATCAGACTACATGTCGTTGGAAGTCTAATCAGTATTTTCCGAGCTGAATAGTTCTTTATCATCACTCTGATTCGATTGCGCTGGGTCAGGTAGAACTTGGTTGCGTGGGGCATTGTTCTTGACGATGCGCCTCCAGCGTGGTGGCATACGGCTGATTCCACCACTGAAACGCCGTAGCCCATGAGCCTAGCTCGCCAGCACAAATCCACATCCTCATGGTACAGAAAGAGCTTCTCGTCGAACCCTCCCAACCGATCGAAGAGGTTCTTGCTGATTGCGAACGATGCGCCGGAGGCATAGAATTCGCCGTTTCCACATTTCCCGTAGAATCCGATTCCAGCGGCACCGTAAATGTCGCAGGGGTTCCCGCGCAATGCTCTCTGGGCGTATTCGTGGAAGATCAATGATTGGTATATGCGGTTCTCATCTTTGGAGAGAGCTTCACGGAGCCCCTTCACGTAATCCGGAGCTAGGGTTGTGTCATCGTTTAGGAATATGAGAAAAGGAGCATTCGACAAGCGAGCCCCCTTGTTGCAAGCGGCACCATACCCACGATTTGCAGTGGTCACAAATCTGGTTCGCCTCGCAACCTCTCCGCCGGTCATCTGATCAGGTTTTTCGGGGGCGTTGACTCCGCTGCAAACCACAATGGCCTCAAAATCGGAAAAGGACTGCGCGGATAGCGAGGAAAGGCACCGAGCAAGATTCGCAGCTTTCGGCGTTGCAGTTACGATTACGACGGTAAGGCTTGCCATGAGGGGTCACGGTGATTTAGTGGAAATAATTCTCATTGAATGTGGCCACCTAGCAAGGAATAATCCTACTGCAACAGCCTTCAATACCTCTCTTGAGCACTGGCCACGCTTTAACCATAGGTGCCTGGGGTGTGCCTTGGCTTATCGGAGATGTTCTGTGGGTTGAGGCGTGCAGTATTCTATGTAGGTCTGCCGTGAGTTTCGTTATCTCATTTCTAAGAACATAGTTTATGCTATAAGACACACATTATCTTGGAAAGTCCCAAATGCTCAATATTGGCAACCTCGTTACCTTCTTGGCATTGCGTCAGTGACACCAGTCATTTAGACTGGATATAGGTGCTATAGCAGCTGTAGATACAACATTGGGCCGCGTCAGGACTATTCAAGTCAAGCCGGGTACGAAACGCCAACTGGATCTGGTGGGAAGAAAAGGCGAGACATATGATGCCATAATCCGGAAGCTAATTGCAAATTACTTCAAGCCCACTTCAGGGACGGCGCCTTGAAGGAGGGTTGGGCGAATGAAAAGAGAAGTTCTAATTGAGTTGGGAATTTGCGGTCTAGTCTTGGTGATCATTATGGTTGATGCTGTCTCATTCGCTCTAGCGGTACGCGCGCAGCAATTATCACCGTTGAGGATCGGAATGCTCCTGGGGATCGTTCTTTTCGTTGTGATTCTAATGCGTTACAGCAATACCGTCGAAGACGCAACCATAAGATCCATGGCTGAGATCTACCGTTCGATGCTTGATAATCTGCCTGTGGGAGTGTACCGAGCCAAATCAAACGGCGAACTACTCGAAGCCAACCGAACATTTGTGAGGATGTTAGGCTACTCGGATTTGGCTGAAATCAAGAAGGTGAATCTGAAGAATGTTTTTGTGAGGGAATCTGATCGAGTTGGGCTGCTGGAAAAGCTTAGGAGCACAACTGTTTTCGCAGAATTCCAACTGAGACGGAAGAATGAGGAAACAATCTGGGTGCGCGATTACCCTAAGGCAACCTTAGCCTTGACAGGAGACGTGGACTACATGGACGGTGTGATCGTGCAAACGTATGGGATTGAGGCCATAGTTCGCGACATCACAGAACACCGAAAACTGGAAATTATGAAAGACCAGTTCATTTCCGCAGTAACGCACGAGCTTCGAACACCCCTCGTTTCAATAAAGGGCTATGTTGACTACGTTTTAGCTGAAGATCAGAATACGCCGCTTGAAGATGTCAGGCCTTCGATTGAAGTACTGAAACGGAACGCGAATCGACTGCTTGAACTCACAAATGACTTATTGGATATTCACCGCATGGAGTCCGGAAAACTACAGCTCAAGTTACAAGATGTCGATGTTCGGGATTTGCTAAGGAAATGTGTTGACGAGATTCAACCCCTCCTCGACCAGAAATTTCAGCATCTTCATCTACAGATTCCTAACGGCCCCCTTACGGTTCAAGCGGACCCTCTGAGGCTGGACCAAGTAATCATAAACCTCCTCAACAATGCGACCAAGTTCACAGCCGAAGACGGACACATCACAATTCAAGTCAAAGAGGTAAACAAGAGCGGTGGCCTTGAGATCAGTGTGAAGGACACGGGCATAGGAATCAGCCCCCAAGACTTGATCCGCGTCTTCGAACCCTTCGCGGCCATAGACAAACCCACCTATTACAAGGGAACTGGACTAGGCCTCAGTCTAAGCAAAATGCTGGTAGGAGCACACGGCGGTTCAATTTCAGCTTCCTCACCCGGAAGAAACCAAGGCGCGACATTCACATTTACGTTACCTAGAAAACGGATGGTGGTTGTCAATGGATAGAATCTTAGTCGTAGACGACGAACCCGACATCCTCAACCTAACGAGAATGATCCTAGAGAAGGAAGGCTACTGGGTTACCTCCGCCACAAACGGAGTCGAAGCATTGAAGATGCTTGAGTCGCAAGGCTCAGACCTTGTGTTGCTTGACCTTGTGATGCCCGGAAAGAGTGGCCTCGAGGTCTGCGAGATCATAAAGTCCCAACCTAAGACAAAGAACATTCCCGTAATTATGTTCACGGCTCTCGGCCGAGAAGTCGATAAGAGGCTCTCCCGTCAGGCAGGGGCGGAAGCACACTTCACCAAACCCTTCACCAAGGAGGACCTGCTCCAGGAAGTGAAGCACCACATAACTGAAGCGAGAACATCAGGGTTCTCCAGGCGGCTCGGCATAGAGATTGGAAAATTGCGGGGAAGGAAAATGCTTCTCGAAATTGACCCCCGCTCAGCCTACGAGAAAATCGTCGTGGACTTTGCGATCGAATTTGGCTCTAACGAGGAAGCCGTACTTGTCGTCACTCATCAGGGAAGCGCGGTCATGCATGGCGTGAAAGACTACAAGAACGTTAAGCTCTTAGTGCTTGACCCGAGAGCGGTCTTCTCATTTTCCCCCCTCCTCAGCAATTACCCGGACGGACGTGTGAGCCTTGTATTCGATAGTCTTACGGACGCGGCTTTGATGGTGGGGGTTGGCGAAGCTCAGCAGAGGTGGCTGTACCAATTCACACAAAACTCACTCCGAGTCCTTGACGATGACCGGATAACAGCGCTGTTTCTCCTCAACGCTGAAGCGCATGACCCCAAGGGCGTAGCTTCCGTCAGGGGACTCTTCAATCACCAAATCACCTACACCGCAGAGGGGGCCGCGGTAATGCGGCAGGTCTAAAGCACCACTGCGACGTCGGCCACTTTGAAGAAACTAGAAAGAACCTCCACAGCACTCTGATTTTCAACTAGGGCCAACGGGACTAAGACCAATACGATTGTTCGCATCTTGCGCGGTCTGGTCGGGAGCATACCCAAGCATTGTGGGAATTGTCGTTGAAATCTTCATAAAGTCCCCAGTTTGCTTCGCCTAATTGCGATTTCGATGTCTTCGAAGCTGTATGGCGAGCAGAATCCACAGGATTACTTGCGCCCATGTCGACGATAACAAAGTGGAGAAGCTTATTCGAAGATCTGGAGAATATTTGGATAGGCCGAACAGGTTGAAATCGTAAATACCTTGAATGGTTATCAACGCGTAGGCTACCGCTAACGCACCCCAGCTCTTCCAGCTTCTCTTGCTGGGGAGCGGCCACGCTGCAATCAACGGGGCGAAGCATAGCAGGAGCATTATTAGATGGTGAAACTCCGTCGCCGGGAACAGCAATGTCGTTGCCGCAATTAGCAGCCCCGCCTCTAAGCCCAGATCGCCTGCTCTCCGGCCGGGGGGCCACAAGATCATCAATGTTCCCAAAACAAGCAATGCGCCGACCGCAGAATAGACAAGTATTATCCATTGCGGTTGAAGTGCCGGGAGGAAGGTAACGATAATGCCCAGCAAATTTTGAAGAAAATCAGGAGGGGGTATTGTGCTGCTTGTGGAACGGTGGAACTGAGTGAGTGTCGGCTCAAGTCCAAAAGCGGCGATCCCGGCACCGATGCTAAGCAAACTCACAACAACAGCCCCTTCGAGCATCCTCCACTGGCGACGCCAACAGATCAAGAAGATCAGTGCCGCGGCCATTGGCTTGAACCATACCCCGAACGCTAACAACCCGCCCCCAAGGAATCCGCGGTTCCGTCGCCATTCGTAGATCGCGAAGGCGGTGAAGAACAATGGGAATGCCTCTGCCTGTCCGAGGCGCATCGCTGAAAAGATGGGAATGAATCCGATTGTGGAGATCAGAATCAATTCGGATTTCCATGGTCGATCCGCCTGGGAACCGAGCAGGAGACCGGATGCGACCGCCGCAATTCCGCTAGCAATTGTCCATATTGCAGCCCCTAGCCGTAATGGGATGAGTGTCAGCGGCCACGCTATGAGCGCGGATAGGGGTGAGTAAAGGTAGCCAGGGGTCCAGCACGGAATCCCGTATTGCATTGCAATATGCGTGTAATCAATCGGGGATGCCAGGTAGATGTTTTGGCCGTGCGAGAGAGCAATCGCCGCAATAGCATAAGTGTAGTAATCGCACCCGCCCCCTTCATATACTCCCCACCCAACGGCCAGCGCCAACCCAACAGAGAGAATCAGAATGATTCGACGCCGCAGTTCTCAACACTATCCTTCAATTTCCATACGATACCAAGATGACTAAGCAACCTATCGATTCTAGGTAAGAGCTCCTAGGTAATAATGAAGAATATCGTCACTTCGCTGTTTCGGTATCTCTCTTGGAAGCTGTTGCTGAGTTCATAAGACAGAGGACCTGGGTTATCAACCTGCATTACAATGCACTTGAACGTCATCGTCTTTGATTTCTGTAATGCCCGGTTAGGACTTGAAGATATCGAAAATCGAGGTTCAACCCCAGGCTTGCGATTCCTGACGGGCAGCTGTTCCAGCGGTTTACGTGAAGGAGAGATTCTGTCACTAAAAACGGCGAACTACGGCTATCCAACCGCGCTATCATACCACGCAACCTTGAAGGTTCCACTAAGAAATCTTGGTGCTCCTTCTACTCGCGAGAATGCGACCATTCCTACTGGAATATCTAGGCGCTATCGACCGGAAAGAAGGAGACCGTTACTCTCCATTACTCAACAAGACTTCCGTAGAGTATTCGAAGCCGCCAGTAGGCAGTGCAGATTCAAGATCAGGCCCGAGGATTTACGCGATTGGTTCGCTCAAGAAACGGCAACAAGGGACTACCTGACAGGTACGTGGACGCATTAAAAGGCAGAACCACGAAATCGGTCCTTGCACGACATTACACTGATTTCACTGTTGACAAGCTGAAAGTCGTCTATGAAGCAGCCAAACTGCGATCTTACCTAATACGTGGTAGTAACATGACGAATCTTCGCTGGCTGAAGTGGAGAATTACGCGATACTTTCGCGACCAATGCTTGCAAGTTCATCTACGCGCAATCAGGATTGGCAACACTGCGATTGACGACGTAGTTATCGGCAATGGCTGGAAAATGTCCCTAGAGATCAAAACACCTAGGGACGATGTGACGCGTTGATCTGGAACAGTTGACTAAGCGTTAGCCTTTGGTTATTACCAAGAAACCTAATGTTAGTCTTTCGGAGTAGCCTGCTATGTAACAAGGCGATGAAACCAGGGCTTGAATGCTGTCGCGCTACGCATGAGGAAATTTTGCCAAAGTACACGATTGATTCCTGTGCTGTTGTCTTTCGCCGCCTTCCTAGCCATTAGAGCGTTAGCAGTTTTTGTCGCGATTCCGTCAATTGCGGTTTTGATTGATTCGGGATACTACGTAGCTGCTGGAACCGCATACGTCAGGGGTGCCCTGCCAGATTCGCTGAACCCCGAGCATCCCCCACTCGCCAAGTATATTATCGGTTTTTTCGCGGTTTATTTCGGTAATCCGTCCCTAGCAAGCTACGTTTTCGGCTTCTTGTCTGTTGTTGCTGCCTATTTCTTGGCGCGAAGGCTTCTTTCTAAGAAGAAGTGGGCAACGGTAACCGTTTGGTTAGTGGCTTTCGACTCGGTTAGCATCTCAACATTCCTTTATCCTGTTCTTGATGGGTTCATGCTGTTTTTCGCGCTCGCATCAATCTGCGTCCTTTTGAGGTCTGAGAAATTGCATCACTACGCCCTTGCTGGTATGCTCATGGGACTCGCGGTTGCCTGCAAGTGGAACGCTCTATTCTTTGCAGCTCCTGAAATCATATTCATCGTCGCATCTCACAAATACTTTGCGGCGGTCGTTTCATCGTTCTCGTCATCGGCGCTTTATGTTGCTTCCTATTCTGCGCTTATCGCAGCTAAGGGATTGAATTCCTTTCTCAACCTACAACTGTGGATGACTGGCTTCATGCTTGGTGCTCACGGACTAGGTCCCACGGTCAAAGACATCATAGGACAACTCATACTGCCCTTCATCTTCCATACGACAACGTTCGGGGCCGTAACAGGGTACAATTCTGCATTTCATCCTGAAGGATTCAACTTGCTCGGACGCTCATACATCTCTTTTGCCGATTTGACCAATGCGCCAATTCTTCTTTTGTTATTCCCTCTCATCTACTGGCTTCTACGCCGCTTCACCCCGTCAGATTCGGCAAGAAAACTAATGCTGTGGATTCTTGCCAGCTTGATCGTCTGGGAGATTCTTTTCGTAAACTCGCTTGAAACTTGGTTCTTTGCACCCATAATAGCGATGATTGCAATTGGGGCCGCTCCGATGTTAGAGGAAATCGCGTCACGTGGTTCGCGTGAGAGGTTGCTGGCTTATTCCTATTTAGGCCTGGTTGCGCTGTGGCCCCTCATTGCAAGTGCTATTGTTGTATTACGCGTGGTGTACTACTGGACGTATCCCTAGTCCTAGACTTGGGCCGAGAAAACACGTATGGCATTGCATGTTTGTACGATCATTGAGATCCAATAGCGCAGACGAATATTAATTGACTCACCCATGATAGTGGTCAAGGAGTTTGTGAATCAAGTCTTCCTCGATGCCCAAAGGTGCTGTTTTGATTAAGCAACTCAAGCAAAGATTCTTGAATTGCAATTCTCTCTGGAACAAGAATCTATCTTCTCCCATTCTGCTTTTTGTCCGTTGTTTTCCAAGTCCACCTAGACGTTCCTCAAATCAGAAACGTTACCTTTTCTCCCGGTTAAGTTGTTCTTCCATGCGAAATAGGTAACACGGGGAGACTTGCGGTTTCCGGTCCCGCAGTTACAATCACCACGCTAAGGCTTGCCATCAAAGATCACGATGAACAGGTCGAATCAATCTTCATGCATCATCGCAAGCTAGGTTACTAGGAATATTGCTACCGCATCGTTTCGATACTTTTCTTGAAAACGTGAATCCACCTCGAACAAGTGAAAATTCTGGTTTCCAGTCTCCATCGCAACGCAGCTGAACCCCAACTCCACAGATTTCTGAAACACCCTATCCGGCTTGGTGAAGTACAACAGGTCACCATAGTACGGAACACCGGTGAGAGTCGGGAGAAATCGATATTCAACCCAGAATCCAAGGCTAGCTACCCCTTTTGGGCAATTGCTTTGCATTAGCCATTCCATGGATGCTTGGACGCCCAGTTGACGTGACCTGTTTGCTGGATCGTAAGCGGCTATGGCCAACCTTGGGAATTCCCCAAACGCAACTAACATCAATAGGACAAGCGCCACCACGATCATTCGGATCTTTGGCGTTCTAATGTGGATCTTTCGATGTGTGGCGAGCAATTCGGACCCCCATCCGAGGAGGCTTGCTACGAGGAAGGTTGCTGGGATCATCGAAAATAGAACGAATCTATCTGTCCACGTGGATACGAACGCTCCGATCATGAGCAACGCTATCCAGACAACCATAAACAGTCCTGCGATGCTCTTTCGCGGTTTCAACAGAACGAAAAAGATCGCTAGGGCAGTTGCTGTAGCGCTCCCCCATCCCATGAGCGCCTTGAAATTCCACAATAGATTCAAGTAGGCGATGAGAAAGAATCCGTTTGCATTTGACAACGCAAAGTAAGTATCCAAGAGTCGCCCCACGTTCCTGCCTAAAACAGAGGACGCGACCAACGCCAATAGAACGATTCCTGATATCGAGTACAACGCTGCCAACGTGTATTGCTTGATTTGGCTACGGCGCATCAAAAACACAATGGGAATGATAGCCCAAAATAGCACGAAGAGAATGAAAATGCTCGAATGAACCACCACCCCGGCTAGTCCCAAAAGTGCGAGCGTTAGCCCCGCCCGCCTGTTAGGGTGCTTGACGTATGAGAGTACCTGCCAGAGTAGGGCAAGGATGATTCCATCTGCAACTATGTTCGGGAATGCGCCGACTAGGGTCAAATGGATTAAGTCGGCGGGGACGGCGAACGCGCCAACAAGCACCGCTATTCCGGCGACCCTTTCGTCGCCTGAGATTTCGCGAGCTGCGAAGTATGTTAGGAGAAGAATGTCAATCAGTACCAGCGAGAGAAGTAGGCGAAGAGAATCGAGAACGTTGCTCCCGGCTGTACTCGAAATTACCGCTGCCACGAAATGCAGACCTAAGGGGTAGGAAGCGCTGTGAAGCAGCAGATTCCTTCCGTCACCAAGCAAGATCGCCTCAGTATAAGATGCGTGAGCAATGGGGTCGAATGTTCCAGCCGTTGGGAAATACGGCGAATAATAGTTCAGTGAAAGCAGAAATGCAGCATAGCCGATTAATGCCACGGCAAGTGGCAACCATTTCTCCTCGATTTTGAGTTTGGGTCTTGTTTGAATCGAAGTGCAGTTTTTCAGCAGAAAAACACCAATCAAGACTGCTGATAGTCCCAACGAAATAGCAAGCGAGTAGAACAGGTAGTTAGATGTGAACAGGGAAAGTGCTGGGGTTACCAAACTAACAAAAGAGACACTCAGGATCAAAGAGAGCGCAATCTTCTCTAGCCATCCAATTCGATGGGAGAGCCCCGAGATCAAAATCCACGCGTATCCGGGGAGGACAAGGTCAAGAAGCGCGAGAAATAGGCCGATCAGGTTAGTCGTCGTGACTCACTGCCCAACGAATTGTTTCAGGTGCAGTTGCTTCAAGCTACAACTCAACTACCCTCGTAGCCAATTCAGAGGGCGTTTTGACCTACTAAAGACTCGTAGATGTCGGGTGCCTTATTGTGATTGCGCTTTGGGGGGGTCTATCTTCTTGGTAACTGGGAGCACATCCTAGTTAGGCTAAGATAGGTGTTGCATCGTATAATGTCAAGTGCCTGAATGTTATGTCGAAATGGATCAGGTCATTACCTTGGGCATGGTTGGTGTTTATCGGCACGATTGCAATATTGTCCTATTATCTTCCAGCATCCCGTTTTACTGCAACTACCTCAACCCCCACGATCACTTACTCGGGATCGCTCAATGTCAGAGTCCAAGGAGACTTACACGTCGTCAGTGTCCAACAAATATGCGAGAGCTTGGTCTGCGGGGGACCCCAGACCGTTTACTATTTCATGAATGAGAGAGACGCGGCGCATAAGACTTGATTTCGGCTGCGATTCCCCGCCATGCACTATGTTCGGTGATGTTCACCTTGATCCGAGCGTCCGGCTTGTCGAAGGCGCTCAGGTCATGGTTGTGGGGACGTTAATTGTTCCTTCGCTTTGGAACTGCAGAGACTTTGAGCCGCGAGTGTGCTTTGACGCTGACCTCTACGTAATCGATCTGTTACCGGGATAATTGACCTGACTGATCCGAACGGCCTAAGATAACTCGACTTCGTTCTATTCCAAGGCTGCCGGCCAGATTTCACTGATCCGATTCCATCGCTTGGACGTATCGGAGCTGGGAGACGGATTAGAATCTTGTCGTTTGACCTTCAAAGGAGCATCTCATCTTACCAGTGTTGTGGAGTGTTCAGTGGGCGGGGGCTTCAAGTCCAAGTCTCTTGAGAAGGGCGGTAAAGTCGCCTTTCTTTATGCCTACGAAGGTTACTGCGACTAAGACAAAGAGTCCAATGATCCTGCCCTCATAGCCAAGGAAAATCGCAACATCACCGAAGTTCCCTTCCGCCAAAATGAACCCTAATTGCTCAACTAGTAGAAGCAGAAAGCCTACGGTGACGAAGCCTTCGCTAGCCCTACGGGTGAGGCCCCAGTTTCTCCCAGTTTCATACACGATGTAAAGGCCTGCGAGCGCCATTACGGCTCTCAGCGGTAGGCTCACACTCAAAGGAACGGCGTTTAAGGGAGCGGATCGCTCGTAGGTGAACGAGTAAGCGAGGACCGCGATCGTGACTGCGGTCGGGATAGCTAACTCGACTGAGACTGATTCACCGATGAATTTCAATCTGGTTTTCCGAGCATAAGTCAATGCTAAAAATATTAGACCGTACGTTTGAGTCAGCAAGAAAACTACACCTAATATGAGGCCGCTAGCTGGAAAAATGAATTCTGTAAGGGTTAAGAATGCGTTTGCCGCGAAGGCTATGGTCAACAAACCGAAGCCTGCGGGTACTCCGAGCAAGTAGGAGATGCCTGATTCCCTACAGGGTTTTAACGTCGAAAACACGAGAGTAAGGGTCGCGAGGGCAGAGAGGATTTCAACTACTACGACCAGTCCAGAGGGCATCTGATGAACCCGATTGCGAGCCTTACATATCAGGTACCTTATTGTGGTTGCGCTTCATGAGGTACTTAGATCGTGCATTTTGCGTCGCTGTGGCGCTCTTCCTCGTCGGAGCATTCTTGGGTGCGATGATGGTCCTGGCGTCTACGACTTTTCAAGGCTTTGTCCTGAGAGTGTTGCAGTTCAGGATGGTGTCCCCTGTGCAGGCCGCAAACAGGCTTGGAACTGTTGTCCTATTTTTTCTGGTCTTCGCGAATAACTCGGTTCCAGTAGTGTTATCGTTCGCTTATTCGCTTGTCATCCTTAGGGTAAGATGGACTCCAACATTAAGCGAGCAGAGGACTTGGATCTTCATGAGCTTGTACACTTTGATTGTTGCTTTTCTGGTAGGTTTCTTTTCGGTGGGGGCAACAGTGGCCGTTGGGTGGGTTAACGGCGGCGGCAAGGTTCTCTCTATCCTTCTTTCAACGTCTTGGGTCCACGGACCGCTTGAGGTTGTCTTCGTTTTGCTAGGTGTCGCAGAACCTTTGAGAATCGTCTGGGGTGGGAGCAAGCCGAACGCAACACCAAACCAGAGACTAAGTGAAGACGTCGGTTTGTTGTGTATTTGTCTTCTGGGCCTGTGCGTCTCGGCTGCTATTGAGGTCGTCGCGAAGCTTTAGTGAAGAAAATGCGGATTTGATAGGCGATTTATACAGGGCTTTGCTGTTCGCATGCCTCTGTAAGTGTATCCCGCGAATAGGTACGTTAGTTACGTACGTCCTTTTATCTGGTCTGCGAAAACGTGACCCTGTCAAGCTTGAGACTGTTGGGGGTGAATGT
>Ga0187882_1002616_pt1 | contig 16291 bp, 10 predicted proteins | sample June2016WEW_19_1_3_FD_132991 | JGI IMG/M metagenome (GOLD analysis project Ga0187882, IMG submission 132991) | Peatland microbial communities from SPRUCE experiment site at the Marcell Experimental Forest, Minnesota, USA - June2016WEW_19_150 | ecosystem: Environmental > Terrestrial > Soil >... | reverse complement strand
TGCCTCAGCTCCGCAACGGCTTGTCTCTACGGCGTGAGCGAAGCTGCCATTCTGGCGGCCGGATACGCGCCAGCCGTGGGGTTTATCCATACCGGCAAGCCCCAATCGTTTGTGTACGATATTGCAGACCTGTTCAAGTTCGAGACCGTTGTTCCTATCGCCTTTCGGGTGGCCTCAAAGAACCCGAAAGAGCCGGAAAGAGAGGTACGAGTTGCCTGCCGCGACTCATTCCGGCAAAGCCGCGTCCTCCATCGGATAATCCCCATAATCGAGCACGTCCTGTCTGCCGGCGGCTTGCCTTTCCCCGGAAGACCCGAGGAATCCGTGGCGCCGGCAATTCCCAACAAGGAGGGCATCGGCGATGCTGGTCATCGTGGTTGAGAATGTCCCGCCCAGACTTCGAGGAAGGCTCGCGATATGGCTTCTTGAGGTACGGGCTGGGGTCTATGTGGGAAAGGTGTCACGAAGAGTCCGTGAAATGATCTGGGACACGGTCATGAAGGCATCGGAGGACGGCAACGCCGTCATCGCGTGGAGCACCAACACCGAGTCGGGTTTCGACTTCATGACGTGGGGCAGCAACCGGCGAGAGCCGGTGGAGATAGATGGATTGAAGTTGGTCTCATTCCTGCCGGAGGCAGTTGAGGAGACGGGAACGGAACCCTGAGATTTCCGGTAGGATTTTGTTCTTTGACAACCGACAATGATTTTAGGTGGTTCTGTGAAGTGTGTTCCCCGCAGGCGCGGGGATGAACCGGGTTCTGATGTGGGAGCTGCGATAGATCGGGTGTGTTCCCCGCAGGCGCGGGGATGAACCGCCGGACGCCTGGCTCGAGGTCTATGCGGAGGTGTGTTCCCCGCAGGCGCGGGGATGAACCGGGGGACTACCAGTGATCGATCTCGAAAAGGCAGTGTTCCCCGCAGGCGCGGGGATGAACCGGGACGAATTGGATGACCTTGCCGTTGTGGAGCGTGTTCCCCGCAGGCGCGGGGATGAACCGCAATTTGTGCACGTGGGAAGAGGTAGACGTGAGTGTTCCCCGCAGGCGCGGGGATGAACCGCTGCGGCGTCTGGGCCACCGTCTTGTCTTCGCGTGTTCCCCGCAGGCGCGGGGATGAACCGACTTAATCTCCGGGCAGGGCGAAGCTCGGCGCGTGTTCCCCGCAGGCGCGGGGATGAACCGCAAGAGCGCACGATGCAGCTCGAGATCGCCGAGTGTTCCCCGCAGGCGCGGGGATGAACCGGCTTTGCCGTTAGGGTTGATGCCGCCGGAAGCGTGTTCCCCGCAGGCGCGGGGATGAACCGGTAAATCTCGGCGGACTCTATGCGGCGGCCATGTGTTCCCCGCAGGCGCGGGGATGAACCGGTATATTGGCGGCTAAAGGAGTTCCGGCCTCGGTGTTCCCCGCAGGCGCGGGGATGAACCGAGATCATTCGCCGTGATGTTCGACCCGCCATTGTGTTCCCCGCAGGCGCGGGGATGAACCGAAAATTGCTTGCGCCGGCCATAATACCTCCTTGTGTTCCCCGCAGGCGCGGGGATGAACCGGACTGATTCGTGAGCATGGTATAGGTGCCGGAGTGTTCCCCGCAGGCGCGGGGATGAACCGGGCCTGGTGATGACGGCCCACGAGGCGAGGAAGTGTTCCCCGCAGGCGCGGGGATGAACCGATGACGACTTTGACACGAAGCAGTACACCTTTGTGTTCCCCGCAGGCGCGGGGATGAACCGTGCCCAGGAGTCGCCGTCGACGGTCTGGAGGAGTGTTCCCCGCAGGCGCGGGGATGAACCGCACGGTAACTTCCGCAACGCCGTTCGCGTCCAGTGTTCCCCGCAGGCGCGGGGATGAACCGATAGTTGGCAACCATATAGCGATCGTTCCCGAGTGTTCCCCGCAGGCGCGGGGATGAACCGTCATCATCCGCGAGCGCTGGCTAAACCAGCAGGTGTTCCCCGCAGGCGCGGGGATGAACCGGAACCGGCCGAGGACTGGATTATCTTGAGGTTGTGTTCCCCGCAGGCGCGGGGATGAACCGGGCGAGATCACCCTGGGGATCGCCGGCGACAAGTGTTCCCCGCAGGCGCGGGGATGAACCGCGGTACGAGCGGCGACGAAGCATATACAATGAGTGTTCCCCGCAGGCGCGGGGATGAACCGACGCCGGCATCCTGGACGGCTCGAAAGCGATGGTGTTCCCCGCAGGCGCGGGGATGAACCGAACTGGACGGGCTTTTCGGCGAGGCGGTAGACGTGTTCCCCGCAGGCGCGGGGATGAACCGTAGTAGCCGGCCGGAACGCCGCTCGAGGAGCCGTGTTCCCCGCAGGCGCGGGGATGAACCGTGTTTGCCGTCACAGGTAAGGGGCAGGATAAAGTGTTCCCCGCAGGCGCGGGGATGAACCGAGAAGCGGCTGGCGATCTACCTCCGCGATGGCGTGTTCCCCGCAGGCGCGGGGATGAACCGACGGCTTATTACTACCCCAAGACCAATACGCTGTGTTCCCCGCAGGCGCGGGGATGAACCGCCGGGGAACTGAGCCGCCATTGAAGCGCCAAAGTGTTCCCCGCAGGCGCGGGGATGAACCGAAGCGCCGCCTCTACGCCTACATCATCCCCTTGTGTTCCCCGCAGGCGCGGGGATGAACCGGATACGTCGCGCATGGTTATCGAACAGGTCATGTGTTCCCCGCAGGCGCGGGGATGAACCGTGGGAGAGATGATCGAACTTCTGGCCGGCATCGTGTTCCCCGCAGGCGCGGGGATGAACCGGATGCTCAGCAACTCAGAGTACACCGAATTGAGTGTTCCCCGCAGGCGCGGGGATGAACCGTTCTGGACGTGGCTCATATACATGCGGCCTATGTGTTCCCCGCAGGCGCGGGGATGAACCGGTGAAATTGAGGCCCCAGTGTATGGTGGGTAGGTGTTCCCCGCAGGCGCGGGGATGAACCGAAAGCGGACGGCATAGAGGCAGAACTTCAGACGTGTTCCCCGCAGGCGCGGGGATGAACCGTTGACGGCCACTTGCGGGTACGGAAGTTGCGTGTTCCCCGCAGGCGCGGGGATGAACCGATGAAATAATGCTGCTCCAGGTAAGGGCAAAAGTGTTCCCCGCAGGCGCGGGGATGAACCGCATGAATGACTTCGCCCGCGATCCGTTTGACGGTGTTCCCCGCAGGCGCGGGGATGAACCGGGAGCACGAACTGGAGCGAGACGGGTGAGGGGGTGTTCCCCGCAGGCGCGGGGATGAACCGCAGCCGTTTGTGATCGAAACCGCCTTGCTGGAGTGTTCCCCGCAGGCGCGGGGATGAACCGAAGATTGCGGAAGCCAAGGAAGAGATCAGGAAGTGTTCCCCGCAGGCGCGGGGATGAACCGTGGTACCAGGACGGCAAGGGCGCCCATCCTCAGTGTTCCCCGCAGGCGCGGGGATGAACCGTACATCGAGGACTTCAAACAAGGCGGAGCGGGGTGTTCCCCGCAGGCGCGGGGATGAACCGAGCGATTCCTCGCGCCGGCGGCAGCCGAAGAAGTGTTCCCCGCAGGCGCGGGGATGAACCGCCCAGCAGCTTCCAGGAGTCCACCAGGCCGTAGTGTTCCCCGCAGGCGCGGGGATGAACCGCCGATGTACTTGTCGGCCGTGACCTTGGCCCCGTGTTCCCCGCAGGCGCGGGGATGAACCGCCAGGTAGTGACTACGGCGTCGGGATAGTTCGTGTTCCCCGCAGGCGCGGGGATGAACCGTTAATGAAGCCGTCGAAGGTCGCCCGGTCGAAGTGTTCCCCGCAGGCGCGGGGATGAACCGATGACCAGGACCACGCAGACCGAGCCGACCGAGTGTTCCCCGCAGGCGCGGGGATGAACCGATATCGGGAAACAGCCTGGAGGAGATATTTCAGTGTTCCCCGCAGGCGCGGGGATGAACCGGCTTTGCGGCTGTAGGTTGGGTCCACGAGGAGGTGTTCCCCGCAGGCGCGGGGATGAACCGAAGCTGCCGAAGATCCGGAACAACGGCGACACGTGTTCCCCGCAGGCGCGGGGATGAACCAGCTGCCCGGGAGTCGATGCGCGGCCGGGAGATGTGTTCCCCGCAGGCGCGGGGATGAACCGGGCGTTCATTATTCCCCCGCGACGGAGTTTAAGTGTTCCCCGCAGGCGCGGGGATGAACCGGTTACGAGCATTAAGAAGGCAAAGGGCATCATGTGTTCCCCGCAGGCGCGGGGATGAACCGTAAACTCCCACGCCTAAGAGAGTCGGCAGGGCGTGTTCCCCGCAGGCGCGGGGATGAACCGGCTTATCCCAGTACCGCCCATTTTCAAGATTTGTGTTCCCCGCAGGCGCGGGGATGAACCGAGGCTGGCGAGCAGGTCAGACGCGAGACGCTGGTGTTCCCCGCAGGCGCGGGGATGAACCGGCATTTTCAGACCTCGCCCTCCTGACCATCCTGTGTTCCCCGCAGGCGCGGGGATGAACCGGTTGTTTATGCGGTCCTTGCCCGACACGAAGGGTGTTCCCCGCAGGCGCGGGGATGAACCGAAGCCAGAGGGCAATCCAGAACACTGCCAGTCGTGTTCCCCGCAGGCGCGGGGATGAACCGGGCAAAGAGCGGATCTGCGAAAACGATATCAAGTGTTCCCCGCAGGCGCGGGGATGAACCGTCTACGTGTGATGATGCAGGGATAGCGACACCGTGTTCCCCGCAGGCGCGGGGATGAACCGGCCCAATGATTCTGCCGTGTTGCGCCGGAAATGTGTTCCCCGCAGGCGCGGGGATGAACCGTGTACCTTAGACATTGCAGCAACCTATATAGTGTGTTCCCCGCAGGCGCGGGGATGAACCGAAGACATGGCTTGGGGAGAATGCAATGGCGGCGTGTTCCCCGCAGGCGCGGGGATGAACCGTACCGGAAGGATTGCCGGACGGGATAAGGGAGGTGTTCCCCGCAGGCGCGGGGATGAACCGGTCCGCATGACCGACGAGCTGCGCTATCACTTGTGTTCCCCGCAGGCGCGGGGATGAACCGAACGGCCACCAGAACCTCCTCCATCTCCACGAGTGTTCCCCGCAGGCGCGGGGATGAACCGATCACGATAGTAGCTGCGGGGTATTCGGATTTGTGTTCCCCGCAGGCGCGGGGATGAACCGGCGACTCCGAACTCTCCTACTTCTGGCAAGAGGTGTTCCCCGCAGGCGCGGGGATGAACCGTGGTTTGTTCCGCCTGAGTTGAAACCCAAGAAGTGTTCCCCGCAGGCGCGGGGATGAACCGCGTCCATCGCCGCCGTCAACGATGCATGGCATGTGTTCCCCGCAGGCGCGGGGATGAACCGGAACTATCGACCTTGCGGACGCCGTCAAGCGCGTGTTCCCCGCAGGCGCGGGGATGAACCGCAATACGTAGCGGGAGAAACGGGGCTGCAGAAGTGTTCCCCGCAGGCGCGGGGATGAACCGGGCATGGCCGGCCGCAATCGTGCCGGGACGGCGTGTTCCCCGCAGGCGCGGGGATGAACCGACCCGGGAGAGGACGGCGAGGGCTTTTTCCTCGTGTTCCCCGCAGGCGCGGGGATGAACCGTTCCGTTTGTTGGTGTTGTTATCCCATATCAGGTGTTCCCCGCAGGCGCGGGGATGAACCGGACGATGACCACCATAACCGTCAAAAAGAGGGGTGTTCCCCGCAGGCGCGGGGATGAACCGCTCCCCGTCGCTGCGGTCGTCAAGCGGCCTGTGTGTTCCCCGCAGGCGCGGGGATGAACCGATCCAGAAACAGAAGGATTACTGGACGCGCGAGTGTTCCCCGCAGGCGCGGGGATGAACCGGCCGAACCTCTCAGCTTTGCCTTCGCGTCCGCGTGTTCCCCGCAGGCGCGGGGATGAACCGGTTTTCCGGCTCGCAGTTCTCGGGCTTGCCGTGTGTTCCCCGCAGGCGCGGGGATGAACCGTCTGCTGGCTTGTCCCCCTGGCGCTCGACTGCGTGTTCCCCGCAGGCGCGGGGATGAACCGAGACGATGCGATTTACGGGTACGGGCGTCTTTGTGTTCCCCGCAGGCGCGGGGATGAACCGACCAGCCGCTCCACTCTCGCCCTGGCGGTCAAGTGTTCCCCGCAGGCGCGGGGATGAACCGAAATGGGAGTCAGTGCGGGCCCGTACTTGCCGGTGTTCCCCGCAGGCGCGGGGATGAACCGGCTTCGGGGCCAGTCAACCCCAGGAGTATAAGGTGTTCCCCGCAGGCGCGGGGATGAACCGTTTTGGCACGACGAAATCAAGGGCTGCCCACAGTGTTCCCCGCAGGCGCGGGGATGAACCAGCCAATCCTGTTTGTAGGACATAGATAACTACGGTGTTCCCCGCAGGCGCGGGGATGAACCGAAAATACATGCGCTCTTTACGAGCTGCGGATAGTGTTCCCCGCAGGCGCGGGGATGAACCGCATGTGCCAGTACGTGCCGGTCCGCTCCAGGGGTGTTCCCCGCAGGCGCGGGGATGAACCGCCCCCGATACCGGCAGGCCCGGATGCTCGGGAGTGTTCCCCGCAGGCGCGGGGATGAACCTGTAGATAGAGCCGGCGGGCGGCTCCTGTTATATAGCGGCCATACGTTCGCCCCGGGTCTTGGTCCCCCTTGCACCCTAGGTTGGTTAGTTCCCTAAGTTTTCAATGTCGGACAGCCAATTGATGGCTTCCTCAAAACTTGTGAAGACCTTATATCTATGCGGGTCAAGGTCCAGGATGGCCTTAAGCTGCTCCGCCACTAAAATTCTGTTCTCATCATCCGGTATGACATTAGCTATTTTCCCCTGAAAAGCAGACGCGTGATGGTTAAACTCGCTAGCAATCTCAAGGATATCGCCCGTGTTTACGTCCCCAATCGTTGTATCTCTGAGGTCCAGAAGGATATTGTCACCGACATGGAAAGCAGCGACCCCGGCAAGAAGTAGAATCAGTTGCTTTGAGTACTCGACGTCAATAATTCCCGTTTCGTTGATCCGAATAAACTCCTTTATCTTATATATTCTGACCAGAGCGGACATACACCTCTCCTCGCATAATATCAGTCTCGCCAGGTCAATGGTCAACAGCTCTCAACTGGCTTGAAGGCTTGTAGAATCCCTGCCCGGTCTCACTTCTTAGCCTGTCTTTCCAATCCGAAGCGTAACTGCTATACTAATATCTCAACCCGCTTTGTCTCATCCCGGTTCTCGTCACGGTTGGTGGCTATGTTGGGCTGTCGATCGACAGGGGAGCATAATTCTAGAGAAAACCTTCAGGTTATGATAAGTGCCAAAGAGGCTTTCCTCATGGCCGGATATGTGAGGGACTGATATGAATGACAAGCACAGGACTAAAAAGCAGCTCATTTCGGAACTTGCCAGGCTGCGGGACAGGATCGCGGTATCGGAGAGATCGGACACCGAGCGCAAGGAAGCAGAGGAGGCGCTGCGGGAGAGCGAAGAACGTTATCGCTCGCTCTTCGAGAACGCTTTTGAGGCTTTTCTCCTTACTACTCCCGATGGAGCCATACTGGCGGCCAATCCGGAAGCATGCCGCCTCCTTGGGTGGACGGAGGAGGAGCTTGTTCGGATCGGCAGAGAGGGGGTTGTCGATGTCGCCGACCCGAGATTGACTCCTACTTTGCTGGAGCGCGAGCAGACAGGGAGGGCAAGGACGGAATTGACGTTTATACGGAAAGACGGAACCCGATTTGAAGGTGCTGTTTCTTCTTCCGTCTTCAAGGACAGGAACGGAAAGCCTAGAACGAGCATATTCATTGTCGACACCACTGAGAGCAAAAAGACCGGGGAGGCGCTCCGGGAATACGAAAAGGTAGTCGAAGGTTCACAGGATATGATAGCCGTAATAGATCGCAGCTACCGCCACCGTCTGATAAACGAGACATGCCTCAGATACAGAGATGCCCGGAAAGAGGATTTTATTGGAAGATCGTGCGAGGAGGCCCTCGGCAGGGATCTATTCGAGCACACCGTGAAAGGATACCTGGACAGGTGTTTTCTGGGAGAGACCATTCAATATGAGATGAAAGTCACCTATCCCAGGCTCGGCGAAAGGGATATGCTCGTCTCCTATTTTCCAATAAAGGGCTCCAGGGGAATCGACAGGGTAGCAGCCATCATGCGGGACATCTCTGAAAACAAGAAATTCGAAGAAACGTTACGCCTCGCCATTGACGCCACTGACCTCGGCATCTGGGATTACTACCCGCAGACCGGAAAGCTGGAGTGTTGCGAGAACGTGAAGCAGCATTTTGGATTGCCGCCCGGTGCCCACGTTGACTTTGATGTCTTCATGTCGGGTATCCATCCCGACGACCGGGAACGCGTGATGGCACACATCGACAAAATGCTCTTGCCGGACAGCAAGGAGGAGAACTACCTGGAGTACCGGACGAGGGGCATATGCGACGGAAAGGAGCGGTGGGTCGCCGCCTGGGCCCATGCCTTCTTCGATAAAAAAGGAGAACCGGTACGTTTTATCGGGGCGACCCTGGATATTACCGAGCGTAAGCGGATGGAGGAGGAGCTTCGTAAATCGCACGACGAGTTAGAGCTGTGGGTGGCCGAGCGGACAGCCGCACTCGCCCGTCTTGCAGCAGCGGTGGATAGCGCGACCGAATCGATTTTCATTACCGATTCCTTGTGGCAGATTGAGTACGCAAATCCGGCATTTTACGACATTACGGGATATACAGCTGACGAAGTCATCGGCCGGGAGATGCGCTTCCTGCGGGCAGAAAAAGAGGTTTCTTCCGTCTATGACCGGAGCAGGCAGGCAGCTCTAACGGGCAAGCCCTTTGCCGCCCGATATACTATACGGAGAAAAGATGGAACCGCCTTCCCTATCGAGAGTGTGAAATCCGCCGTGAAGGATGCTTTGGGAGAGACCAGGAATTACGTGATTGTCTGGCGTGACATGAGCGAACAGCTCAGGCTTGAGGAACAACTCCGTCAATCCCACAAGATGGAGGCCATCGGCACCCTCGCCGGTGGTATAGCCCACGACTTTAACAACATGCTGGCTGTGATCATCGGCAACGCGGAACTTGCCCTCGATGATGTTGGTGAAGAGGGGCCTCGCCAGAACCTCATCCAGATACTCAACGCCTCAAAGCGGTCACGGGACCTCATAAAGCAGATCCTGACCTTCAGCAGAAGGGGCGGGAGGCAGGCAAAAGCGGTCAAGATCGCGCCACTTTTGAGGGAGACCTGTGACCTACTCAGGGCATCTTTGCCAAGCACCATTCACATGGAATTGAAGGTACAAGCAAAAACTGATATCACACTGATGGCAGACCCCTCTCAAATACAGCAGGTAGTCGTTAACATTGCGAACAATGCTGCCTATGCCATGCGGGAGGATGGAGGAAAGCTTACTATCGAACTTTCTTCGATAACTATCGGTTCGGACTCCGTGCCGGACGAAAACATGAAACCGGGCCATTATGTTAAGCTGACGATCAAGGACATCGGGGCAGGTATTGCAGCCGAGGTAAAAAGTCGGATGTTCGAGCCGTTCTTCACGACAAAGGAGCAGGGCCAGGGTACGGGCATGGGACTCGCCGTGGTGTATGGAATCGTAAAAAGCTGCGGCGGCACTGTCGAGGTGGACAGCGAGGTGGGCAAAGGTTCGAAGTTCACTGTCCTCCTTCCACAGGCCGCTGATTCTTCACCCATGGAAGAAGAAAGGGAAGAGGCTTCTTCCTCTCCACGGAAAGAACATATACTCTTTGTTGACGACGAACCGGCTGTTGTAGAGATGATAAAGAAGATGCTCGAGCGAATGGGCTGCCGCGTGACCGCCTTAACCGATGGCAGCGAGGCGCTGAAAGTCTTCATGGAGAATCCCAACAGTTTCGATCTTATCATTACCGATCAGACCATGCCCGACATGACCGGAGTTGCCCTCGCCCAAAAAGTACTGGCGGTGAGAAAGGACATGTCCATTATCCTCTGCACCGGGTACAGCGAAATGGTGTCGCCGGAAAAGGCGCAAGAGATAGGCATACGCGAATTCGTGATGAAGCCTATTACGAAGAAAGACATGGCGCAGGCGATTAGCAGGGTGTCGGAGCAGAAAGAGACCGAAAAGCAAAGGGCGAACCGATAGGTGGCCTTTTGCTCTTCTCCTAAGTCCTTTTCACGCTCGATCTATCCAGGATATCGAACGAAACGTCCGGGGAAAACCCCGTAATGCCGGCCTTCGTTTTGCCAGGCGGCCCGCCGATGTGCTACAATGCTTCGACCGCCGGAGGAAGCCGATGACCGCGGACCACAAGCATATAGGGCCGTCAGTACCCATCCCTGAAGCACGTCCCCTGCGCGAATTCCTGGCACGCACGGCCGTCTACCTGAAGCCTTACAAATCGAAGGCGGCGGCAAACATCGCCTGCGCCTTATGCGCCCTTGGATTCTATTTTGTCTTTCCCCAAGCGACGCAGTACATCATCGACGATGTCATAGCAGGCAGGAAGCTCGCCCTTTTGCCGCCGGCCATCCTCGGTCTCCTCGGGGCCTTTCTTTTCTGCGATTTCTTCAATGCCCTGCGCATCTCCATCAATGCGAGCTTCGAGCAGGGCGTCGTCTACGACATGCGGAGGGACGTCTACGCCCGTCTCCAGAGGCTGCCAGTCGGCTATTTCGACCAGCGGCCATCCGGCGACCTGATGACGCGGGTGACGGAGGACATAACGACCGTCGAGCGCGTCCTGATAGACGGCACCGAGCAGGGAACGACCGCCGTCCTGAGCGTAGTCACGATCCTTGTCATCCTCCTCGTTAAGAACGCGCTCTTGACCTTCTTCGCCCTAATCCCCCTTTCCGTACTCGTCGCCGGCACCCTTTGGTACACGATGAGCGCCTACAGGCGGTATAGAAAGCAGCGGGGGGCCATAGGGGCGATGAACGCCCTTCTCATGGACAACCTCCAGGGCATCCGGCAGATAAAGACCTTCGGCCGCCGGGACTATGAGAACAGACGCTTTTCCGAGCGCGCCGGGGCGCTCCGGCGGGAGACCCTCGGCGTCATGAGGGTCTGGGCCGTCTATTCGCCTTCCATGACCTTCGCCGGGTCTCTCGGGATGGTCCTTGTCCTGTGGGTCGGCGGCCCGATGGTAATGGCGGGCAGGATGACCCTGGGAGAACTCGTAGGCTTTATCTTTTACCTTACCCTCTTCTACGAACCTATAGGCCGCCTGCACGGGTTGAACCAGATGCTGCAGTCGGCAAGGGCGGCGGGCGAGCGCCTCTTCGACATCCTCGACGCGGCCGGAGAGCGGCCGGGCAGCCGCGGGTCCGCCGGGTTCGACGGGCCGGTGAAAGGTGAAGTTTGCTACGAAGGAGTGAGCTTCGCCTACGGGCCGAACGGCAACGCCCTCAAGGATATTTGCCTGAGTGCCTCTCCCGGCCAGATGGTAGCGCTGGTGGGACCGACAGGCTCGGGAAAATCGACGCTCGTGAGCCTCCTGCCCGCCTTCTACGAGCCGACAGCCGGAAAGATTACCATCGATTCCCGTGACATACGCGGAATCTCCCTCGATTCGCTCCGGGCCCAGATCAGTATCGTCAGCCAGGAGACCTTCCTTTTCAACGGGACCGTCCGCGAGAACATCCTCTACGGAAAGCTCGACGCCGCCGAGGCGGAGTTCCTCGCAGCGTCGAGGGCTGCCAACTGCCACGATTTCATCACCCGCCTGCCCGAGGGCTACGATTCCCTCGTCGGCGAGCGGGGGGTGAAGCTCAGCGTCGGCGAAAAACAGAGGATAAGTATCGCCAGGGCCCTTCTGAAGGACGCGCCGATCCTGGTCCTCGACGAGGCCACGGCCAGCGTAGACACGGCTACGGAAAAACTGATCCAGGAGGCGGTCGAACGCCTCCTGGCCAACCGCACGAGCTTCGTCATCGCCCACCGTCTGAGCACTATACGCAACGCCGACCAGATCCTCGTCCTGAGCAGGGGTGAGATCGTCGAGAGGGGCACCCACGGAGACCTCATGGAACGGAACGGCGTTTACGCGGGCCTTTGCCGCCTCCAGCAGGCAAGCTCCTCTTCGGAGTAGGTGCTGTGGACATCCTCGGGCGGGGGTGATAGAATGGCCGCCATGGGCCGATTCGAGTTCGTCTTCGCCTTTCAGCCGGGACCGGGCCACTGGTCGCGCATGGGCCCCATCGCGTCTGCCCTGAAGCGCGCGGGCCATAGGGTCGTCCTGGCCACATCCCCGTCGTTCCGGCCCCGCCTCGACGGGATGGCCGACGACGACTTCATCGCCATCGGCCCCCCCTGGGAGGAAGACCGGCTGCCATCTATGGACCGACTGAGCTCGCTCGTCGGCGGCCTCAGGGCGCGAGGGACGGCGATCAATTCTTTCTTCTTCGGAGCCGCCCGGCAGGTCTCCGCGGACCTGGAGCGGGCACTGAAGGCCAAGCGGAAGCCGGACTTGCTCGTTTTTGACTACACCCTTCTCGGCGGTCCGCCGGCGGCAGAGGCCCTCGGCCTGCCCTGGGCCTCCGTCTTCGGCCTCACCGTGCCCTTTCCCGTCCCGGGCTGGCCCCCCTTCGGCAGCCACTTTCGTTTCTCCCGGTCTCCCTCGGTCGGCGAGAGATACCACGAGATAGAGGAATTGATAGTCCGTGAGAACAGGGAGCTATATGCCCCTGTACGCGAGCTTTGGCGGGCAGCGGGGAGACGCGTCTCCGACCCTTGGAGGCCGTACGGCAGGTTTGGAAGGCTCGCCATCGTCGGCTCCATCCCGGAGTGCGAATTCCCCCTGCCTCCCCGCTTCCCCGCAAGGGTCCGCTACGTCGGGCCGCTCATCGGGAGAGAAAGCGCATCGGCCGGCCTCGACAAAGAGGCCCTCGCCTTCGTCCGCCGGAAAGAAGACGGCCCCCTCATCCATTTGACCCTGGGCATGACTTTCAGCGAAACGGCGGCAGTCCTCAGGAAGGTTTCGGCCGCGCTCCTGGACGCGCCCGTGAGGCTCCTCGTCTCCAGCGGAAACCTCGATGAGGATTCCATCCGGGGCGCCTTGCCGTCCCGCCGTTTGCTCGTCAGGCGGACGGTTCCTCACATGGAGGTAATGCCCGAGATAGAACTCCTGATATGCCAGGGTGGCGCCGGCACCCTCATGAAAGCCCTTTATTTCGGCGTTCCAAGCCTCGTCGTACCCCTCGGCGCCGAGCAGCGAAGCAACGGGGCGAGGTTCGTCCATGGGGGGATCGCAAGAATGGTCCTCCCCGGCCGCCTGACCGCCAAGGGGGTCCGCGAGGCCCTTGGCGCGCTGACGGACGTCAACGGCGGCTACAGAGGGCGCGCGAAGGAGATGGGAGAGAAGGCACGCCTGGCAGGCGGGGCCGAGGCCGCCGCGTCCCTTCTTGAGGAGGTGTGTGAGAGGGGGGCAGCCTTATGACCCGAGGGCTTTCGGGCGGCCAGCCGTCAGGGGAGATGGCGGGAAAGGTGGTTGTAGTCACCGGCTCGACTAGCGGCATCGGCCGCGCTGTCGCCATGGGCTTTGGAGGGCTCGGCGCCTCGGTCGTCTTTAACGGCCGTTCCCGGAAGCGCCTCGCCGCCGCTTTGAAGTCGGCGAAGGCCCGCGGCCTCTCCGCCTCGGCCGTCTGCGCGGACGTCTCGTCGCCCGATGGTGCGCGCCGGCTGATAGAGGGGGCATACAGGGCCTTCGGAAAGGTCGACGTCCTGGTCAACAACGCGGGCCTGCCCGGTCCTCCGTCGGCGCCCTTCTGGGGGATCAAGCCTGCCGCGTGGTCCGAAACGATGACCGTCAACCTTACGGCGGCCGTGCTTTGCTCGTCCGCCTATGTCCGCAGGCTGCGGGGCGGGCAAGAGGGGGGAAGGATCATAAACGTCTCGTCCACGGCAGGCGCCCGGCCTTATGCCGGCCTCGCCCCTTACTGCGCCTCGAAGTTCGCTCTAGCCGGCCTTACCGGCTGCCAGGCGGCGGACCTGGAGGGAACGGGGGTCGTGGTCGTCTGCCTCGAGCTTGCCTCCCACCGGACGCCCATGACGAGGCGCCGGTTGAGCCGCGAGGACTACGAAAGCCTTCCGCCTCCCACGGACGTCGTAGATTTTTTCGCTTACGCCGCGACGGGCCCTGCAGGGCTGCTCCACGGCCGCACACTCTCCGAGCTTCGGTTTAAAATAGACAGGGAAGCAGAGGCGCGTATCAACGGTCCCCTCGCGACCACGCCCCCGTGGGTGCCCTACATGGCCCGATACAACGCGGAGCCGCCCGTCCCTCCGGGCGCACTCTACATCGACTTCCTCGAAAACCCTTGCGGCCCGCCGCCTTCTTCCCACGATGTCCTAAAGGGGCTCGGCAAGGCTGCCGTGGGCCGGTACCCCGATCCGGGCCTCCCGTCGCTCAGGCACGCCCTCTCCGAATGCCTCGGTCTGCCGGCAGAATGCTTCACTTTCGGCAACGGGTCGACGGAGCTTGTCGAGCGCATCCTGCGCACCTTCACCAGGCCCGGCGACCGCGTCGTCTCGACGGACCCCACGTGGTTCGTCTTCGAGCGCTTCTGTCGCGTTCACGGCGTCGAGCTTTTCCAGGCGCCCTACGGGATAGACCGGCAGAAGAAAACGGGCCGCCTCGACTTCGACGGCATGCTCGCCGCAATCGATTCGAGGGTCCGCCTCGTCTACCTGGTCAACCCGAACAACCCCCTCGGCACGGCCATAGGGGAAGGCGAGTTCCTGCGCTTTCTCGACCGCCTGCCGCCCCACCTGCCCGTAGTTCTCGACGAGGCGTACATAGAGTACTGTGAGAGAAGCGATATTCTCCGTCTGAGCCGCATCGTGAAGGACAGCGAAAGGCCGCTCTTCGGTATCCGCACCTTCTCGAAGTTCTTCGGCCTTGCGGGCATGAGGGTCGGATACGCCTACAGCACGCCCGCGATGACCCGTCTCATCGCCCGCCTGGCGCTCCCCTTTTCGATATCGGGCGCTTCCGAGGCAGCGGCGGTAGCCGCCCTTACCGACGCCTCCCACGCCGGGCGCACACGCCTCGCAGCAAGGCGCGGCCGCGGCCGGATCTGCAAGGCCCTTTCCGAAATGGGCGTCTTCGCCCTTTCGAGCGAGGCCAACTTCGTCATGGCCGAGATACCTGCCGAACCTGCCCGCATCTACGACGCCCTCTTGCAGAACGGAATCTTCCTGCCCGAGGTCTTCTGGAACGGCTTCATGCAGCTCCCCGTATCGCTCGAAGAAGAGAACGGGCGCTACCTTAAAGTCCTTGCGCGCCTCATAAGGGGAGAGGATGGCTGACCGTCCGTATTCGGAAGCCTGGGGGCGGATTACGGCGATCCTTCTGTCCTGGCAGAGACCCCGGAACCTGCCCCGCATCGTGGCAGAGCTTGCAGGATCGAGGCATATAGATGAGATCATGGTCTGGAACAACAACCCGGAGGTCAGGCTCGATCTCCCCGGAGCGACGGTGATAAACAGCCCCCGGAACTTCCTCTGCTTCCCCCGGTACTGTATGGCGCCGCTGGCCTCCCACGACACGATCTGGTTCCAGGACGACGACCTTCTCCTTACGGGCGGCCAGATAGAGAGTGTCCACGCAGCCTACCTGGCCGATACATCCCGCATCTACGGCATCGTCGGCCGCGACATCGTAGACGGCCTCTACTCGGCCGATGACGTCTACGGTGAGTGCGACATCGTCCTGGGCAGGGCCATGCTGTTCCACCGCCGCCTCCTCCATCACGCCTTCGAGCCCTTCGGCGCCCTGCCGCCCGACATAAGAGAGGACGACATCATCTTCAGCATGGCCTCTCCCGGACGCCACTTCGCGGTTGACGTCGCATCCGTCGAGGACCTGGGCTCGGCCGACGAGGCCGCCCTTTGGAGGAGGTCCGGCCATTTCGAGCGGCGCCAGAGGGCCGTCGATTTTATGCTCGCATGGAGAAAGCAGGCGTTACGGGGAGGGGGTGGATAGGGGTCCGGGGCGAGACCTCCTCGATTATGGCCTTGAGGACGCCGATCCGGCCCTTTGGGTCGAGCCAGCCCCACTCTCCGTGGGGGTTCACTTCGAGGAAGACGTACTCCCCGGAGGGCCGCCGAAGCAGGTCCAAACGGCCGTAATCGAGGGAAAGGCGTCCCATGTACGCCCGAATGGCCGCCTCCAGCGGCGCGGGCAGGCTGAAATGAACCCAGTTCGAGAACCGGGGCTCGAGGGATACGACGCGCCAGTCGACGGAGAGGTCCGTGAAGTCCCGCTTGAGCTCGAAGGGAAATAGCTGCCCCCGGACGAAGACGACCGTTACGTC
>Ga0187882_1002611_pt1 | contig 16300 bp, 6 predicted proteins | sample June2016WEW_19_1_3_FD_132991 | JGI IMG/M metagenome (GOLD analysis project Ga0187882, IMG submission 132991) | Peatland microbial communities from SPRUCE experiment site at the Marcell Experimental Forest, Minnesota, USA - June2016WEW_19_150 | ecosystem: Environmental > Terrestrial > Soil >... | reverse complement strand
GGATCCGGAGTAAGTTGCGCACGTATGCCAAGCCCCTTTTGTGGGAATGGAATATTATCTGTCTGCACTAACGGGTATGCAAAAAACTGGTCTTTAGCCTCATTAGCAACAGCCGAATGGTCAAAAAAATCAACCAAGTCAACCTTTCCAATATCGAAAGTAAACAACCTGTCATTGGCAGTTAGCTCAACATACAGCTTGTCAGCGATTATAGCGTAGTTTCCCCTGACTCCATCGTTCAGATTGAAGAAACTGCCCACTTTACTGTCTGTAACACCCTCACCAAAAGATGACTGTGCTTTCGCAACCAGCAATACATAATCACCAAGAGCTTCCTTATGTTCCTCGGCAGAAACAAGATAACATAATTGGAGGTCATACAGGCCGGATATCCGGCTGGGATTCTTTGTATGGATGCCATTCTGGGCATCCTGCCAAAAATTGGTTAAACTGAGATGGAACTTGTATTCACCCGGCTGAAGAGTGCCCTCATCAGGCACATTACATGGCAAATAAGTCGCAGAGGCAAAATTACAGCACAATATAATTACAAAAAATAATAATACCTCTCTTCGAGCAATTTGCTTCATTTGATTTCCAGCTTATTAATATCAGTATTTAACTCGGGTTTATTCTTGAGCTCGCCATACAGCTGGTCAAAATAGGGACGCGTTCTTTCAAAACACTCCTGGTGATTTGCGGCACCGTCAGTTATTGACTTTACCTCATAAAAACGCTTCTGAGTATCAGGCCAACGGTCCAATAGCCAGAAATCAAGTTCGATTTGGTCAGCCATCTCAACTATTTTCTCAATCGCCGGCTCTGTATTGTTCATCGATTCAAATATACACCGAGATGTGCTTTTGCGATGTTTGTGAGACCAAGCTGCACCAGGGATATCGAAAGGTATGCCATTTGTGGCATCGGTCCCTTGAGGTATAAAAACGAAGTTCGCATCTTTATCGACGTATCTGATAATCAACCATGCAGCAGCGCATTTGTCGAATTCCATATTATCCCATGTCACATACAAATGGTCTGATACATGCACCTGGTCTAGTTTTGGCTCTGGTTTGTGATTTCTCAGGGAAAATACTATCGCGGTTGTGACCAGTAATACTAAAACGACCAGTGCTATACCCAAAAGTTTTTTCATTTTTGCCTTTTACCCACAATACACCAGACAAGTAATCCACCACTCACTACCGATAAGACAAGCAAAGCTTCAACCAGACACAAGATGGATGCCTGCACGTTAGCGCCATAGTGCAAAAGATTATCTATGGTTACTGAGAGAGTAGCTTTGCCTGGAGGAATTAATAACACCGTAGCGTTTAATTCGCCTATGGCCAGTACAAAAACTATGACCATCGAAGCGGCTATTGCGCCCGAATGAATGGGGATGTCGACGTAAAGCAATCGCTGGTACCATCGTTGGCAATCTATTGCAGCCGCCTCCTCAATATTTGGGTCAACACGCCTATACGCGGCCTCGAAGATGCGAACTGAGAATGCACCAAACATTCCAACGTATGCACACACAAGCAAAATGCCTACCGAATCAAGCTTCTGCATGCTTGGCAGCAAGTTTGAAAGTTTTACTAACCCTAACCCAATCACCGTGCCAGGGATAGCAATTGGCAGCCAACAGAGTATATCAAGTATTCTGGCAAAACGGGTTCGCCTATACGCAAGATACTGGCCTATCGGAAAAGCAATGACCGTCGCAAAAATAGTCGCTAATAATGCAAGTATGCTCGTTGTCATAATTGACTCAGTCGACGAGTACAGTGTCCGCCAAATTTTACCCGGGCTTTGTGTGTGAGCCAATACGCTTGAAAATGGACAAAGGAAAGTTACTAAAAACAATGCTGTTAAGAAAACCACAGCATAATACTTAAACCCGCCAAGCTTAATTGGACTTCGCGTCTCACTGCTCGGCGTGATGCGAATGTAGTTATGCGAAAGCATAACCCACTTTTGGAGCAAAATTAGAAAGATGACCAGCACAATAAGCGGTAACGCGGTAGCAACAGCAGCGGTGTCATTGTAGAACGCGCTAAATTGAGAAAATATTTCCACAGGATATGTATTCACACCTAACAACGATGGGACACTATATTGACCTATAACAAATATTATCACAAGGCAAATGGATGCAATTATATGTGGCCATATCTGAGGGACAATCGCATATCTGAATATCCCCCATTGCCCCGTCGACAGCCGTGCAATATCTACAAGATTACTATCAATCTGAGATAAGCCGGTACCAACAACAATCGCTATCAACGGAAAAAAGGAGATCCCCAGACACCATGCACACCCCGGAAGTGAACTTACCGACAATAAAGCGCCGGGCCCAAAAATAACAGTCAACAGCCGATTAAGCAAGCCATTCGGACTAAGGAGGTGTATCCAGGCGCCGGCCATAATATAGGGCGGTATCAACAAGGGAATGAGAACGAGGAAGTAAAATAACCTTCTGTAAGGTAAATCTTTCGAAGTAAGAACGATTGCCGTGGGCAGGCCGAGTAACAAGGCAACAGCCGTCGCTGAAACCGCAACCGTGACGCTGCGATTCAATAGCACAAACTGGCGAGAATCAAGAAGCACGTGAGTGATTGCGGATGGAGACAGAATCAGGCCAATAACAAAGTAAGCCAGAATAGCAATAAGCGGCAGTATGGCAGTCGCCAGGAATGCGACTAAGGCCATAAAAAGCAGGGATCGGGGCTGGGCTCGGAAAGTCATTGACTCCTCTTCAAACGTCAAATGATGCTATCTCACGAACAACTCCTGGAGAAACTTTCCACTTGGTTCCATCATATCAGCTATTTTCTCGTAATCGACTTCCATCACCTTTATTTTGTCAAGCGTTGGTATATTTGCAGGACATTTTACGGATTTGCGAAGGGGAATCTGGCAGGATTCGCAGTTCGCCAGCATCTCCTCCACCTTCGTGCTCAAAAGGAAATCTATCAGCCGCTTGCCTGTTTCAGGGTTTGGACCGCCTTTTATCAGGGCCACGGTATTAGGTATCAAAAGTGTCCCTATACCGTCTTTATCTGGCCAGATAATGTCTACAGGGCTGCCCTGCTGCATCGCCACCAATGCGTCATCAGTATCGACAAAAGCAATCGGCACTGTGCCATCAACCACCCGGTCGCGACACCTGGCATTGCCGTCAGTAAGTATAACGTTGTTGCCCTTTAAATTCCGGTAATACTCTTTGGCTTTTTCATCGCCCATCTGTATAAATAATGCCGCCGCATGAGTAGCGGTTGTCCCAAACAAAGGATATGCAATAGAAACCCTGCCTTTCCACTTCGGGTCGGTCAGCTCGAAGATGGATTTGGGCAGGTCTTCCGGCTTGAGCATATTCTTGTTATATACCAGCACCCGGCAGCGAGCGGCAAAACCGGCCCAATAACCTTCCGAATCCTTGAAATTACTCGGGATATCAGATGCCGATAGTGAAACATATTTGGCCAATACACCCTTTTTCTTCAGGGTGATTGTCTTGCCGGTCTCGGCATTCCAGAAAACATCGGCCCGGGGACTATCCTTCTCAGCAATCAAACGATTAACCAATCCTATGGTCTTAGTGGCTTCGGAATCATACACCGCCAGAACCTTTATGCCTGTTTCCTTTTCAAAGGCATCGAAAACCGGTTGGCTATAGACCATGTCCATCGAAGTATAAACTACAACTTCCTGCTGTGCATTTTTCTTTGTCCCACAGCCTGACAAAATTAGAAATAATGCCAAAAGCAAAGGTAATAATAGAAACTTTTTGTGACTCAAAATCTTTTACTGCCTTTCAATCATTTGGCAAAAACATCTTGGTTTTCAAAGTAACCTTTATACAAATCTGAAACTTCTTTAAACTTAGCAAAATTGCTATAATCTTTCCAAGCCTTGTTTATCCTTTGATATACTTCGATATTACCCTCAGCTTGCTTGATGTCATTTATGGCGGCAAATTTTAAAACTTTTCCCGTTAATTCCCCACCTACTATACTCCACAATGTATTTCCGACAGCTTCCCATTTTTGGCCATTTGTGGCTTGAGTGTCTGCAAGTGTATCAATCATTGAAACGGACTTCCATGCAAGAATATCAAGTGCTATGAATCGCCAATCATTACCAGATTGCATCTGTTCATTTGTAATTCTCCAAAACTCAGACCACTGTGACTGAGGATCTTTAGAGGTTACAAGTTCTGTCCACCACTTCCAAGGGTGAAATCCATTGTCTGAGTCTTTGCAAAGCCCGTAAGGATCGAGCCAATTAACCGGATTGTTATTGACGTAGGTATAAAGATTAAAGGTATCATGGTAACCAATCGGGTCAGCTTGTAGGAATCGACCGGTTTGCGGCGAATAATACCTCGCCCTGTAATAATAAAGGCCGGTCTCGCTGTCGTATTCTCTGCCAGTGAACATAAACCTGTTGCCAACAGTTGAGATAGTATCAGGTTTGCCGAAGACATCGTAGGAGTAGGTTTCAACAATGCCGCCGGTGGAATTGCTTAATGATGCTACGCTTCCCAGGCCATCAAATGCGTAATAGTAGGTTTGCCCGGCAGCAATCATAGCAACCGGTTCGTCGATATCCGGGCCATAGACGTATTTTCTGATAAGAGCACCACCGGCATCATATTCAGCAATCACCTGATCGCCATCGTAGAGGTATTTTATAGTTACGCCATCAATGGTCTTTGAGATTCGCTTGCCGAAAGAATCATAAACGTAACCGGCAGTATGAGAAGGCATAGTTGCGGAAATAAGCCGATTCTCGCTGTCGTAAACATACGTGTTTGTGCCGTCGCTCGTAAGGTTGCCGTTTCGGTCGTAGGCAAAACTGGTACCGCCCACTGCAGTGTATTGATTCAGATTATTTGAGCTATAGGTTGTTATGCCGCCATTGGCAACGCTGGTGCGGTTACCCAGAACATCGTAATTATAAGTAACATTGCTCGTAGTTGGATACTGCACATTGGTCAACTGATAGATATTGTCATAGGTATAGTTATGGACATTTGACGCATCGACGGTCATACGCTTGCGATTATCAACATTATCGTAAGTGTAAGCAAACGTTTTGTTCCAGGAGCTGCCGTTATTACCAAGATTTATTAACCTGTTCGCTATATCGTAGTCGTACGTGGCATGAGTTCCGTTTGCAAAATCAGCTTCCTGCCTTCTTGACAGGGCATCATAGGTATAGTGAGCCAATATGGTATTGTTTGCATCTTTTTCGTCTGTAAGGCGCGACAGAGCATCATAGTAGTAGGTTATGAAGGTACTGTCAGGATAGATAAGCTTAGTTCTTCTGCCGAGAGCATCGTATTCATAAGCGACCTGTTTCCCATCCGGGTATGTGATTTGAGTTATCCGGCCGAGCCTGTCATATTGATAAGAAGTTATGAGAGAGCCGTCATTGACATTGGTCAATCGGCTTGCGATATCATAACTATATTGAATAGTCGGCCTATCGGATGGAGTTTTTTGAGTCAGGCGGTTTAGCTTATCATATTGATAAGTGATAGTTTGCCCTCTACGGTTGGTTTTATCTATTAGGTTTGAGTTTTTATCATAAGTATAAGTTTCATTACTATCATCAGGATACGTAACTTCTATTAATCTATCAAAACTATCATAAGTGTATGTGGTGATATTTCCCTTGGCGTCTTTAATTGTTTTTAGATTGCCCTTTCCATCATAATTGTATTCTGTAGTATTACCCAAGGCGTCTGTAGCCTTCCAGAGCAGGTCCCGTTCATCATAAACATAAACCGAATTATTATTTTCAGCATCCTGGACTAATGAGCGATTTTCATTTTTATCATATTCAAAACTCGTAACGTAGCCCAGAGGGTTGATTTGTGTTTCAAGTTTATCCAGCACATTGCAGATGAAGCCGGTGGTCTGCCAGGGATGATTCGCATCGGATGTCTGCCTGTCTATTTGAGTTAAGTTCTTGTTTTTGTTATACCAGAAGTTGGTTACATATTTAAATGGTGAAGGAGTTATGCTTTGAGTCAGCTGCCCCAGATTGTCATAGACAAACTGCTTTACGTTGCCGACGGCGTCTGTTGTCTTTACAACATTTCCAAGAACATCATAGCTGAACTCAGTCGTTGTATTTAGGCAGTTAGGTTCTATACCATAATCTGCAATAACTTTCTTAAGCAGCCCGGGGCCGTTGGGTTCATTTGCACCGTAATATTCATATTTTGTGACAATTCCATCAGGAGCCTTAGTGGTTTCCAACTGACCAAATTCGTTATATGTAAAGCTGACTTCCGGAGTTTCGGTCCCAATTGTTGGGTAAGTTATCTTCCTCAGGTTGCCGACCTGTGTACCGTAGTTGGGGTCCTCATAGTCATAGGTATAGGTTGTCACATTACCATTAGGGTCTGTTATTGTCTTGATAAAGTTGTAGCGCGGCTCATAAGTAAGGATAGTAACTATGTTACATGGATCGTCTGTTTCTGTTGCGTCTGTCGGTTTTCTGCAGATTTTCAACAGGTTACCTTTATTATCGTAAGTATAGTCAACGCAGTTGCCGGCAGGATAAATTATCCTCGTCAGGTCCATATTTTGGTTGTATTCTTTAGTGGTAGTGTAGGAAGCCGGGTCACCTGGTCTCAAGCCGGCAGTTAAAACCGTCTCGCTTATAGGATTGCCACTGGCATTATGAACAATTTCCCGATGGAAGCCCTTCCTGTCTGTTACAACCGTTTTATTCCCCGATTGATATTCAAACGAAAAGTCATCGCCCCCATATGTCTGCCGGACTACCCTGTCCTGGTCATCATAATAGTTCACTACGTATGTCTGTCCGTTTGCATCAGTAACAGAAATCAGTTTGTGATTAGGATCGTAAGTAAAACTACTTGTGAGACCTGATGGATACTGTTCTGTCGGCGGTGTTGCAACAGCAATCAGGTCATCGGTGTTAGCATCATAAGTATAGAACCATGTTCTTCCCGCAAAATCCGTCACGGACGACATCCTGCCCTTATTGTCATAGTTGATGTTAATTGCCCTTCCTAGGTCATCGTGAATTCTCACAAGCTTATAGTCGAAGGCTATCAGTATTGGATCCAAAGGAAGACCTAATCGCATAATCATATATTTTGACTTACCGTAAATAGGCAACAAACCTACGTGGTCATACTCAAATGTTATCGAGTTACCATTACGGTCTGTTATGGAAGATAAATTCCCGTTGATGTCAAACTTCCATATAGTCCCATCCTTTTTTTGGACCGTAGTAGTTCCATCCCTATTGATTTTCATCGAATCGTAAACACCAAAAGGAGAGCTAAACATGGGCTCATTAGGGTCCGTGTTCTGTTCGACTACATACGTCAATCTGCGACACATTTCATCTAAGCGAATGACTCTTTGGTCAACCGTGTGTTCTGCATACCAAAGGGGCCGAAGCTTGGCGTCATAATTCATTGTCCAGCCATAACCATATCGGCCATTGCGTTCGCTAAAGCTACGATAAGTAAGCTTGAATTCGACCGGCATGGATCGGTCTGTAATTTTGAAGTTGGTCATGGAGAAGGCAAACTCACCATTATGTAAATAAACAGGTTCTCCTCCTGTACTACCACCTTGTATAGGAGGTCCCCCTGGAGAACCTTCTCCTTGGGGCTGACTTCCCTGGCTTTGGCCACCTGGGACTTCGAAATCATGGGCCAACGCCGATGACGGAAACCACACAACAACGAAAGCAATAATAAATATTAACCGGTCATATCTATTTTTGTGAAACATGGTCAATCTGCTCCTATAATAACTTTTTGGCTCACGACGCCTATGTGATCATCGTAACTCATGATATTCACCGTTAAAATGTGTGAGCCCTTTGCAAAAGGCTTGGTGTCCCAATTAAATGTAAATGGTGATGTTCCTTCTTCCATCTCAAAAAGGAACACTCCGTCTATATACAGCATTATTTCAAACCGTCTATTTACTAAATTGCGAATGTCACGATTATCAAGTTCAATTCTGATCGGAGTCATGCCAGATATTTTATACACATTCTTTTCATCCGTTTCTTTACCCTTTGGGAAAAAAACAGCAAAACGTGGTTCATGGCATGCCTGAGGGTCATGAGTATAGTGGATATATTTATTGTTTGTACCCCACAGATCAGTGCGAGTTTCTTTTCCTGTTTTCTCAACTCTTTTCTCCTCAGGCTCAAACGCTAGCAACTGACCTTTCGCTATGATCGTGTTATCGGGGAGCGTATAACAGGTCAGGTTAATATTCAGATCAGCGTGTTTTGCCAAGTTCATTAGGCCTGACACATCATTGCCATCCCAAATTAGTTCATGTCTGCCTGCGGCTTGCGGCTCCCAGTCAAATATCGTCTTAGCAAGCATTCCTTGCTTTAAGCCCGCTCGAAGTCTTACCATACACGCCTTTGGTAAAACATACTCTACCTTGCCTGTTTCAGCATCAAACACATAATTATGGGCATTAACCGCCTGACCGCCTGTTTCCACTGAAGGGTTGTAGATTACTTTTTCCCCTCCAACTGCAGTTGATTCAATAATGTATAGAAAGGTTTGACCAAGAGCGAAATTGCCGTCACCGCGACGGCCATCCCATGTGACGGATTGCTCTCCTGGAAAAGCACGAGAAATATTAAAAGTCCGAACTAAATTGCCTATCCGATCATAAATAGCTACCGTTACATCAGATTCCTTATTTACTTCCCAGCTCAAAGTAACTTTTTCACCCTTCGATGGTTCGAAAACCTTCTTGTCAAGCCTTACCTTGCCGATGGCCAAAGGTATCTTTAAACCAACAGTGTCGGCAACTACAACACCCAAAAATATGAGGATAACAAAGCCAAAAATGAAACATGTTAGAAATGACTTTTTCATCTTTGATGCAGCCTTTTCCAGTCTGGATCCATACAAGAAGCTCCGCTAGTTAATTGGCGTGGATTTTTCCCATCGCTATCCATTATCCACAAGTGAAGAACTCCGCTACGATTTGAAACAAACAGTATTTTAGTTCCATCCTGTGACCAACATGGTCTAGTGTCGAGACCCTCTTTATATGTTAATTGCTTCACATTATTTCCATTGACATCCATTACCCATATCTCAAAGTCACCTGTCTGGTCTGAAACATAGGCAATGCGATTGCTATCGGGAGAAAAAGCTGGAAGTAGCTCCAGTGCCTTGTTGTTCGTTAACTGGCGCTTGTTACTACCGTCAGAATTAATAATATAAAGCTCATGAGTTTGATACCCATGCCCGGAGACATATGCTATTTCTTTCCCATCGGGTGACCATGCAGGATCATACTGCAAACCGATGTCTCTGGTTAGTAAAGTGCGATGGCTCCCATCGATAGAAGTCAGCCAGAGGTTACTACTATCCATAATCTCGGTTCTAAATCTGGTGATCAGCAAGTCGTCACTGACAGGCGACTGAGATATGCTGCCAATAATTCCCATCTCTGGCAATATTTGTTTTTCTTCTCCGGTCTGTAAGTCAAAAATAAATGCGCCGTTGTTGTTTGTTCGATACAAAAGCTTTTGGTTGTCATTACTCCATACGGGATATCGCTTGTCATTGGCTGACTTTGTGATTTGTTTGAGAGTACCTCCGTCTGCGTCCATCGTCCATATTTGCCAATAAGAACCTGTTAGCCTGGAAAAAACAATGGAACTCTCTCGTTTCGGTGCTTGACAACCGAGAGTAACAAACAATACGAGTATGAAACAACTTACCAGAGTATTTTTAAACATAAATTTCATTTATCTGTACACAGTTATTGCCCCGACTATAGTGAAATTAAGCTCGGGATAGTCTGGATGTTCTGCTTTCACCTTTACCGAATACACACCCTCTTTTGATATATAATTTCCATAACCATCTACTCCATCCCATATAACCGTATTGACACCTGCAGTTTGAACAGTCTTATCCAGCAACGTTGTGAAATAATTTCCATCGGGATCCCATATTTCTATTGTGACCCGAGCATCGTTGTCTAACTCATATGAAATAGTACTCGCCTCATGATAGCTTGCGATAATTCTGTACTGATTGCACAGTAGATTGCTAACCTCCGGTTGTTTAGCCAAATAATCGACACGCACCGCCCCAAAAACAAGCCCCTGAGGAACTCCAAAATAGATATTGAATGGTCCTTCGTAAATCTGACCATTGCCATCTCGACCATTCCAGTAAACAGTATGGTGCCCTGGGCTTAATGTTTTGTCATAGTTCATTAAAAGATAAGGTGCGCTGCCGCAATCCACTCGTAAATATAGCTTGCCCCAATCACTAATATCAAAATCTATCTTCACTGGAAAGTTCTTATATGGGTCAAAATTAGTACTATCAACAACAACATTGTAAGTTGACGGATAGGTATAACTAGGATATCCTCCACTCCACCAAGTAGCGGTATCGCCGTTAAACTCAGCAGTAATCCTTATATCGTAAAAACCGCTTGGCACAATAGCATTGCCGTCATCTTTCCCATCCCAGACAAAGTGATTCACCCCCGCGTTTGCTGACTGGACTATCTCACGAACGGTAATTTGAGATGCAGAATCAATAATGCTTGTCACCACTTGATATGGCTTCATATTCAACCAGTACTCAGTAGTTAAATGCTCCCCTTTGGTAGGGTCAATTTGAGGCGTGGACAATCTGACATACGCTATCTGGGCAATCCAATGTGTATATGCTGTCGGATCATAACCAAAGAGATACTCGATAAAGTTAGAAAAACGGTCACCATCAGGATTACCGTTAGGACCATATTTGGCATTAGGAACATTGGGATCGTAATCAGACCAGTGATAACGCTGCCATGAGTCCGGCAAGCCGTCATTATCTTTGTCGGTCTTATCCCCACTTGTGGCTTCTTTGGTATTTCCGTACGCTCCCATGTCGATTCTGCCACCATTAGGTACCGGTTCATTTGAATAATCCGAATTGGGATCTCCAGCATCAATACATGCCGACCAACTCATGAGGTGGAAATCATCATTAGCATCGTCCACGAAATATGGAAGTACATTAATATTACCTGTACCATTATCTCCATTTTCAATGCAGGAATAAGTAGCCGAGCAATTATACAAATCATCACTATTATTCCAGAATATACAGTTGGTGATTTGGCCAGTGCAGTCTGAAATACCTCGGCCGACGTTACCTACAATGGTGCAGTTAGTAATTGAAAATGAGGGGCTTGAATAACATTGTATCCCATAACCGGAGTTCTTTGCGATGACACAGTTGGTAACCATCGGTGATGAATAATTGCATAATACACCATAACCGGAGTTATAAGCAATCTTGCAGTTCTTAATCATCGGTGATAAAGACGACTCGAAATAAATACCATAACTCGAGTTATGACTGATTGTACAGTCTTTAACTAAAGGCATTGACGATGCTTGACACATTAAACCGTAACCTGAGTTATTTGTTATTGTACAATTAACAACTAAAGGCGACGAAGATGAATAACAATACAAACCAACGTTGGAGTTGTTCCTAATCACGCAATCTCTGATTGTCGGTGATGAGCCAGTGCAGTATATCCCATCGTGACATCCTGTAATGGTGAGGCCGTCTAGAACCGAATTTCCATCTTCTCCTGAAGTAAAGGTTACTCCCGTCTGCCCCTGACCAGATACAACAGTATTGGCAACTATTGAAGAATTGTTCGGATCATCGCTACGAACCACCAGTTTCTTACCCTTGAAATTAATGTTCTCACTATATGTGCCGGGGTAAACTATGAGGGTGTTACCGTTGTGGGCCAAGTCGATCGCTAATTGAATGCGTGGATAATAAAGTCCCGTAGCAGTGTTTGAAACTAGACCATCCACCATCGTCGGATCCCACCCCAATTGATACTCAACCATATTACTCAGACCATCGTGGTCGGGATCACCCATAGGACCTTGACTCAGGTTTGTGTCTGCAGGCCAGTACAGCAGTTCCCAGTCATCAGGCAGGCCGTCATGGTCCCGATCGGGACTCGCTAACGTTGCCCCGCCAGTGTTGCCATATGCCCCCATATCAATTCTACCACCACCTCCATTGGGCTCCTTGGTATAATCGGAATTCGGATCTCCTGCATCAATGCATGGCGAATAACTCAGTAAGTGATAGTCGCCACCTGCCCAATCAGAAAAATATGGGAAATAGGCATTATTTCCAACGCCTTCGTCTCCAGCTTCAATGCAGGAATAAGTTGCCGAACTTTTAAAGAGGTCTTCGGTATTATTCCATATAATGCAATTCTTAATCTGCCCCAACGATTCTGAAATGCCCCGGCCGATGTTGTTTACAATAGTACAGTTAATAATCGAAGGTGAAGAGTTTGAGGAGCATTCTATCCCGTAACTGGTGTTCTTTGCAATTACACAGTTGGTAACCATCGGTGAGGAATAATTGCATAACAGACCATAACCAGAGTTATAAGCGATATTACAACCCTGAATCGTCGGCGACAAGGACGATTCGCAATAAATACCATGACTCAGGTTATTGCTTATTGTACAATCAGCAATTAAGGGTGTCGCTGATGTCCAACAAAGTATGCCATAACTACTGTTGTTTGTGATTGTGCAGCCGCTAACTATAGGCGACGATGAGTAACAAGCAAGACCAATATTGGAGTTATTACTAATAACACAATCTCTGATTGTTGGCGATGAACTGTTGCAATATACCCCGTTTCCACCTCCAATAATGGTAAAGCCCGACAAAACCGAATTAGCATCTTCACCAGAACTAAATGTAACCACGTCATTACCACGGCTGTGAATAATTGCCGTGGCAAAGGAGTCCCATTTATTAGCAAAAACAGCAAAATCGCTGAAGTCTATCTTACCATCGGCAACAAAGTCAAATCCTTCAGAAAATAGCGGGCTGTTCACATCAAGCAGCCACGTATCCGCAAACTCCGCAAGCTCTATATATTGCGACTCTTTATCGGTGTTGGAAAAGGCTGCTCGAACTGTTATTGACTTGCCGTGAAAATCTATGTTCTCAAGGTAAACACCAGGCCTAACCTCCACAGTGTCACCATCTGTAGCGTAATCTATTGCTTCCTGAATACTGTTGAAATCGGCTGGACCATCATCGTCCACAGTAATTAGTTTACCATATTCTACTTGGTTTTCCGTAAAACTGGCATCATAAACATCATCAGGATATTCACCGTTAATACCATTTCGATTCTGGTCCATCATATTACCAGCTTTATCCCTAATATCCGGTCCGATTAAAACCTGGTGAGTACCTGATGCACTATCAAAGCTTATGCGATAACAATTCTCATCAAACCCCGTGATGGCTATTGGCGTCAATGCCCCACTATCAATTTCTACTTCGGATAGTGTAAAGCTTTCAGGGACGATTGGCTCAGAAAACCAGACGTAAACATATTTCCTCACCCCACCTGAATCGCCGGATTCTTGATGCCTAATGATTCTCGGCCCGGTCCTATCGATGATAAAAGTCCCACAATAAACATCGTCGGGAGATTCGCCGCGAATGCCATCCTCATCTTGATCCATTTCATTCCCATTAGCATCTTCAATATGCGGGCCGATACAAATTCTGTATTCTCCATCCGCCGACTGCTCCGGGAAACTTACCCTCCAGATATTTGCACCCTGGTAAGAAGGAGAGTTCACCGAAATCACTCCATGCGGTCCTATCAGATTAACGTCATCTACAGTGAACGTTGCAGGATTAACCATTTTACTGAATGTGAAGTCTACATAACTGACTGGATTTGTCACAAGACCGCTTGGCGTATGGCCAAAGATGCCAAACTCTTTAGTCAAAGGTACAGTGGATACCACCCAAGTTGGATTTGCATTATCCTGACCGGGTGTAGAACCCAATTGTGCGTCATTGCCATTGCCGGAAGAATCGTGAGCAATTTGGCCGGAACCTTCTTCAAATTGCCAGTGCCCAACAAGCCCAGCCTGCGGCCCCATGAGCACATGGTTCATATTAGCAACGATTTCTTCCTGCGAGAGGGGATAGTTCCAAATGCAAACCTCGTCTATCATGCCGTTGAAATATCTTCCCACATTATCTGTACAACCAATATTCAACACGCCGGACTGAACATTAGGTTTAGAATTAAGTGTGCCCCTGACTGGTTTGCCATTCACATATAAAGTAACATCGCTTCCATTTAAAACCAATCCAACAAAGTTCCACTGATCCCAACTAACCACTGGACCTGATGAAGGAACAAAATCATTGCACCATGTTGCCATGCTTGGGAGCCCATTGCTCTGCAAACTTAATGCGATTGACGTCCCCGTACAATACCTTGGACCATATGAGACAATTCCATTATAGGTGGCATCGGCTTGTTGGGAACTTGGCTTAATCCATGCAGTTATGGTAAGAACGTCCCCTGTAGGAAGGTTTGAAGGATTGCTAACTGCGGCATAATCGTTTACCCCGTCAAAGTTCAGTGTGGTATTTTGCGAAATTGTAAAAGTGCCCTCATAACGGTCACTATCTTCACCTCCAATGCCATTTGCGTCCTGGTCCATCTCATTGCCGGAAATTGCTGCTTCAAAGCCGCTCCAGTTTTCAGCAAAAACAGCAAAATCTCTGAAGTTTATCTTGCCGTCGGCAACAAAGTCAAATTCCTTGGCAAACAAAGAACTGTTTGCATCAAGCAGCCATGAAGTTGCGAACTCCATAAGGTATGTATATTGTGAGCCATTATCGTTAGCTTCATTTATATGTGGGCCGACTGAAAAATGGTATTCTCCTTCTGTCGATTGTTCGGGAAAGCTTATCCGCCATACGTTTCCTCCCTGGTACGAAGGCGAATTCACTGAAATCACTCCCTGGGGCCCCACTATATTAACATCTTCCGCAGTGAATGTCTCAGGTTCAACCATTTTACTGAATGTGAGGTCAACATATCTTACTGGATGCGTCACAAGACCGCTTGGTGTATGACTAAAAATGCCAAGTCCCTTTGTTACAGGAGCGGTGGATATAACCCAATTTGGGTCGGCACTGTCTTGACTGGGCGTAGAACCTAGTTGTGCGTCATTGCCATTTCCAGAAGAATCGTGAGCAATTTGGCCTGAACCTTCGTCAAACCGCCAATACCCAACAAGCCCAGCCTTTGGGCCCATAAGCACATGGTTCATATCGGAAATAATTTCTTCCGGCGTACGGGCGTAATTCCAAACGCGAACTTCGTCAATAATCCCATTGAAGTAACCGCCACTACCCATATTTGTCCCATCGGTCGCACCAAAGCCATAAAATAACCCATACCCAGATTTCCAAGGAGCCGAACGATCACCACTGACCTCAGTCGGAGCTTCCACGCCATCCAAAAACCCTTGCATCCGCTGTGTTGACTTGTCGTAACACAGCGCAACATGGTGCCAACTGCCAAAACTCACGGTACCAACGGATATGCTTGCAAGATTCCACACTCGCACTTTAACTTCACCGCTTGGAAGAACCTCGATTTGACTATCGTGCCACTGCCAGCCGTTGATGGCTTTTTGGCCGAGTTCTGAAACGATTACCCCAGGCCCGTTAGCTTTGAACCACAATGTTATCGTCTCGCTCTCATTAGCAAACAGGTTGGACATGTCTCCGGTTATCACGTAATCATCTACGCCATCAAATTGTAGGGCAACGTTTTGCGCAATGGCGAACGAGCCAACAAAGTAGTCTTCAGGATATTCCCCACATATACCGTCACCGTTTTGGTCCATCTCATTTCCATCAGCGTTTTCAATATGCGGGCCAATATAAATGCGATATTCACCTTCAACCCACTGCTCTAGGAAACTTATTCGCCAGGTCTTTGCCCCCTGATATAAAGGAGGATTGACCGCAATGCTTCCATTCGGTCCTGTCATGTTGATATCATCAATGGTAAAAGTTAATGCATTAATATCCTCACTGAATACTACATCAACATAGCTGATTGGATTCGTCACAGGACCGCTGGGTATAAGACTGTTGACTTGTAATCTGGCTATAACGTAGCTCACGGGCAGTGTATTTTCCCCTCTCCATCCGCCGTCACGGTCGTAATAGCAGCACGACAGCATTATCTCATACTCGCCGTTGCCAATCGTGGTAGTGTCCCAGGGGCTGCTCAACCAGCTGCCGTCGCCCTGCTCGGTAGCACCACCAATGCCTGTCCAGCCACCTGTACCTTTGAGCCTGTAATAAAAGGTAATATTATTGTATATACTGGTGAGATAGACAGATTGC
>Ga0187882_1002605_pt1 | contig 16306 bp, 7 predicted proteins | sample June2016WEW_19_1_3_FD_132991 | JGI IMG/M metagenome (GOLD analysis project Ga0187882, IMG submission 132991) | Peatland microbial communities from SPRUCE experiment site at the Marcell Experimental Forest, Minnesota, USA - June2016WEW_19_150 | ecosystem: Environmental > Terrestrial > Soil >... | reverse complement strand
TTCGCTGGTTTCACCACAGCCGAGCTTGCCCTGCTTACCGAATTGCTCAAGGTAGTCGAAGACGCCCAGATTGCCCTTTGCCTCGACCCCGCGACTACCGATATAGCCAACCCGGACAAAAACAAAATCGACCCGACGGATTTATTCGGTCATACCGCTGAAACATACGCCGAGCTTGTCGAGCGGATAAAAAAGTGCAAACTAAAACTTTCACCGCCGTTGATTTTGAATAAGCCGATTCGTTTTTCGGACAGTCCGCCGCTCGCTCATATCGAGCAGGGCATTTTTAATCAGGATTACGCGGCAATATCGGCAGGCGGCAAAATCCGCGTCGTATCAGCGCAAAATACCCGCGCCGAGGTGCAGTTTGTCGCCCGGCAGATAACAAACTTAGTCAGGCGCTCCGGCCTCAGGTATCGCGACATCGCTGTTATCGCATCCGACCTTGATTCTTACGAAAATTACATCAAGACCTGTTTCGAAGATTATGCTATCCCCGTCTTTATAGACAAGCGAAGACCTCTCAATCAGCATCCCGTAATCGAGCTGATTTGCTCGGCGATGAACGCAGTAACAAATGATTTTCCCGCGGGCGAGATATTTGCGTATCTCAAAACCGACCTCCCCTACGTCAAACGGGACGAAATTAACCTGCTGGAAAATTATTGTCTCGCTTTTGGCGTTACCGCCAACGACTGGAAAAGCGACAGGCCCTGGCAATACGCTGCCCGGAATGCTGAGCAGTTCGGTGAAGAGCGCGTAAACCGAATCCGCAAAAAAGCGATTACCCCGCTGCGGGAATTGAAAAAGCAACTTGATAACGCCTCTGGTGATAAAGGGACAATTGGGCCGGAACAGTTTACAAAGATAATTTTCGACTTTCTTGAAGCAGTAGAAGTTCGTAAACAGTTGTCGAGCTGGGTTGAGCAGGCGATACAGAAGGGCGACTACGCGGCTGCGGACGAACATCGCCAGTTTTATGACCGTCTAATCGACATATTCGACGAAATGGTCGAGGCATTTGAGGGCGTATCCCTTGGCTGTGAGGATTATCTTGCGATTCTTCGAAGCGCGTTTTCGCAGATAACACTGGCGTTTATTCCTCCCAATCTTGACCAGGTGCTCGTCGGCTCGATTGAGCGCAGCCGGCATCCTGATTTGAAGGCGGTCTTTTTAATCGGCACAACCGAAAGGCAATTTCCCTCGCCCGTGGCTTTCGACAGCATCTTAAGCGAAGAAGACCGTCTCGCCGCTCAATCCTGCGGCGTTGACCTTGCGCCAGGCGTCCGACAGGAGCTTGCCACCAGACCATATCTTGCCTATATCGCGTTCACAAGGCCTTCGGAATTTCTCTGTATCACTTATCCTGCTGCCGACCAGAAATCGAACGAGGTTACCCGTTCACCTTTTGTCGATAACCTGTGCCGATTGTTTGACGACCTCAAAGAGGAATCGGTCGAATCCTCGCCGGTTTCCATTGAAGATATCTGCACTGCATACGAGCTTGAGGATATCCTTTGTTCTTCGCCACAGCCAAACGTGTTATTGGATGAAATTATCTGCGATGACCATCTCGCGGCGATTGGTTCGAGAGCGGCTAATGCGCTCGGTTATAAAAATGAAGCGACGCTGGATAAAACTGTTATCGGAGAGCTTTTCGACAAGCAGTTATCCAGTTCAGCGTCCCGACTGAGTACCTTCGCCGAATGTCCCTACAGGCACTTCTCAAGATATATTCTCGGCCTGAATAAACGCGAGGAGTTTAAACTTGAGCCGCCCGATCTCGGCGAGTTTTATCACCGCGTCCTCGACAGGTTTACCAAAAGGACCGTCGCCGACAAAATCAATTTCGCGACAATCGCCGATGATGCCCTGATTAAAATCCTCGATGATGAAACCGAGCGAATATGCTGCGAGGATTCATTTATATCGAAATTCGCCGCCCATAGCCCGCACAACGCCTTTATGATTAGCTCCGCACGCCAATATCTGCGTGATTGCGTGATGGCCATATCTCAGATGATTCGTGCGGGTGGCTTTCGCCCGGCGATGTCCGAGATTTCATTCGGTAAATCTAAATCTGTTGGCGACTCAATCGGCGAATTGACGTTAACGCTTCCTGATGGCAGACGACTCACCCTCAATGGCCGAATCGACCGGCTGGATATCGCAAAAATTGACGGGCGAAAAATCGCGATTGTCTTCGATTACAAAAAACGTTCCAAAGATTCCTTTAGCTGGACGGAATTTTACTACGGTCTCGATATTCAGCTCGCGGTTTATATGCTCGCTGTCCGCAACGCCGGCGGGAAATTTGCGGATTGTTTAGCGGGTGCTTTTTATATGCCAATCGAGGTCGGCCCGGAAAATGTCGAGCTTGGCAAATCCATCGACAACACTCCCAAATTTGCCCGTAAAGCAAGAGGCATATTCAACGGCGATTACGCATCCTTGCTCGACGGCACAGCCGCAAAGGACAGTCATTATTATAATTTCTTTGTTACCAAAGAGGGCGACCCATACGGAAACTATAATCGACTTGGCTCCCTTCGACCGGCGGATTTCGAGGCATTTATGAATTTCGGCTCGCGCAAGATAACCGACATTGCCGGGCAAATCACGTCGGGCAAAATCACCGCTTTGCCCAATCGCCTCGGCACAGATTCGCCGTGTAAACAATGTGAATATAAACCCGTCTGCCGATTCGACTGGCAGATAAATAATTACAACCTGCTTACCCGCGTCAATAAGGAGCAGGTTCTTGACTTGATTAAAAACGCAGATGAGCCAAAGTAAAGTTAAATGGACGACACAGCAGAGCCGGGCAATCGAAGAGCACGGCAGGAATGTCTTTGTCTCCGCTTCAGCCGGAACAGGTAAGACCGCTGTGCTTTCGGGCAGTTGCGTCAACGTCGTAACCAACCCGTCCGCCTGTCCCGACGTCTGGAGCATACTCGTTGTTACCTTTACCGAAATGGCCGCCGAGGAAATGCGTTCCCGAATCGCAAAGCAGTTAAACTCCGCGATGGAAACGACTGCGGACACTGTTCTTCGCAGGCATCTTCGCAGACAGTTGATTCTGCTCGGCGCCGCCGACATAAGCACCATTCACTCATTCTGCAAACGCATTATCACCGAACATTTTTACGAAATCGGGCTTGACCCGACCTTCAGCATAATTGATGCTGACGAGGCGAAACTGCTAAAGACCGAGATACTCGAAAAAACAATCGACTGGGCCTGGAAACAAGACAATATCGCCGAAGCGCTCAGGCAGCTTTTGACGCGAAGAAAACTGCAAATAACGGATGGTTTTCCAGCGACCATAATCGAGATAAGCGACTTTTTAGACGGTGTCGTGTCACGCGATGACTGGCTTGAGCGGGCAAACGTTTTGGCCGAGGCAGTTGACCCGTTCGCCACCGATATCGCACAGGCCCAAAAGCAAATAGTGACTGATAAACTTCAGGACGCGATTGGACGGCTTGAATTTGCGCTGAAAGTTTATAATGACCAGAATCCGTCAGGCAAGTGGGCCGCGAAATGCAGAAATGAATACATAAAACCTGTTCAGCAATGTATCGAGCAATTCAACGCAGGCCGGTGGGAATTTGAAAGACCTAAAGTTTATAAACCAACGGATGTTCCGCAGGCGGATTTTATCGGTGGGATTGTCGGCGACACGCTTGATTCCGTCAGGGAGCTTAAAAACCTGGCGATTTTAAATCCCGAATACCTTAACAAATTCGCCGGAGCAATCGGCACACAGACAAAGGTCCTTGTCGAGTTGGTCAGGCGTTTCGATGATTCATACCGCCAGGCCAAAAAGACAATCAACTGCCTGGATTTCGCAGACCTCGAACACTACGCGATGCGTCTGTTGACCACGGAAAAATCCCAGCCGTCGCAAACAGCGTTGAAACTGCGTAAAAAATACAAATACGTTTTTGTTGATGAATACCAGGATATCAATGACGTTCAGCAGGCAATCATCGATATGGTCGGCTCGCCTGGCAACGTCTTCGCAGTAGGCGACCCGAAGCAAAGCATTTACCGCTGGCGCGGGGCCAGGCCCGAAATCTTTATCGAGCATCTTGGCCGAGCGTCGGCCTCTCCCGAGCAGGGTCGAGGAGTAAAGCCGGAATCAGGTAACGCAGGCCTGCGGGTTGACCTCAACGTCAATTTCCGCTCCGTCAAACCAATACTTGATTTTGCCAATAAGGTATTCGGCCGGATAATGACCGCCTCGTTTACCGGCATCGATTACGATGAGTCGGCACAACTTGTACCACATTCACAAGATGCCGCCCAAGCCGTGATTTCTCCCGCCGTTGAATTGCACATACTCGACGAGACACAGGACAATTCCGATGCGTCGCCTTTCAGCGACAGGCAGTTGCAGGCGGCGATGATTGCCAGGCGAATAAAGCAACTCGTCGGCGCCGATTCGAATGAGCAAATCATCGACAAAGAAACAAAAAAACTGCGACCCATCGAATACCGTGACATTGTTGTCCTGATGCGTTCGCTTGCGGGCAAAAGCGATTTTATCGAATCGCTGCGTCTCGCCGGCATTCCCGTAAGCTGCGACGCTGCCGCCGGTTACTTCGAGGCGACCGAAATCACCGATATGCTGTGCCTGCTGAAGGTCCTCGATAACCCGCGACGCGACATAGAATTTGCCGCGACGCTGCGTTGCCCGTTTTTCCGGTTCACCGACACGGAGCTTGCGAAGATTCGCCTGCACGGCAAAAAAACTAATCGTAATCTCAGTTTTTATGATTGCGCAGTGTCTTTTTGTGAATCAATAGACGAGCCCGGACTTGCCGACAAACTTGCCAAATTGCTCTCTACGCTCGACGAGTGGCGAACTGTTGCTCATCGGGGCCGGCTCGCGGAATTGATTTGGCACATTTATCGCCGGACCGGTTTCTTGTCATTTGTCTGCGCTTTGCCCGATGGTCCCGCCCGCAGGGCCAATCTGCTGAAACTTCACGACCGGGCCATCCAGTTCGAGGGTTTCGCGGGCAATTCTGGTGTCCCTTCGCTTACCCGTTTCATTGATTTTATCGAAAAGCTCATCGCTGCCGGCGAGGACTGGTCGAAACCCCAACCCGAAGCCGGCACAGGCAACACCGTTGCCGTTATGAGCATCCACAAAAGCAAAGGCCTCGAATTTCCTGTCGTATTTGTCGCCGACCTCGACAGCCGGTTCAGCAAAAAGGACTTCAGCAAAGATTGCGTAACCGACGAACAATTGACCCTCGGCCTGAAAATTATCGATACCGAAAGCAACTCCCGCCTCGATTCGCTCGCATACCAGGTAATCGAGGAGCGAAACCGCCGAAAGTCGCTGGCCGAGGAAATGCGAATCCTCTACGTCGCGATGACAAGGGCGATGAATCGCCTCATCCTCGTCGGCTGCAAAGACCGGGATAGCTGTCGAAACATTCTCACCGCGGCCAATTCATTTGCAGGTCAATCAATCCCGTCCTGGCATCTCGAAACTTACCAAAACCACCTCGACTGGATTTTGTCCGCGCTGGGCAGCGAGCCGCTCCTGTATCAGGCATTTCAAACCGAACTGCCGACGCAAACCACACAGGATAATCTCTTCAGCGTTCATTTTTACGACCAGCCGCAACTGAACAATCTGTCTGCTCTCATCCAAAACTATAAACTAAACACTCAACACTCAACACTCAAAACTCCAGTCGTTAAACGTGACCTGGTTGACCTTAAACGCTCTCTTAACTGGCAATACCCATTCGGCAACGCGCCGGCTCTGCCCGCCAAAAGAACCGTTACCCAGTGGACACATCGCAACGATGAATTCACGAAAATTGATTATTCGCTTGCCTTCGACCGAAAACCTAAAGCCGTTTTCCCAACTAAGCAAATCGACGGCAGAACCATCGGCACGGCCACACATCTTGTCATATCGCGGCTTGATTTGGCGAAACCCGTAACGACGGAAACCGTAAATCGACTTATTGAAAAACTCGTAAAAGACGGCGCAATTATTCGGGAAATAGCGTCGCAAATAAATGTCGAATCAATTGCGAAATTCTTCAGGAGCAACCTCGGCCAAATAGTCCTCAGCAAAAAAACTGTCGTCCGGCAGGAATGGCCCTTCACCTTTGCCGTCCCCGCTTCGCAATGGAGCGAGGTGTTTCAGGAAACTCAAAACTCAAAACTCAAAACTCAGGACTTCATTATCGTCCAGGGCATAATAGATTTGCTTGTCGAAACGCCTGAAGGACTCGTAATTATAGATTTCAAAACTGATGATGTGTCCGCCGAAGGCGCGCAAAAGCGTGCTGAATTATATCGCGGACAATTAGACCTTTACGCCCAGGCCGCAAGCATAATACTTGGCCAGGAGGTAAAGAGTAAATGGCTCTGTTTCCTGAGGCCCGGCTGCGAAGTCGAGGTCTGAATATGTAGAAAAATATTATTTAATAAGGAGGAAAAAATGATTACCGCACCCCAAACCAGGTATCTCATAGTGTCAGCGTTTTTACTTCAGATTGTATTTAGCTGCTCAGTTCTCGCTCATCTCGAAAAGACCAAATTTTTCCCTTCCGACGCCAACGCCAGCGACAGTTTCGGCGTTGCGGTTGCTATCGACGGCAATATCGCGGTGGTCGGGGCATATCAGAATGACTCGAATGGCAGCGACTGTGGCGCGGCTTATGTTTATGAGCTTTTCGGCTCGCAGTGGATTGAAAAACAAAAGCTCGTTCCTTCGGACGGTTCGGCCGGCGATAAATTCGGCCGGTCAGTCGCCGTCGAAGGTGATACTATTGTGGTAGGCAGCTACTACGGCGACAGCAATAAGCCGGATACCGGTTCCGCTTATGTCTTCTCTCAAATCGACGCTAACTGGGTCGAGCGTCAAAAACTTGTCGCCCCCGACGCTGCCTCCGGCGACAGATTCGGCTGCTCCGTCGCAATCGATAATAACACCATTGTCATAGGCGCTTACGGAGATGACAGCCAGGCCGGCAGCGCCTCGGTTTTCGTCCGCAACGACTCAAACTGGGTTTTCCAGCAGAAACTTACCGTTTCAGATGCCGAACCGGCTGATTTCTTCGGCTATAGTGTCGCAATCGACAACAACATCATTATTATCGGTGCGCCAAGTGATGATTATTCCAATCTCAGCGATGCTGGTTCTGCCTATCTGTATGAGTGGCGGGACACAATGTGGCTCGAACAAAATATTCTTCGGGCATCCGATAGCGGCCTGTCTCATCACTTCGGATTTTCCGTTGCTCTCGACGCAAACTGGGCTGTCATTGGTGCGTATGAGGGTGATATTGAGGGCGTTTCCAAGGCAGGTGCAGCTTATGTTTTTTCCAATACCGGCTCTGATTGGGTTCAGCAGCAGAAACTATTCGACGCCAATGATCCCAACAGCGGCGACGACTTCGGCTGGGCGGTCGCCATAAAAAATGACACAATACTTGTGGGCTGTCCCGATGATTTCGTTGATGGCAATATGGCCGGCTCGGTTTTCGAGTTTGTCCGTACGGACACAAACTGGATTCAAAGCGACCGGCTCGCGGCAGGCTACGCCAATACAAACGACAGGTTTGGCTCCTCGCTCGCATTATCGGGCCGCAATATCATCATTGGCGCACCTAACAATTCTAACAACGGCAAATCAACCGGCTCAGCATATATCTTTAACGAAAACGACGCTGTGACCGGCGATTTCGACGGTGATTCTGATGTGGATTTCAACGACTTTGCTATCCTCGCTGATTCCTGGCGCCAAAATAATCCGCTGATAGATATCGCCCCCGCACCAGCCGGTGATGGCATCGTCGATATCAAGGATTTTACCACTCTTTGCGATAATTGGCTGAATGGGAAATAATGCTGACAATTATTCCCGCTTCCCGTGGGTCGATTTTTGCGATATTTGCGCTTGACAAAAGTGTCTGATATCGCATATAAGATATGCTGTTTGGCCGAAAGGGGGTGTCGGCCAATAATTAGGAGGACATAAAGGTGGATATTTTGTGAGAGGGCAGGAATATGAGGTCCAGGGAATTAATCTGTGTGCTGGTTCTGCTTCTGTTGGTCTATTGCGGTCGGTTGTCAGCAAAACCTGTGTCGGCGGAAAAGGCCCAACAGGCCGTAAAGGGCTGGTTGAAGGCGGATTCCCAGCCGCTCGGTGCAGTTCTCGGCCAGAAGCCCGAAAAAATAGATGCTTTCAGTGATGAGCAGGGCCAGGTAATTTACTATGTCGTTTATTTGCAGCCGTCCGGCTTTGTTATCGTTCCTGCAGATGATATGGTAGAGCCGATTCTTGGTTTTGCCGAGGCCGGTACTTATGACCCCTCGCCGGATAATCCTCTCTGGGTGCTGGTGAATGGGGATGTAAAAAAACGCATATCCGCCGGCAGGGATGTATTGACTGTTCAAGGGGCCGAGGCACTTCAAAAGACAACGTCTAAATGGAACCGCCTCACCGCCGACAGTCCGCCGTCTCAAGGGCCCGTTACCGAGAGCCTAATAACCGTTTCCGACCCGCGAGTTGACCCGTTGTTAAAAACGAAATGGTCTCAGACGACCTGCTGTAACACTCCTGCTCGCTCCTGCTATAACTATTACACGCCTCCCAGCGACCCATGTGACCCCTGCGACAATCTCATTGAAAGTTTACACGGATCTCCCAATAACTACGGCAATCCGAATAATTTTCCTTGCGGCTGTGTCGCTACCGCGATGGCACAGTTAATGCGGTATCATGCGTATCCGACAGCAGGAATAGGTAAGCACCAATTTCAGATTCAGGTCAACGGTATTCCGCAAACGGCATGGACTCGAGGCGGAAATGGCAATGGCGGCCCGTATGACTTGAACTCTATGGTCTATGAGCCTAACTGCAACACAACCTTGACGCAGCGTAAGGCCATCGGGGCGCTTTGTTACGATGCCGGTGTTACGGTCGGTATGGATTACGCAGCGGCCGGTTCGAGAGCCCCTATGGCTAGCACCAAGACCGCCCTGAAAAACACTTTTACTTACAGCAACGCCTTTTATAAAAACAGCATCAACCCCGGCATTCCCCTGCCGGTCCCGGACTTGATCAAGATGATTAACCCGAATCTGGACTATGAGCACTCTGTGCTTGTAAGCATTATGCCTATGGAAGAAGGCCATGCTGTTGTTGTTGACGGCTACGGTTACACATGGGTTGACCCCAACTGGACTATGTACCATCATATCAATATGGGCTGGGCTGGCGACCAGGATGCATGGTACAACTTCTATAGTGATATGCCAACCGGCTCTACCTACATAGACTGCTGTGTGTATAACATCTTTGTAACGGGTACCAATGAGATAATCAGCGGCCGGGTCACAGATGCTTCCGGTAATGCTCTCGCAGGCGAAACGGTGACTGCCGTCAGGACCGGCGGAGGAACATATCAGGCGACCACCAACAATAGAGGTATTTATGCCTTGGCACACGTCCCGAGCGCATCGACATATACCATCAGCGTCACCAAGCCGGGTTATGATTTCGCCAGCCAGGTTGTCAGTAATGGTACATCAGCGGATGCTGGGACTATCGGAGATTTGTGGGCGGTAGATTTCAAACCGTTCGGAGCAGACGCAATTTTCGTGGATGCAAATGCAACTGGCAGCAACGATGGCTCGAGCTGGACCAATGCTTATAAATATCTTCAGGATGCAATTAGCGCGGCCTCGAGCGGCAAGATAATTCTTGTGGCCGCAGGAACCTACAAGCCCGATGCTGACTCGGTCAACCCGAGCGGCGACGGTGACAGATTCAAAAGCTTTAAGCTGCAAAGCGGCGTGGCAATCTACGGCGGATTCCCCTCGGGCGGCTGCAATTCATGGGCGGACCGAAACCCGCAGGCCCATCCGTCAATCCTCAGCGGTGACCTTGCAGGCAATGATGTCGATGTAGATTACCCGTGCCAGTTTAAAGATGAGCCGACAAGAGCGGAAAACAGTTTTCACGTAGTCGATGGGAATAATACTGCCGCAACGGCAGTTCTCGATGGCTTTACCATTACCGCAGGCGATGCCAATGGTGATATGGAAGTCCTTTCTGATGTATATGACATGGGCGGCGGAATGATTAATGCTGATGCCAATTGCACGGTTAGAAACTGTACTTTTCTCAAAAATTATGCGTATTTCAACGGCGGAGGAATGTTCAACTGGCGAAGCGATGTCAATGTTAGTAACTGCGTCTTTTTCAGAAATTCGGCGATGTCGGGAGGCGGGATGGGTAATTATGGCGACGCAGTTTTTGTTGGAGATGATTGGATACCTGTAAACGGCTACTCGAAAATAACCAACTGCACCTTCTACGGCAACTGGGCCGCCTTTTGGGGGTTAGGCGGCGTGAATTACTGGTCGGGAGCTGGCGGAGGCATGAGCAATGTCCAAAATTCCTACCCGACTATAACCAACTGCACGTTTTTATGCAACACCGCTGGTCAATACGGCGGCGGTATGTTCAACGAGGCCGATAGTGGTGTCAAGTTAATCAATTGCACCTTCAGCAGCAACTTGGGCGAATTAAACGGCTGGCTCGACTACGGCGGAGGCGGCATATATAACTACAGCGTCAATTACGCTCCGAATTACATCGCCAACTGCATCTTCTGGGGCAATAGAGATGCCAGCGGCACTACCGAAACAGCTCAAATCAAAAGTAACTATTACTGCTTCGACGTCAACGTCGTCTATAGTTGTATCCAAGATAACAACGCAAATGACGGCTATATACCATTCGGCGGGGATGCTAATCACAATATCGACGATAATCCCATGTTTATACGAGATCCCTACGACGGCGGTGACAACAGATGGGGTGACGCCAACGATGATTACGGCAATTTGCGCCTTGCAGCAGGTTCACCATGCATTGATAAAGGTGACAACAACAGCGTGCCGGCAGATACCGCAGATCTCGATAACGACGCTAACACAGTGGAACAAACGCCGTTAGACATCGACCTTCATTCAAGATTCGTTGATGGCGACCCTAACAGCGCCGTGGTTGTTGATATGGGTGCTTATGAGTTTTCATGGGTTTTTGCCGGCGACTTCGATGGTGATGCCGACGTGGATTTTGCGGACTTTGCAATCCTTGCGGCGTCATGGCTGCAAAACAACCCTGCACTGGATATCGCGCCGCCGCCGGCTGGCGACGGCATTGTTGATTTAAAGGATTTCGCTGTTCTGTTCGACAACTGGCTGGCTGGCAAATAAAGCAATGGCACATTAGGGCATTTATCGTGATTAAGGGGGTTACCACGGCTGGCGTCTACGAATAAATCCGTCCGCCTTTGGCGAGACCTCACCCCCTTTGGGGGCGGGTGGTTAAAGGGCATACGAATTCCTTTGAATTTCGCATAAGAGGGCGTTATACTACCAGCTTTTGGGCTTGGGACGGATTGAATTAGCCGCAACAGGGTTTCGGGATTGGCAACATCGGTCAGGTATTTCTTCCCGTCAGCCGCTTCTAATTTCAGTCGGTGACAATTTGTCACCGACTCACTGCCTTCTTTTCCTAACTGTTCTTTCAACTTATTCCAGTACTTTCTGGTCGTTTGATAGTCCGGCTGCTGTATCAACGCCTGTATAATATCCCAGAAATCCATATCCTAAATCAGCAATTAAATCAGTGTTAATCCTCCTTCGTCCCTAAGGGACTACGGAGGACAGGTCAGTGTCTGAAAAAATATTCTCTGCGGTTTCTGCGTAATCTGCGTCTAATAAATTTTACGCGCGGGCGGTCTGGGTGATTTGTCCGGCTAACTGGTCGAGGGTGGCGTGGACTTTGGGGTCGTTTTTGCGGAGTTCCTCGATTTTGGCATAGGCGTGCATAACTGTGGTATGGTCCCGGCCTCCGAGGTGGCCGCCGATTTCCTCCAAGCTGTGCTTTGTGAGCTGCCTGGCAAGATACATACAAATCTGTCTGGGTTCGGCGATACTCTGGCTGCGCTTCTGGCTCTGAAGGTCGGCTAAGCGAACATTAAAATGGCGTGAGACGGTATCGATGATATCGCTGATTCTTATGTGCCTTGTGCCGAGGTCAACCTGGCCATCCAGCGCGGTTTGCGCCATATCGAGGGTGATTTTCTCGCCCGTCGTCATTGATACCGCGTATATCGTCGTCAATGCGCCTTCAAGCTCCCTGATATTGGCGTGCACCTTTTGGGCGATGTAGCCGGCGACGTCCTCGCTGACGTCAAGGCCGCGAAGATGCGCTTTTTTCTGCACGATGGCGATTCGCGTCTCGTAACTCGGCGGGTCTATTCGCGTAACTAAGCCCCAGTTGAACCTGCTGATGAGTCGTTCTTCGAGAGATGGTATTTCGCCGGGCGGGCTGTCGGCGCTGAGGATGATTTGTTTGCCGTTGCTGTACAGGGCGTTGAAAGTGTGGAAAAATTCCTCCTGGCTCTGCTCGCGTTCCCGTAAAAACTGCACATCATCAATAATAAGGGTATCGACAGTGCGGAAGCGGCTCTGAAAGCCAGGCAAATCGCCCTTTTCGATTGCCTGGATGAAACGATTCACAAATTCTTCGCAGCTTAACAATTGAATGACCGCCGAGGCGGATTTTCGCTTCACTTCGTGGCAGACCGCCTGAAGCAGGTGGGTTTTGCCTAATCCGGAATTGCCATAGATAAACAAGGGATTATACGTATCGCCCGGCGACTGGCTTACGGCTATGCAGCTTGCGTGGGCGAGCCGATTGCATGGCCCGACGACAAAATTCTCAAAGGTATAATCGGGGTGAAGGGTGGGCCTGTCTTTTTGTTCTTGTTCGGTGGGTTCCTGTTTGACCTGGCCATTTGTGGAAAACTGCACACTGACAAGATGCCCCGTTATCTGCTGTGCGGCGCGAGTAAAGGCGCTTCTGCATTTACTCTGCAAAAACTGGGCGCACGCCTCATCCGGGCAGCCGACTTCGAGCGACCCGCCCGTCAAGCGAACGAGATGAAGATTGTCAAACCATTTACGAGTGTTGACAGGATCGAGAGTCCTTGCACGGACCAGTATTTCAGCGAAGATATTTTCTACTTCACCGCCGGCCAAGATGTGCTCCTTTATAAAAATCCGCCAATGGCGGATAAAACGACGCCACAATAAACAGAGGTTACCCGTTACAAATAACGTCCGTGTTATCGAAACAGCCGAAAACCTTTTATCACCCTCTGCAGTTGTATGATGACCATCCGTGAGTAAATCAGGAAAGAGTGTAACAGCCAAAGGTGATTTTGTCAAAAAAAATCGGGCGCGAGGAGTAAAAATAGCAATCAATTTTACGGGCGGATTTTCAATTTTACCAGTTTCACGGGAATGATAAAATGCTACACTGCCATTTTGGAAGCGTCGCTAAGGCGCAATTTTGAACCGGATTACATATTTCAAGAACTGGATGGAGTGAAGAATCATGTCTAAACCAGCATTGCCTGTCATAGCCCTGATAGTAATAACCCTGCTTGCGTCCGCCTGCGCGGCGGCAGTAGAACCCAATGGGTTTGCAATGAACAAACTTATTGGTCGGGGCATCAATATCGGCGGAGCGCTCGATTCTCCCAAGACAGAAGGCGAATGGGGTGTTACTCTTCAGGAGGAATATTTTCAGATAATCAAAGACGCCGGGTTTAATTCGATTCGGCTGCCTGTTCGCTGGAACACCCGCGCCGAGAATAAACCACCTTACACAATTGACCCTAATTTCTTCAAACGTGTTGACTGGGCAATCAATAATTGCCTATCACGAAACATCCCCGTTGTGCTGACCACCCATCACTATGATGAGCTGTACGACGACCCCAACGGGCAAAAAGACAAGTTCGTGGCTATGTGGAAGCAAATCGCGGAGCGATACAAGGATTATCCCGATATCCTTATCTTCGACCCTTTAATGGAGGCGACCGGAAACCTCGACGCCGATAAATGGAATTCACTCCTGAAGGAGACGATTGTTACTATTCGCAGAACTAATCCAGACAGAACAATTGTTATCTGTCCCGCAGGTTTTTACTGTATAGAAAACCTTTCCCGCCTCGAATTGCCTAAAGACGACCGCAATATAATTGTCAGTATTTTCTATTACACGCCGACTGAATTTACCCAGCAGGGTGCAAGCTGGTTTAAGGATTCCGAAAAATGGCTCGGCACAAAATGGGTCGGGGCGGAAGATGAAAAACAACGAATAGAAAAGGATTTTGATATTGCTGCCGAGTGGGCAAAAAAGAACAACCGGCCGATTTACTTAAACGAATTCGGCGCTTATGAAAAAGCGGATATGGAGTCCCGCGTCCGCTGGACAAAGTGTGTAGCCGATACGGCGACAGCACGCGGATTCAGCATATCATACTGGGAATTCTGCTCGGTTTTTGGAGCGTATGACCTGCAAACCAAATCATGGCACAAGGAACTGCTCGAAGCGTTGATTCCGCCGAAAAAATAGGTTAAACTATGTATCTTGTTTTTATTATTGGAGTGAAAAATTATGTCGAAGACGGTAACAACAATCGTGCTAATTACAATGGTAGTCGGACTTAATTATGTTATGGCCGCTGAACCAAACACACCGCAGACAAAAATAGACGCCTTCAAAATGAATCAACTTCTGGGCAGGGGCGTTAATATGGGCAATGCCCTTGATGCGCCAAGCGAGGGCGAATGGGGATTCACCCTCGAAGAAAAATATTTTCAGGCGGCCAAAGACGCCGGCTTCAATTCTGTGCGCATACCGGTACGCTGGTCGGCACACGCTCTGGCCGAACCGCCTTATACCATCGACCCCAACTTTTTGAAAAGAGTGGACTGGGCGGTCAACTGCGCGTTATCACGCAATATGCCTGTAATGCTCAACGTCCATCACTACTATGAGCTTTTCAGCGACCCAAACAGTCACAGGGAAAGGTTCCTGGCGATATGGCAACAGATTGCCGAGCACTACAAGGATTATCCGCAGATACTTTTCTTTGAGCCAATAAATGAGCCCTCGGGCAAATTAAGCGGCAGTGTTTTGAACTCTGTGCTCAAGCAGACCATCACTGTAATTCGAAAGTCCAATCCCGACAGAATTATTTTAGCAGGTTCCGTCTGGAATGTTGCTGGAACCCTTTCATCATTCGAAGTTCCAAAAGACGACCGCAACATTATCGTCTCCATACATACTTACAACCCCCTTGAATTCACACACCAGGGTGCACCCTGGGTAACCGACCATGACTCCAATACATGGCTGGGCACAAAATGGACGGGGACCGATGCTGAGAAGAGCGCCATAACCAAGGAACTCGATATAGCCGTTGCTTGGGCAAAAAGGAATAATCGCCCGATTAATTTAGGCGAGTTCGGGTCTTTCAACAAAGCCGATATGGACTCGCGGGCACGCTACACTAAATTTATAGCTGACGCCGCAATTGAACGGGGATTCAGTTTTGACTATTGGCAGTTCGACTCCGATTTCGCGGTTTACGATGTCAAGACCAGTACATGGATAAAGCCGCTGCTGGAAGCGTTGATTCCGCCGAAACAGTAACGCTGATTTGTCAGGACATTTATTGGCATTATTGGAGTAACAGATTATGTCGAAGCGAGTATTTTTTGCCGTATGTTTAATGGTAATAGTTGTGTCGGAGTCCGCCTGCAAGGCCTACAGAGAGCCGAACGCTTTTGAAATCAACCAAAGATACATCTCCCGCGGAATCAACTTCGGCAATGCCCTCGAGGCGCCGAAAGAAGGCGACTGGGGCCCCCCCATCAAAACATTCTATTTTAACATCACAAGAGAAGCTTGGTTTACTTCGTTTCGCATCCCCGTCTGCTGGTCCGCCCACGCACTGGATAAAAAGCCCTACACCATAGACCCCAATTTCTTCAAAAGAATGGACTGGGTCATCGACGAGGCAATGCAGCGGGAAGTAATTGTGATAGTTACTATGCATCACTACAACGAGCTTTATAAAGACCCCGCGGGCCAAAAAGAAAGGTTCCTCGCAATATGGAAACAGATTGCGGAGCACTACAAGGATATCCACCTTTCTGTTCTCTTCGAACCTCTCAACGAACCGCATGATAATCTGAATGCCGACAAGTGGAATAAACTTCTCAGAGACGTTCTCGCTGTTATCCGCAAGTCAAACCCTAAAAGAGTGGTTATATTCGGCCCGGCCAACTACAACGATATCCGCATGCTCAACACCCTCGAGCTGCCCAAAAATGACCCCAACATAATCGTTACCGCACACTATTACCTGCCATACGAATTTACTCATCA
>Ga0187882_1002601_pt1 | contig 16312 bp, 7 predicted proteins | sample June2016WEW_19_1_3_FD_132991 | JGI IMG/M metagenome (GOLD analysis project Ga0187882, IMG submission 132991) | Peatland microbial communities from SPRUCE experiment site at the Marcell Experimental Forest, Minnesota, USA - June2016WEW_19_150 | ecosystem: Environmental > Terrestrial > Soil >... | reverse complement strand
CCATAGGCAGCTAACTGTGAAAAACGAATACGGTCTTCCAGTTTTGTTTTGTGAACCGCAGTTATTTCCTGTTCGCTCATAGTGCTGTATCTGGCCCGAAGGCTAATAATAAATATCCACGACTGCAGGCACCGCTTTTACGGTGATTTCCCGTTCATTGAAGTCGCGACTTTCGACCCCATTGATAGTCACTTTTACCGGGAGTTTTGAACGGTTGAAATTCTTGATTTTGATTCCATTCGCGGGAAGCTTCAGATCGCCAGAAATGAAAAAAGCGTAGTGCCGGCCGTCCTTCTTGATGGAGTAGGAAACCTCACCGTAATACGTCGGCAGATGCTCGACGGACATTCCAGTGGGCGCATCAATCCAATCCTGGTATAACCCGGCGGCCAGCACCAGCGACCGGTCCGATTCATCTTCATAAACGAACAGGGTCCTGATCGAATTCAGGAAATCGCTGCCAACCCAACTGTGGGGCATGTCCCCGATGAATTGCGGTGTGCGGTGATCTTTCCAGACCACTTCGGCCCATTGATGCCAACCGGGCGGGAGTTGGTCCTTCAAGAAGAACTCGATCAGTTCGTGCGCCCGTTCAGGTTGATCCAGCAGGATGAAGGATCCGATCAGGCGGTTTTCGTACGGGGTGTAGTTGACCCAGTCAATTTTGCCGTCCCGCCAGCTTTTGAAGAATTAATAGTATCGGTCAAAGGTGTTATAGATCTGGGGCTTTGGCAGATTGTTCAGCTCATTGCAGGGGCTTAGCGCAATGGTCGTGGACGTGACATCAAAGTCTCCCAACTCGACGCAGCCCGGGAGGTAATTGATGTTCTTGTTTTTCATCGCCAACCGCAAGGAGTAGTAAAGGTTCGTCCTGAAGGTGTCGCGGATTTTCGAGATTCTCTGATATTGTTCAGTCTCACCAAGGACTCTTTCTATCTCGGCCGCGTCTTTCAGTCCTTTCAGAGTAAAGAAATCATCCCAGTAGGAGTGCATCGGTTTGGCGGAATAGCCCTCGTGACTGATGGACATGGGAACCAGCCCGTAGCATGCGCGAGCGGTGGCGTCGCCGTTTTTGTAAGCGTCCGTCGAGCGCTGGGCGATCAACGATTCCAGATACGCCACCGCTTTGAGCACGTATTTGTTCTTCGACCGGAGGAACGCGGTGTCGTGCGTAAAATTGAAATACTCCCGGATTAGGAAGATCAACTCTCCGCAACTGTCGTTCTCGGGCACCGGGTCGGGTCCCCGCCAGTCAACGACACAGGGAACCTTGCCGTTGTCAAACTGGTAGGGCGCGTACCAGTCAATGAAGTCCCTGACCTCCCGTACAATACCAGACTTTAGAAGAGCGGAGGAGATGAGCGCACCATCCCGAATCCAACTGCGCGCATAGGAGCGCGAGCCGGGCTGAAAACCGGCATTCACCCGGTCGACCAGGATGTAGGCCAAATTGGCTTTGTAGGTATTGACGATCCGGTCAGCTGAACGGGGCAAATTGAATTGAATGTGGTTGACTTTGGCGTTCCAGGATTCGGAAGCTTTTTCAAGACCATCAAGCAGCGTTCCCGCGGCCAGCTCCCGCTCCACCGATTCCTTATCATGAAACGGAACCAAGACAAAGAAGCTGGTGTGCTGCCGGGGATCAAGCCGCATCGAATACTTCATCACACCATGCACCATCCCGCCTTCATCGGTTGCAGTCGGGCGCGGAGGCATGCTCCCGGTACGCAACAAGTCAACGACATTGGCTTCGTCGAAGGTGCCGGCTCCGAAAGCATCGAACTTTTTCTGCGACAGAATCACTTTGTCATCCACGATTACTTTCCAGCTATCGGCTTCGTTGATTGCCTGAATTTTGCCTGCGCCGCCGGGTGAATTTAGAAATTGGTAGTACGGGTTGACTTGGAACGGGCGGATCAGGAGGTAAAACTCAAAATCCATGGGCTGGGCCGAAAGATTCTCAAAACTATAACGGATGCCCAGCACTGAATTAACATTCGCCTTCCCCGCCGACATCACCTCGGTCATGAATTTGAGGTCGCCGCATCGCCATGTCACCGTAGGAACAAACTCAAATCGGTTGCTCTCTCCAGCCGGCCCCATGGATTGGACCGCCTTCACATTACTCCAATTGTAGAGCCGCCCCCCCAGTTTCACCATGGGTTCAACGGAGAAGCGGGTTGGGTCAACTTCCACCATGCCGTCTTCATCGATCAAGGCTTTCTGCGTATCCCCACTCACTCCGTTTACGGTCCAGAACGAGGCCTCTTCGCTGAAGTAACGGGGATAATCTCCCACCGGGGAGTTTTTGGCGCAGTAGATCAGAAAGTCATTCCGCGTTTCAGAATTCGTCAGGTTCAGGAATTTTACGTCTTCAATGCCGAACGCGGTGTCCCCGTTGCTTTCCTTCAGATTCAACTTCAAGTATCGTGCTTCAGCTTCCGGGAGGCGGATGAAACTCACATCAGCCCGGTTGGACCACACGGAATAAACTTTCTGCCAATTCCGACCGTCTTCTGAAAGCTGCACCTCAAAACTTTTCGCATAATGATCTTTCTGCCAGCAGATCTGCAAGCCGCCAAATTCTCTCCGCACATTGAAATCAAAAAGCACAGATTGATCCGTGCCGTTGGTGCTTTGCCAGAACATGGCCCGGGAATCATCCACGATCAGGCTGGGCTCATGCTGGCTCACGGCTGACGACGCGGTGACCGTCGGTCTCGGGTAAGAGGACAATTCTGGCGGGAGCGGTTCGAATTGGAGGTCCTTGACCCAGAGAGTGCCCTTGCCGCCGACGAAAGAGGACACCGTGAATTCGATTCGGTCTATTCGCTTTAAGTTGCGGTCACTGGTCGGCCCCCAGGCAAACCGGATGTGTCTTTTCTTAATGCGGATCTTTTTCCATTCTTTTGGAAAGTCATAGTTGGGGAACCTGACCCACCAGACATTGTCCCCCGTGCGGTCCAGAAATTTAATCTCGAGATTGTTGGCCGGCGAATCGGCTTTTAAGTAAGAGCTGAATTCATAGTTTTCGGGAAGGTCAATCGGGAACAGTTTCTGAATCCCGCCGTAGCTCGTGCCATTGGTGAAATCGTAATCGAAACGGATCGCGTTGCCGGTTGCGCCCTTTTCAACCGATAAGTTCAGGTTGACGCCATCGGACTTGGTGAAAGTCCAGCCATCTTTGTTTTCAAATTGATCCAAGGTTTTGATCTGGGCGTTGCTGATCGTTGTTGCGAGCAGCAATCCTGTCGAAAATGCACTTATTCTTCGGATAAAATCATTCATCTTCGATTCCGTCCCCCCGGAGGTGAGATCGATTCAAATACTCAAATCCAAGCTTGCTCAGGCCCTCCTGGATTATTGGATCTTTCATCATATAATCCCATACCAGGCCGGTCCTGAAATTTTCGATCATGATCAGGAGCGGGCCCTGGTCGATGCCCACATCATCATCGTCAAACCACTTGGCGGTTGGATTAAACGAGTCATAAAAGCCGTATTTACCCCATAGCCGGTCGCCGTATTTTTCCATGATTGATTTGATCGTTGGTAAAACGATCTCGGGTGCGAATGGCGGGGAAGACAGCGACCCGTAAGGCGCAATGGTCACGCTATCAAAATAGTTAAATTTGGGTCCGCTCGTTCCCCTGCCGGCATAACCCAGGAACTTTTTATCATCAAAGTCATACTTTTCCATGGGGCCGTCACCTGCCGTAACGCCCCAGCAAAGCGAATCATAGCCTACCCAACCGTGAGGGTTATCAATGGCATCCTGCCGTTGCACATAGGTCGCTCGACGGGAGTTTCCAAAGTAAACGATCCCCTTTTCCTTCAAATACGGATCGGTCAGACCCCGAAAATCGATGAATGCCTGGGAGAACCGGTGGCCAAATAAAAGGGGGAAAACTACCTGCGAAAGTCCTTCGTATGGTGTCTGCCATTTGTACGTTTTTAACCAAGCATGATTGCTTTGTTGAACATTCTCCATCCCGCTGCCGGCAGTCAGGATATAAAGGTAGAGCGCTTCATTGTAGCCACTCCAGCCCATTTCGTGTAACCCCTTTTCAGGCGTCCAGTCCATGGGAATCGTGTTGGCATATTCACCCGAAGGGGGCATTGCCATAAAATTCCATTCAATTCGGCCAAGTAATTTCCCTGCCAGTAAGCGGATGCGGTTTTCAACTTCATTATCCAGGTTGTAATAATTCCGGGCAAAGATGAATCCCAGCGCGAGCAATCCGGTGTCCACGGAAGAAAGTTCGCAATTCCAGGTGCGTGTGCCCGTATCCATGGCCAGGAAATGATAGTAAAAACCCTTATCACCCGTCACATTGGTGCCAGCGCTTTGAAGTGAATTGTAAAAGAAATTGGGCATGTTCAGCGTGATCTGCACGGCCTGCTCACGGTTGATCCACTTATGTTCAACCCCAATGGCTAAGCATGGAATCCCAAAGCCACGGGAAGCGATACTGGCAGGCGCCCAACTGGCCGCGCGGGAGAGGGAGAATTGGTTTAGGATTTCACCAATCATGGCGCGACAGTGGCAAAACGGACCCGGGAGATCAATCCGAAAGTTTTGTTTTGCCGCTTTTCGACCCGATCCAAATGTGGTGCCCCGACGATTTTCCCAGGGAAAGTCAAACGGCGCGGCCCAAGTCCCGCCAAGCCGCAGCAGACCGGCGATGCGCCGAGAGAGGGAGCGCGAACAAGATGGCGAGAGTCCAGCAGGAATTCGGTTTCATCAGGATGGTCAGTCAGTTTGAGAAGAAATTCTCGTCCTTGAGCATCGGCAGAACTCTTTGGGCGATCGGATCTGCGGCGAAATGCTTCTGAACACACTGGTCGTCCAGGTAATTCGCGAGCGCGAGAAAGATCATGCCCTGGTCAAGCACGAGGTATTTATGGGCGACCTCGCCGGAAACGGGATCGACGGCATCGTAGAATCCATACTGGCCGTAGATGTCATATTTCTCGATCAAATTGCGAAGGTTCGCAATGGCTTCGGCGGGTGTGACATAGAGGGCGAGCGCGGTCACGTGCGGCGTGACGACTCCCGCCTTGTAGCCGCGAACGCCGAGCACCTTCATGCCATATTCCGAGTAGCTGTCGGTGGCCGTCATGGAGCAGGGCGACATCCCCCAAACGGGATATTTCAGCGTTTCCAAGGCATAGCGGCGCTGGATCAGCGCATGGAGCACGTCGTTGGTTCCGACGTTTTCCGGTCCGTATTGCTTTTCGTCGATGATGACCGTCGGCATCAGCGCCTCGAAAAGGCTGCCGCCCCAGCTTGGAACATATCTGAGACCGTCCCATTCAAACCAGCCGCCGATCGTTTCGTATCCGTCCACGGTTTTCGCCTTGCGCTCATGCGGCGCGGACGATTGCCAGGCTGCGTCGTACTGGAATGTGCGCTGGAGCTGGAACCAGTGTTCCTCGGGAACATCGCCCTTGCCGATGGCGATCAGGCTGCCGGCGCGCGACTCCGTGTAGAGCAGGCCATAGGTATATTCTGCGCGACAATTCATATGGACCCAGAAACCGTGGTTCATTACCTGCTCGACATCATCGTAAAAGAATTTGTAGTTAGCGCGATCGATGAGTTTCGTGCAGCGCGGGTTCAATTCCGGAAAAGCCTGGCGCACCACCATGAGTCCCGACGTCAGCCACGCGCTGTCGACGAACGAAATGAAGTGGCTCGAGCGCTCGAGCGTTGTCGTGTCGTAATAGTTGTAAAGAAACCCTTCGTAGGACTCCATTCCCTCGACCGAGTCGAGTGTGAGGCGCAGGCGTTCGAGAGCTTCGTCGCGCGTGATCAGCTTAAGATCACAGGCGGCTGTGACCGACAGAAGGTAGATGCCGATGTCGGTGACGTTCAAGTAATCGCCGGCGCGGCTTTCCGCGGGATCGACCGAATTGGTGCCGAAGCGCACCTGGTCGAGAGGCAACCGATGCTCCCGGTCACAGAGCGAATCGATGCCGGTCCAGGTGTCGCGCGCGACACGCCACAGAAATTCCCGATCATCCTTCGGAAACGACGATTTATCCGCGAGCAGGTTGGTGGGCCATCCGGCAAGGTGCTGAATGACGAACGGCTGGGCCGCGACCTTTCCTCCATGGGCCTGTTCCCATGCGCGTTTTTTCGGAATCGGCACGCGATCGCGGATGGACGGGCCAGGCTCGCCAGTTTTGACGAAGGCGATGTCGTCAATGAAAACCGCCCCTTGCGTCACCTTTTCGCGGCGCGAATGGAATCCGATGACGAGCACGTCAAGATCCTTCCACGTCTCGATGCCGGTCATCATGTTGAGTGGAATGCGGAAGCGCTGCCACTCATCAGTGATGCCCTGGATGACGTAGCTGCCCTTGCGCGTTTCGCCCGGTGCGCCCTCCTTGGGCTGCCTCACTTCTATTTTGAGCGACGTGGCGAAGCCCTGTTTCGGATCGCCCTTTACCCAGAGCTCCAGGTGGTCGTAGTCGCGGGCGTCGAGCCGGTTGAGGCTCATCCGGAATCCGTTCTGGGACGATTTGTTCGGATTGAGCCGGTAGGCGAGGTGGAGCGAGTTTCCTTCAGTGCCGCGTTTGGTCTGCGCATCGAGGAGGTACGTGCAACCCGATTTGGAATCGGTCGGATCGAGATTCCACGTTCCAGCATTGCCGCCAAGATTGTTTTGAATGCTCGGACGGTCGAAGTCGTGCACGACGAGTCGCTTCAGCGTGGCATCGGCAGGCTGGTATCTCTTGCTGATGGTCTCGACTTGCTGTTTGAGCTCGACCTCGCGTATCGACGGACCACAACCCGCCCCGAATAGAACAAGCAGCGTGCTCCATAGGACAGGCTGAACTGGGACAAGACGCTTCATGTCGGCGGCTAACGTAGAAAGAAGGCATGAGTTGAGTCAGAGGTCGCGACCGGCGACAATTTTTGTATATGAAAAACATACTCAACCATGCGATGAAAACAACTACGCTCCCAAACCCCGAACCGCAAGCCCGTATCCAGCAAGTCAAGTTGGGTGTGGACTGGCACGCCGACCATTTCCGGGTGGCCCGGCTGCACGGAGGAGCGGGCCCGCGGGGAAATCCTCACGCCGGAAAACCGGGATCATTGCGTTGGTGGGTCCGCTGGCGGATGACCAGCAGAATCTGCTGGGCAGTTGCCGTGCCGCCGGCGACTGGCGACAGGCGGTCGGCGTCCGGACGGGGATCAGCAATGTGGCCGGTTCCGCAGTGACGATCCTGCACGCGAAAGGCGCGAACCTCGTCGATGATCCTGCGCTGCGGGAAACGCTGAAGGCGTTCGGCGCGGAGATTCCGGTGGACGGGCGTTCGCCGCGAGAGATGGTGGCGGAAGCGGTGGCCGTGTCGGCCCGCGCGGACGTGGTGGTGGCGGTGCTCGGCGAATCATACGGCATGAGCGGCGAGGCCGCGAGCCGCAGCGACATCGGACTTCCGGAAAATCAAAAGGAACTGTTGCAAGCGCTGGTGGAAACCGGGAAACCCGTCGTGCTGGTGCTGATGAACGGCCGGCCGTTGACGTTGACCTGGGAAGCGGAGCATTGCGGCGCCATTCTCGAAACCTGGTTTGGCGGCACTGAAGCGGGCAATGCCGTGGCCGACGTGCTGTTCGGCGATTGCAATCCGTCGGGAAAATTGACGGCGACTTTTCCGCGCAACGTCGGGCAAATCCCCATCTATTACAATCACAAGAACACGGGGCGTCCCTACAGGGGTGATCCGGCAAAGAAGTATGTTTCCCGTTACCTCGACGTGCCGAATGACCCGTTGTATGCGTTCGGCTACGGCTTGAGCTACACGACGTTTTCCTACGGCGACGTCAAGCTGAGCAAGACCGCGCTGGCCGGTGAGGAGACGCTGGTGGCGTCGGTCGGCCTGACCAATACGGGGGAGCGTGCCGGTGAGGAGACGGTGCAGTTGTATCTCAGCCAGCCGGTGGCCAGTGTGACGCGCAGCGTGGAGGACCTGCGGGGGTTCCAAAAAGTGCGCTTGCAGCCGGGCGAGACCAGGGAGGTGCCGTTCCGCATCACCCCGGAAGATTTGAAATTCTATAATGGCAACCTGGAATACGACTGGGAACCGGGGGAATTCATCATCCGGATCGGCGGCGACTCAACCAGCGTGAAGTCGGCGACCGTGCGCTGGAGCAAAAAGGCGGTTCCGGCGAAGACTCCGTGAGCCAGCCATCCGATTGTTAATTAGGGACCTACGGGCCCGCTTGGGCCAACGGCCCTGTGGGTGTGTCCGACCTAATCCGTTTTTTGAAGAATCCATGCCGCCATGATTTCATAATCCAGCGCGAGAAGCTGGACGTAGCCCGTCAGACGGATACTAAGAATCTCTATAACCTTACCTCCACAATATTCTCCTGCCGGTCCAGCATGGCGAAAAATTGCTCAGCTGAAATCACTGCTCCGCCCTTGCGGTATTTGTTTTCTTCAGACTTGAACTGAATGGCCTTGCCATTAATGGAAACAGCTTTGGGGCTGAAATTACCTTCCTTGACAGCATAATTGAACGTCACAGCATGACCCAATAAATCCATCGAGGCGGATAAACCATCCAGGGAATGCGGCATGACAGGATCGACGATGATCTTCCCGGATACAATTCGCAAGCCAAGTAACCGCGAAACGACCAGGCCGATATAAATCCCAGGCCCGCTGGAATACACCCGCCATCCGCCTCTAAGCGTGATCTTGCCGGTTTGTATTTCATCGTAACGTTCATCCGCCTCATAACGGTTCCTGAAGGCAACATCCGAACTGCTGTAATAGCAATTTGACTGGCGGATGTCCCCGCAGGGGACAACATTCCTGTACCCCACCGGGATGGCCTGGCGGAGCGCCTTCACGAAGGCATCCGCCCTGCCTGTTCGAGCCTGTGATTCTGCATAACGGATATGCTCATGCATGTACATCAGGCCAATCTCGCGGCCAAAAAAGGTGCTGCTTTCCGCCCTCTGGAAAAGGGTTTGGATGCCTCCTTTGTACCTGAGCGGACGGTCCATAAGGCGGGCGCCGTCAGGGCCTTTCAGATGCTGTTCAATAAGATCCTGGTGATGCTGCGCCTGTTCGCTGGTGAATATCTCGCTGATGATGCCACGGTTCATTGGCAAGATACTGTACCGGATCCCGGTTGTGGTATCACTTGGGTGTAGCAGCACGCTGATGCTACGGTCGTCTTCAACCAGGCCATATCCCGCAACGACTCCATCCTTGACCAGGTATTTGTTGAAATCAGCCTTGATCTTTTCACAGATCTCTTTCAGTTCTCCGGCTTTTCTTGTATCACCGGCCTGTTCATATACCAATTGGTATTGAGAAAAGGCCTGGTAATTCATCTCGACGGTCCAGCTTGAGATCATTCGTTGTGCCAATTCCTTACTGACTGGCTGCAGGGAATCATTCCAGTCACCGCCGCCAAAGGGTACAAAGGCAGTGCCCGGGATGAATGAATCAACGATCATTTTAATAAGCCGGTCAACATGCTCGCTGAGCGGCGTTTGCTCAGCCTGGGCAGGACCTTTTTCATGATAATAAGGAAGGACCTCGTCCAGAATTTTCAGGTCGCCAGTAACTTTGACATAGTTGCTGAGGGCAATGATGCACCAGTAAAAAATATCACCATGGGAGCTGTCAGCCCGGATATTCGAGTAGCTGTCGAACATCCACCATTGCGGCCATCCGCCATCCGGGTTCTGGTTTGAGAATATGATGCACAACACCTGCCTGGCTTCATCATACTTTTCTAGGGTTAACAGCAGGTCAAGCGGCCCCTGGGACACATCGCGCGTGCCCCAGGCGGCCCCGCTGAATTGCTCCAGCCCGTAAGGGGTCAGAAAATGGGTGATGGCATTCATGCCATACCAGGGCAGGATCTCCTGGATGGCTGCGATGTCTTCCTGGCGACCTCGCAGGGAAAGGTTCAAACTCAAATCCTTCCAGGAAGACCGTGCATCCTGGCAATCTGAGAACCACTGACGATCCGGATCTTCAACTGTAACTGCCTTGGCGGAAGAACACACTTCACCGATGAAACTCATGCAGAAATCTGCGGTTTCACGGACATCGAGCACGAACAAACAGCCTCCTTGGCCGTCGTGGTGCGGATATAGCGCTTCGTCGCCACAAGCCCGGTAATCAGAACCGGTGCTGTGGATCAAAATCCTGAATCGTGCATCCGGAAATTTGCCCGCGATCATGCTGTCGGTCTTGGGCTTGGCCACATATTCACCGGATTTGCTCCCGGGGCTGATAGTCCATCCGTTCAGGGCGTCAAAATCATGAGTAATGAGCAACTTCACTTTTTTTCCGCTGATCACTGTAAAGTCCATATTGACCTGCGGAGTGGCCTTAGAGGTCCAGGAACGTACTTGGAAGCAGTAATCGCCGTGTTTATAAATCCACCGGCAGTGATTCAGGCCCATCTCGAAAGCAGAGGAAACGCCAAGCAAATGCTGCCTTCCATCCACCTCCACAAAGATACGCTGACCCGTTTCCGTGGAGAGATTGAACTGGCTGGTGCAGACCGAGAGCAGCACATTGAAATTGGTATTGCCCTGTGTGATATGTGAATTGAAAACCCCAAAGGCAAAGGAGGTGGTGGACATGATGCTTTCATCCGGCACATACCCGGCCCGGGCTTGCATGATGTGCGCATGCGGCCGGTCAGCCATTACCTCTTTAGCCCGCAGCACGACATGGTTGTTTTGTGCGCTGAAGAATGAGAGCAACCGGCCATTTTCATTTTCGCAATGGCGCCTTTCCTTGCCAAAAAAGCGGTTAAGCTCAGCATCATTCAAATCATCCACCGGTAGGAAAGGAGTTGTATTGAATAAATTCCTTGCCGGGGGAATCAGGTCATTCGCGTGCGGAGACGGGGTCTCATCATTGCATTCGAGCATCAGGCTGGGTAAGCGGTTAAGATCATCCTCTGATGTGGCCTGTGGGTGATCCGGCAGATAGGTGCCAACGAAGACACTATGATGAACCCCACCGGCGGCCAGGCTGAATGGTTTTTCCTGCAAGGCAAACACCAGAGATTCCCCGGCATAATCACCTCCCAGGTTATCTGCCAGCAGCCCTTCCGGGATGCCGGTTTCCCGGTATGTCTTGCCATAAAACTGCATGCCGTCAACACCACCTGCCATCGCTGTATTTTTGCATGCCATCATAAACCAGGGATGGCCGGTTGATTCCCTCATGTTCTGACGGCAGCAAGCCACGGCGCCAAAGACTTTATCTTCGAGGATGCGGCGTTCCAGGTACTGGGCTACATAATATTCGTTGATCAACCCGGCATTTACTGGTTTCAGTCCGGCGTCCTGAACGTAAATCAGATCCAGTTCGACCGGATTGTCAGACAGATTTTTGATATCAACACTCCACCGCCAGCTGAGGCTTTTCTCTGAGAGTTGCAGCCCGCAAATGTAATCAAGACCGGCCCAACTTCCCCTGGCAATAAAAGCATCACCGGCCATTTTAAAAAGACTGTCACTTTCCGAGCCTAAAAGAGCGGTAAATTCAAATGGTTTTTTTCTTTTCCTCAGGTAGAGATTCGTACCTGGCTTTGAAAAAGGAGTCCCAGCTTTGAGGCTTATCCTGATGGGATGAACTTCTATGCTCTTCAGAGAGCCATTGTGAAGGAATTCAAAGGATAAACCAAGAGAATTCTTAAGACTCATATTGTTGTTCAGAGACATCCTCTTCTATTCTTTCAAAGTAATAGGTAATGAGAGCGTATTACGATCCTTCTGTGTTATGCTGTCATCCCGCTGTGTAACTCTGTGAAACTTATACATAATTGTTACACAGAGGTTCACAGAGTGACTTTTCACGATATTATCTTGATACTTAGGGTTATTTCTTCCTGGTGTTTGTGACTGTATATGAAAGTGATGCGTTTGTCGTCACGAACCATTTTTACAGGGTCACCATAAATTGTCGCAGATTTGATCCTATCAACCTTAGTCCCCTCAAAAACGATCTCCCCGGCCAGGTCTCGATCCCCGTGCAGGGTGATCTCCAGCTGGCCGTTATTCCCTGCAACTCCAAGAATATCCGAGGTACTATGCAGGATCTTGATGCCATCAGAAACCTCCAGGCACACCGGGGTCAATACGCCGTAAAGGGCCGGCCATGTCATCCCGTCCTGCGCGTATGGTACATTGATGGCCTCCCCGCTTTCAGGATGCGTATAGGTGACTTTGCCGTCCTGTTCTTCGTTGTAATAGTTCCCAATGAAAAGAACTGCAGCATGATCACCCGTAAAGCGCTCCCGGACTGCTATATTGTCATTGGATGCTGATGCCTGCCTGAGCTTCGCATCTGATTTCGTCAGGATGGCTTCATACACTGCTTTATGCCCTTCAGTGTCGAACCCGATCCACGTTCCCAGGTGAATGATGGAGCCGCGGCCAAGAGTTTTTGTGAATCCGCACGCGGAACCGCGAATCGTCCTTGCGATGACCTCTGCACCGGCGAGCGATGGCTCATCATAAATGATCTGCGGATTGGCACACTTGATGTCTTTCAAGTCATACATATCGATCAGCGGAGAATCGATGATCTCTGTTCCAGATGGCTTTACCAAGATGGCATCTCGTATGATGGTGCAAGGCTTTTGCGACATCTCGCGGTCAGGCAGATACGGAAACATAACCAGCATGCCGCCGGCCTTGGTATAATCAACAAGGGTCTGTTGATCCCCGGCATTCATTTCATCGGTGCTGAACGCCCAGACCTGCTTGTATTTGCCCAATGTTTCAGTTGTAGCCTGGCACAGGTCCACCATATCATAATCAATGTTGAGCACTTGGAGCACTTTCAGCAAGCCGTCGAAATAGGCCGGCCGGCGGATGGCTGAAGGGTTGTATAGAAGCCCGCTTGCTCCTGTTTCAGGTCTCTCCAGTTCGGTGGCATAATAAGGAGGATAGAAAAGGACGCAGACCTCTGCCTTACGTTTTGACTCAACGATCAGGTTTTCGGAAGTTTTAATGATTTTACTCATTCGTTTAATCAGAGGGAAAGCGCTGGTGCGCCCGCCTTCCGGCGTCAGCGGGTTGAACCAGTAAAAAGTTTCCCCGGAATAGCCCCTGTGCCTTGGGTTTCGCCCCTGTGAGAACATGTAATAATTCCAGCCGGTCAGTCCGTGGGCGATGCTTGCTTTGTAGAAAAGTTCCATCTCACGGGGGTTCGTCACCACGTGGTATTCCCGGGAGCCGCACTGGAGCTCGGCGGCAAACAACGGCTTGTTCCCCTGCATGGCAAAAGTGATGTCATTTATGATCCGATCATCGTGCATGTTACGGTGTGAAAGGAATTCCGGGATATGATCGACGCCGAACATGATCTCGCTCTTATCCCCGAAGAGTTCCTGGTACATGGTGATATTGACCGGAAATTCATAGCCGCTTCCATAGATCCAGCCCGGAAGATTATGATAAAACGGAACCGTCACCCCCCTGTCCCTGGCCATGCCGGTCAGCATTCTTAAATAATCGCCATAATAGGTTCTCCAGAAGCAGTGCCATTCATAATCACGGCTGCGATCTCCCTTTGAGGCATAAGGAAGCCTGCCGTCAGGAGGAAGTTCTATGTCTGCAAAGTCCCGGTAAGCGGTTCCCCACAGGCCGTTCAGTTCTGCAATACCTTTAAATTTGATTGCCAAGTATGAAATGAAACGAGCCCTGACATTTTCAGAATAGTCTCCCTGGTGCGCCAGCCATGAGAATACACCAATCTCATTACAGACTTGCATCATGATAATCGGTCCGCCGGCCGAGATTTCGCGTTTGCCGATCAAGGGCATGACCTGGTCATACCAACGCGTTACCTTCTCCAGGAATTTTGGGTTGAACAGGCTGACGCCGTCGCCTGGCACGATCTCACTCTTGCTGTTGCGCATCTTTACTTGTTCCCGGTATTGTTCCAAGAACCAATCCGGTAGCCCCGCTCCACGGGTTTCGGCCAGGATGAACGGCCCCGGTTTGACGATGCAGGTCAAACCGTTGGTCTGGCAATGCTGCAGCCAGCCTTCGAAGTCGCGTTCCGGGCATGAGGTGCCGTCAAAATCAAAAACGCCTTCCGCTGATTCGTGCCAGGCCCAAGGGACGTAAGTGCTGACGGTGGTTAAACCAGCCTCCCTGACTGCTTCCAGGTGCTTGTCCCAAAGTTCCCGTCTGACCCTGAAATAATGGATCTCTCCTGAATTGAGAAATACTTTCTTGTTATTTAAATAGAAATTGTTTTCTTTAATTGTAAATGTCATTTTCTTGATAGTATATTTTTATTACTAAGAGTCACAGTCCGACGGGTAAATCCGTAGATTAGCTTAAACCGTCGCTGATCCAGTCGCCTTGTTCGCCTCCTTTGAACGTTCCTCATTCCTATGCTTCAAAAGATTTTTGATCTCCTGTGACCGTTTTTCAGTTAATGAGTAACGGAGGAGAAAGAAGATGGAAAAGAGGCTCAATAACACTGGCAGCCCGATCTCGACCACCCGCATCATCAAAAGAGTATAAGGTGTTTGTTTTGTCAGCGGTAGAATGTCCTTTTCTATTGTTGTAAGCTCTTTTTCCAGGATATGCAGGGATGATGCTGCGTTCAGGCTGGCAATCCGGTTATTTACCGTGGTGATGTTCTGGATGATCTCTTGATAATGCTCCACACTGTTTTTACTTTCCTTTGATTTGGATTCCAGATGCGACATAAGCTCAAATGAATTCATCCTGGCTTTTTCAAACTTGGTTTGAAGTGTCAGGGGAAGGGCTTCTGCCACAGTGGCTTTGACCTGGGAGTCTTGGGCCTGGGGCCCCGGGTTCTCCAAATGCAACCGTAACTCTTCCAGTCCGCCTGCCGTAGATTTTATCGTGGATAATGCATTCAGCAACCTGTCGCGCTTGCGGTTTTGGTATTCAGTAACACATTGCTCAGACTGCTTCTGCTGTTTTACCGATTCCTTTTCCAGGTAGCTCAGATATTCTTTAGCCTCATCGAGCGCTTTAGCAACCCGCGTTTTGGTTTTCCCGAGCAACTGCGTATTGGTGCCGCTGAAAGCCTGATCACCTCCCCAGGACTGAATCTCGCTGCGAATTTCCCTGATATTCCCCGAGATACTATCGACTTGTGTAACCTGGATTTCGTCAAACGCAGTCAATACGATCAGTGCGCCTGCGACGAAGCTGGCAAATGCAGTTCCCATTTTAATGAACCACCAGAATATCGAGTAGTAACTTCCCTCCGCGCGATAACCCGTCTTTAATTCATCTTCATCACAGATATCGCCTACCATGGAAGATCCAAGTGTGAAGAAAAACAGCATCCCGATGGAAAGCAGGACGGTGGGTATAATAAGCAGGTAGGGATAATTAGGGTTGTAGCAGACAATCTTGGAAAGTTGTGCCAGGCACATGAGCAAGATCGAAATCGTAAGGGTATTCCGTTTGCCCAATTTCGGGCTGATCCAGATCAGGGGGAAAACGGCCAGTAATCCGGTGATGGCCCAGATGGTGCCGTTGATTCCGAGCAGATAAGCGCCCGCAACTTTGTTGCCCCCGAAAACATAGAAAATAGGGATGTATGACCCGAGAAGCTGGACGAAATTGAACCCCATGGCCAGGGTGAAAATTGTCAGGGTCAGCATGACAAAGTTCCGGTTGCTGGCGGTGCGTTTCATATCTTTCCAGAAGGGGGTTCTTTCATGCTTTGCAGCTTTTACAAATCCCGGCTCGCGCAATTTGAAAGACCACCAGAAAGAGAGCGGTATGATCAAAGCCGCGACCATGATGGACACATAGCGCATGCCGTCGGCTTCGTTTCCTGTGCCTTTGAAAAGTTTCATATTGGCGAGGGCAAAAAGCCAGGGTGTGCTCATGGCAAAAAGATTGCCGACAAAACTCTTGGCACTGAAAAGGCGGGTTCGTTCATGGTAGTCAGTGGTCATCTCCATGCCCAGGGCACCATGAGGGATCTCAAAAATATTACAGGCAGTGAAAAATAACAGGAGGGAGAAAAGAATATAGACCAGCTGAAACGCCTGGAAGCCTGTTTCTGACGGGAACCAGACCCGCACCCTATCACCTTTGGGGATCCACCACATGACCACAAAAAAGACCGCAACCAGTACACCTCCTATCAGCAGGTACGGACGCCGGCGCCCCCAACGGGTCCTTGTATTATCGGAAAGGTGACCGATAATGGGATCAGAAAGCGCATCCCACAAACGCGGGATGATCAAGATGACGCCCAGCCAGAAGGCACTGAGCCCCAAGCTTATATTTCCCATCAAACCT
>Ga0187882_1002595_pt1 | contig 16323 bp, 8 predicted proteins | sample June2016WEW_19_1_3_FD_132991 | JGI IMG/M metagenome (GOLD analysis project Ga0187882, IMG submission 132991) | Peatland microbial communities from SPRUCE experiment site at the Marcell Experimental Forest, Minnesota, USA - June2016WEW_19_150 | ecosystem: Environmental > Terrestrial > Soil >... | reverse complement strand
GGGCCCAATGGCGCCGGCAAATCCACGCTCATCCGCATGCTCACGACGCTGCTCCCGCCGACCTCGGGCACGGCCCGCATCCTGGGGTGGGATATCCTCCGCTCGGCGAACCAGGTTCGCAGTGCGATTGGCGTCATCCCGCAGGCCATGACCTCCGACCTCGACCTGAGCGCGGAAGAGAACATGGGCATCTTCGCCAAGCTTTATGGCATCCGGCGCGAAGAGCGGCGGCGCGCCATCAAAGAGTTGCTCGGGGCGGTCGACCTCGGACAGTGGGCGGACAAGCCGGTGAAGCTCTTCTCCGGGGGCATGCGGCGCCGGCTCGAGGTCGCGCGCGGCCTGGTGCATCACCCAAGGGTCTTGTTCCTGGATGAGCCGACCACCGGCCTGGACCCGGTCTCGCGCGTGGCCGTCTGGGAGATGCTCTCCCGCCTCAGGCGCCAGCGGGACCTGACCATCCTTGCGACCACGCATTACATGGATGAGGCGGACAAGCTCTGCGACCGCGTCGCGATTGTGGACCACGGGAAACTGGTGGCGCTGGATTCGCCCTTGAAGCTCAAGGCCTCGATCCCGGGCCGGAACATCCTCGAGGTCAGTTTCTCGGCGGTGCCCCAGGGCTGGACCGAGACCCTCAAAGCCCTGCCCGAAGTGGCCGAGGTCAAGGCCGAAGACCACATCTTCCGGATTTCCTCGCACAACGGGCCGCGGACGACCATCGAATTGATCGCGGCGGCGCGCACGGCGGCGATCGCGGTGACCTCGCTCTCGGTTCAGAGCACGACGCTCGATGACGTGTTCCTGCACTACACCGGCCATCAACTGCGCGATTCGCTGCAAACCCCGACGGCTTACACCTCGGCTTTCATGTACGAACGGAAATGAACCGCATCCTGGCCATTATCGAGCGCGACCTGCGCCGTTTCCGGCGCAGCCCTACCTTGATCGTGGTCTCGATGATTCTGCCGCTGGTGCAACTGGTGGTGCTCGGCTACGCCTTTGGGGGCAAAGTCAAGCACCTCCTGGTCGGGGTGGTGGACCAGGACCACGGGCTGCCGGCGGTGCGCCTCCAGGCCCTGGCCCGGGCCGTGGCCGCCAACGCCCTCACGTTCACGACCATCCCTTACGGCGACCAAACCCGCGCGCTGCGGGACTTGCGCGACGGCAAGATCAACGCCGTGCTCAACATTCCCCCTCAGTTCTCGCGCAAAGTGCTGGCTGGAGCCAATCCGCGCATCGCCCTGGTGGAAGACAACACCGACCAGTTTTCCGCCTCGACCCTCGAGGCGACCTTCAACCAGATGCTCGGGCCCTACAATCAGAAGGCCCCGCCACCCCGCCTGTCGGCCAACGCCACCCTGGCGGTGGTCGAGATTTATCCCTACGTCCCCTACATTCAATACCTGCTCTCCGGAACGATTGTCCTGGCCGTTTTCGTGTCGGCCATGATCGGGGGCGGCATCATCTACATTGACGACAAGGCGCGGGGTCTGCACGAGGGATACCTGGTGACGCCGATCACCAAGTTCGAGTTGATCCTCGGTTTCAACCTGGCGGGCGCCGCCAGGGCGATTATCGCCGGCCTGGTCCTCGTCACCTTCGGCTCGCTCATTGCGGGCATTCCCGATCCCTTTAACCCCGCGCGCCTGGCGCGCCTGCTGGTGCTCGTCGTGGCGACGGCCCTGGCGCTCATCAGTATGATGTTCTTATTCATGGTGCGGGTCAGCGACCCCCTGGTGCCCCGCGCTACCTTCGGCGTCCTTAACACCCTGTTGTTTTTTCCCAGCGGCGCGGTTTACCCGATCAATGCCTTCCCCGCCTGGATGAAGGTCATCACCGTCATGGACCCCTTCACCTACGCCGTTCACGGCTTCAAGGAGTTGATCCTGAAAAACACGGGCTTGCTGGCCATCAGTTCCGACCTGGCCTTTCTCGCCGCCTTCACCGTGGGGGCAATGGCCGCCGCCACCCTGCTGTTCCGCCGCACACTCTGACCGGCGCAGCTCCTGCCAAGTAAATGCTCTGGGCCGGAAGTTCGGTGACCTATTCCGCGCCCAGTCAGCGAGGCGTCGGGCAATGCGGCGGGCGGCGGCAATCAGGAAGTGGCCGGGGCCGCAGGCCTTGTCGCAGACTTTGAGGTTGAGGACTGCGTCCGCCGCGAACAGCGAATAGCGAACGGCGAACGGGGTCGCGTCCGGGAACTTCTCCTGTGTTGATACACCAGCTTGGTCATCTTGCGTCCGCGCTGCCAGACCTCCACCCTCCGTTCGCCGTTCGCCATTCGCCCTTCTCCGTTCGCCGTTCGCCATTCGCTGTTCGCCCTTCTCCGTTCGCCATTCGCCATTCACCATTCGCAACTCGCGCCACCTCCGGCCTAGCGGCAGCGTTGTCTTCCAGGCTTGACGCCATTCCGTGCCGCGGCCCAAATAGTCCCGTGAACGCGCCGCAAATGCTTGGGACATTGAAAAGCGGCTCGCTGGGCATCCTGCCGACGCTTGGCCTGGTCGCCGCCGTAGCGGGCCTGGTGGGCTGCGCTACCTCCCGACCGGGGGCGCTGGCCTCGCGCAAAGGCGATGAAATCGTCGTGGCCGGCCAATTCGTGCACACCGGCACGCGCGTGGTGCTGTGGATGGACCCTGGCGGTTATGATGCCTACCGGGTCGAGCGGCGTTTCAGCCCGATTGAAGAATCAAGCTGGAAGGCGTCCCAGGCCGAGGTCCCGGAACTGACTTCGCCCAACCGCTATGGCCTGCGTGGGAACGGCCTGACCGAGGAGGAACTCCAGCGCGTGCGGGGCGGAGGCTGGGACTTGGCGACGCTGCAGCGGGTGGTCGATCAGTTTGTCATCCACTTCGACGCCTGCGGCACCAGCCGGCAGTGTTTTAAGGTCCTGCAGGATCACCGCGACCTGAGCGTGCACTTCATGCTCGACCTGGACGGGACAATTTACCAGACGCTCGACCTCAAGGAACGGGCCTGGCATGCGACGACCTCGAACACCCGGTCGGTCGGCATCGAACTCGCCAACATGGGCGCTTACGGCTTCCAGGAAAAGAATCCCTTCGACACTTGGTACGCCAAAGAGTCCAACGGCCGGACCCGGCTCACTATCCCCGAGGGCTATGGCGATGGCGGGATTCGGACCAAAGGTTTTGTCGGCCGCCCGGCGCGCCCGGCGCCGGTCCAGGGCGCCATCCAGGGCCGGGACCTGGCGCAATATGATTTCACGCCCCAACAATACCAGGCGCTGATCAACCTGACCGCCACGCTTTGCCAGGTGCTGCCGAAAATCAAATGCGATTACCCCAGGGACGCTGCCGGCAAGCTCATCCCGCAAAAGCTGCCCGACCACGACCTCAACGACTACCAGGGAGTCCTGGGCCATTTCCACATCCAGACGGACAAAGTGGACCCCGGCCCGGCTTTTCAGTGGGACTACGTGATTAACCACGCCCGCCGCCTGCTCAACCGGGGACGCCCCAACCCGACCAGCCTCGGCCATATCAGGGCCAGGTCCTGAATTGCGGCCGAGCGTTAAATGAGTTAAAGGGCGGGACAAAGCGCGCGTCAGGCGGGCCTCAGACCGGTGACAGATGCATAAAAGTGCGGGCTGAAAGCCCGCGATGTGAGAGCCTGGGGTGAGGCGCACCGCGCCGAGCCCCAGGTCATGGGCCGAACAAACCCCACCGCCCTGAAAGGGGCGGGACAGAGCCCGCGCCCTCCGGCCCGACCAACCCGATGCGGTCCTGGCGGTTTACCTGCAGCCTCGCATCGGCGAACAATACGCGGCCGGCGTCCTTGTGCCGGAACGGCTTGGAATTGACCTTCACCGGGATCCCAGGCCGCACCCGGGCCGTTGTTAGTCGGAGCGTCCGGTGGGCAGAGTGCGTTCGTGAATGGGCGCCTCGAAAGCGTACCGGCCTGAATCCACCAGCAGCACCGCGGCCCCGTTCTCAAAGCCGAGCCAGGTGACGCCTTTGACGCGCTTGACATTCTTGCCGCTTTCGGTCACGGCTTGGGGCTCGCTGGTGGGCAGCAAAACCGTGGATGTAGTATTGGGCGGCACCGTGACCTGGAGCCTGAGCCGCCCGTTCTGCAATCGCCACTCGGTCGCAATGCGGCCCCGAATCGAGTCGTAAGCCGCCTTGACCCAGTCGAGGCCGTCGCCCGGGTGAGGCGCGATGGTAAAATGCCTGTAGCCTGGGGCCGCCTCGTCAGGGTTAAGGCCCGCCAGTTCACGCCAGACCCATTCCCCGACAGCGCCCAACGCCCAGTGGTTGAAGGAATTCATGCCTGCATCTTGAAACCCGCGGTCCTTGACATAACCGTCCCAGCGTTCCCAGATGGTCGTAGCGCCGTTTTCCAGCATCATCCCCCAGGAGGGAAAATCACGCAGATTCAGCAGCCGCCAGGCCCGGTCCTGATAGCCCCAGCGGCTCAATTCGAGCATGAGCCGGTGGCTGGTCTGGATGCCGGTGGACAAGTGGCCGTGGTAGGGCCCCAGGGCTGCCACCATCCAACGCGCCGCCTGGGGGCGCAGGTCCGCCGGGAGGAGATCGAAATTCAACGCCAGCGCATACCCGGCCTGCGTGTTGCCGGTGAGGTGGCCGTCGCCGGAAACAAAGCGCCGGTTGAAGGCCGCAGCGATCTCTCTAAACAGGCGGTCATAGCGCTCGGCGTCCTGGGCCCGGCCCAGGACCCGCGCCATTTTCCCCACGATTTCCGCCGAGTGGGCGAAGAAGGCCGTGGCAAACACCTCCGGCGGCACGGCCCCGCCCTGGCGCGGCCAGCCCTTGTAGAGCAAGGTGTCGCCATTGAGCCAATCGTTGTAGTTGTTGTTCCGTCCTTTGGACCAGATCAAATCGGGGTTGAGCCGGTGGATGTATTCCACCCAGCGCCAGGCCGATTCAAAATGCTCGGCGAGCAGGCGAAGGTCGGCATAATTCTGCCAGACGCGCCAGGGCACCACCGTGCCTGCATCGCCCCAGGCCGGGGTGCCCGAGAACTGCGCGTTGGGGTCGCCGGGGTGCGGCGCAAAATCCGGATAGCGGCCATCCTCGGCCTGGTCATCACGAATATCGCGCACCCATTTCGAGAAAAACGCGGCCAGGTCCAGGTTAAAGATGGCCGTTTGAGAAAACGCTTGAATGTCTCCCATCCAGCCAAACCTTTCATCGCGTTGCGGGCAATCGGTGGGTGTGCTCATCAGGTTGGCGCGCTCCGTCCAGAAGATGTTGCGCATCAGCCGGTTCACCAGCGGATTGGAACATTCAAAGCGGCCGCTGGGCGGGGCCGAGGAACAAAAGACTTGCCCGCGGATGGCTTTCAGGGGCGGAGCTTTGGCCAGCCCCGCCAGTTCGACATAACGGAAACCGTGGTAAGTAAAGTGCGGCTCGATGATTTCAGCGGCGTCGCTGCGGAAGGTGTAACGGTCCGTCTGCGCCGCCCCGCGCAAGTTGGCCGTGTAAAGCGTGCCATCCCCCGCCAGCACCTCACCGTGCCGCAAAGTCACGGTGCTCCCGGCCGAGCCGGCCAGTTTAACCCGGCACCGGCCCACCATATTCTGGCCGAAATCGAAGACATACACGCCCGGCTTGGGCTCCGTCATCTTTACCGGTTTGAGTTCTTCGACGACTCGAATCGGCTCGTTGCGCTGCCAGACGAGTTGCGCGGAACCGAGGTCGAGAGCGGTGACTGGCCGCCAGGCCGAGTCATCGAACCCCGGCGCGTCCCAACCCGGCATCTCCCTGCGGGCGTCATAGACCTCCCCGTCATAGATGCCGGCGGAACGGATGGGGCCTTCGATGGTGGACCGCCAGGATGAGTCGGACACAACCGTTTGAACCTGGCCGTCGCCCAGTTCGATTTCCGTTTGCACCAGCAACCGCGGGAACGACCCGTAAGCCTTCGCGCCCACGACCATGAGCCGGCCCGCGTACCAACCCTCGCCCACCACCGCGCCGATGGCGTTGTCGCCCGGGTGCAGGAGTTGAGTGACATCATGAGTCTGGTACTGGATTCGCTTGCGGTAGTCCGTCCACTCGGGCGCCAGGAGTTGGCCGCCCACACGATGGCCGTTGATGCGCAATTCGTACAGGCCCAGGCCCGTCACATAGGCGGTGGCGCGCCGGATCGGCTGGGCGATGCGAAAGGAACGGCGGAACATCGTCGCCGGCAGCGCCGTCGCCGCGGCACTCGGCGGCACTGCTACCACCACGCCGTCCACCAGGTTGGCCGCGGCCCAAGCGCCCGTCTCGATCGAGTCCGAGGCGCTGACCGCGGCGCCGGCGGCCAGGTTCCGTCCGCCCGAGAGCACCTGCAGCTCCGCCAGGGCAAAGCCATAATTGTCGCCGTCGCGCCGCCCCAGCGCCGTGACGGTCAGGCGCACGTACCGGGCCTTGAGCGGGGCGAATTCGTACACTGGCGCGTTGGTGCCAGGGTTGGGTTCATCGCTTTGCGTGTGGTCCACCATGAGGCGGGCGTCCGCAAAATCCGGCTGGCCGGCCAGTTCGATCTTGAAGCGCAACGGGTAGAGAAACCCCGGGCTATCGGGCTGCCAATCGTATGGCCGGGCAGGGAACAAACGGACAGCATCGATGAGTTGGGCTTGGCCCAAGTCAAGCGCAACCCACTTCACCGTGTTTGAGGAATGGGCAAACTGGCTGTGATAGCCGTTGAGCGGGCCCGAGTGAAGCGCGTTGGTGAGGCTCGCGGGGTCGGCTATCCATTTCGCCTGCCAGTCCGCCGGCTGCAACAGCCCCATCGTCCACGCGGCCGGGGCGCTCCACGCCGACACCCGGCCCGCTTGGTCCCAAACGCGCACTTTCCAGGCTGCGCCCGCGCGCGAACGCAGCGGCTTCCCGGCATAGACCACGTGGATCGTCTCGTTCGCCGCCACCTTCCCTGAGTCCCACAGGTCACCCTGGTCGCCGGCCAGCAGCGCCGCGGAACTCGCCACGAGCACCTGGTAGCCCGTCTGCCTCGCCCCGCGCTGCCCGGATTCAAGCACCCAACTCAGACGCGGCTGCACCACATCAATACCCACCGGCTCCGAGCGGTACTCGCAACGCAAACTGCCGACCGACATCGCGTCGGCGCGGGCACTCACCGCCCCAGCGGCGAGCAAACTGGTGACGAAGGCACTGAATCGTGAGGCGCTCATATCGAGTCAGGTGAATCCAAACCGGATACCGGGTCAACTGCGAAAGCGCGCAGACCCCGCGCTCGATTGGCGATTGGCGATTGGCGATTGCCGATTCCCGACGCCGGCGAACTTTGAGTTGACGTGCGCGCTGCTGATCGCTACTCTGCCAAGCCGAGGGCGTTTTGCGTGATGCGCAGCGGCGCAGCATCTGCATTTCGCCCGTAACTATGGCCGATAGGCTATGACCAATAAGGTACATAAGCCAATCCTGGGACGAGCCCCTGGAGTCCTTGAAGCTCGGAACGCGTTGTTATCAGGTCAAGTTCCGCTGCGATTGCAAAACGTGAGGCCTCACGCAAAGGACGCCAAGAATGGTAATGGTCCTCCTTTGGGCTGGTATATCCCAACATGTTCGCAAGCGGCGAAGATTCTTTGGGGGAAGAGTAAACCGCGGAACACGCTGAATACGCGGAATTTCCCGATTCCGAATCTGGACCATCTGCTCCCGCCGCGGCGGGACGTATTCAGCCTATTCCGCGGTTGCTTTTTCGCTTGCGGTTCGGCCGCGCCAAGCCCTTTGTGCCCTTTGCGTGATGAGGTTTCAGGCCGTCGGGAGCAGGGTCTGAGGCCCTGCCTCGCCAGGCTCACACCAAAACCAAGGACGGTACTATCCGGTTGTGTCGGGCGCGCGCACGAATCCAGGCCGACAGGGACGCGTGAAATAACATCCCGACCCGTCGGGACCGCGCCCCACTTCAGCAGAGAAAACTCAGGGACTCGGTCGAACGCGTCCCTGGCAGAACAGGTATAAAGGATTAACCAAATTATGAACTTAATGACTGAACTCAGAGCGTTTTTGGGAGACGAAAAGAACGACCGGGAAAGGGCTGGCCGGAGGCCGCAGATGCTCCGCCTGGGCGTGACGCTGGCTCTGACGCTGGCCACCGTTGCGTCCGCCCAAACCTATACGGTGCTCAAGAGCTTCACCGGCGGCAGTGACGGGGCGAATCCGCTTGCGGGCCTGGTCTTGGCGGGCAGCACGCTCTATGGGACGACGGAAAACGGCGGCAGTTCGGGTGATGGCGTGGTCTTCAAGATAGACACGGACGGGTCGGGCTACGCGGTGCTCAAGAGCTTCAGCGAATCCGTCCTCACCGATGGCAGGTATCCCGAGGCGGGCCTGGTCTTGGCGGGTAGCACGCTCTATGGGACGACGGCTGGTGGGGGTGGTTCGGATGCTGGCGTGGTCTTCAAGGTGAACACGGACGGGACGGGCTACGCGGTGCTCAAGAACTTCACCGGCAGCGATGGCAGGGGTCCGTCTGCGGGCCTGGTCCTGGCGGGCAGCACGCTCTATGGGACGGCGGCTGGTGGGGGTGGTTCGGATGCTGGCGTGGTCTTCAAGGTGAACACGGACGGGACGGGCTACGCGGTGCTCAAGAGCTTCACCGGCAGCCTTCCTGATGCCGGGTTTCCGCATGCGGGCCTGGTCTTGGCGGGCAGCACGCTCTATGGGACGACGCATTCCGGCGGCAGTTCGGGGCCGGGCGTCATCTTCAAGGTGAACACGGACGGGTCGGGCTACGCGCTGCTCAAGAACTTCACCGGCGACGATGGGGCGTATCCGGACGCGGGCCTGGTCTTGGCGGGCACCACCCTCTATGGGACGACGTCTTCTGGCGGCGATTCGGGTAATGGCGTGCTCTGTTATGGCGTGGTCTTCAAGGTGAGCACGGACGGCTCGGGCTACGCGGTGCTCAAGATCTTCAGCCAATCCGTCCTCAGCGATGGCCAGTGGCCGGCTGCGGGCCTGGTCTTGGCGGGCAGCACGCTCTATGGGACGACGCGTTGGGGCGGCAGTTCGGAGCGTGGCGTGCTCTTCCAGGTGAACACGGACGGGTCGGGCTATGCGCTGCTCAAGAGCTTCACCGGGAGCGATGGGGCGGATCCGTGGGCGGGCCTGGTCTTGGCGGGCAGCACGCTCTATGGGACGACGACTTATGGTGGGGACTTCAATGATGGGGTGGTCTTTAGTTTGGCGTGCCTGTCCATAACAACGCCGCCCTGGACCCAGACGGCTGAGACAGGGACCGCGCCCTGGTTCTGGGTGGAAGTGACGAATACGCCGCCGGAAGCAACTTGCTACCAATGGTACTTTAGCGGCACCAACGCGCTCGGCGGCGCCACCAACTCCTACCTTGGCCTGACCAACGTCCAACCCGTCCAGGCGGGGGCTTATACGGTGGTGGTCACGAACGTTGTGGGGGCTCTGACCAGCGCGCCGGCCCTGCTGAGTGTCATCCCTCCAGTCGAGAGGAGACTCGTCCCCGCCGTCGGTTTGACGGGCGGCACCGGCAGCTTGCTGCACCTTGAGTATGCCGACAGCCTGGTCGCCGCCGCCCCGCGGTGGTTCTCCTTTACGAACGTGACCCTGGGCGGCGGGCCGCAATTCTGCTTTGATCTTGGCCAACTGCTGCCGGCGCAACGGTTTTACCGCGGCTGGCAGACCAACGGGCCGAGGCCCAAGCTGGACATGAGCATGGCCACAGAGATTCCGCTGACCGGGGCGATCGGCAGTTCGGTGCGCATCGATTATATCAACGCCATCGGCCCGACCAACGCCTGGGTGACGCTGGACACCGTGGCTCTGACCACCTGGCCGCAACTTTACTTCGATGTCACCGCCTTTCGGCAGCCCACCCGGCTCTATCGCCTGGTAGCGCTCCCGTGACGCCCGGCCTGGATTTGCGCTGCATCCACCCCGCCGCGGCGGGACCGCCCCCTGGCCGAGCACCCCATTGGCCACATTGCCTGCATTGGCCACATTGGCCGCATCGGCGACATTGGCAGCATTGGCCACCTGCATTGGCCCCATTGGCTGCATTGGCCACATTGGCCATTTTGTCCAAAAAACTGGCCCGGCCGCGGTTCAAAAAACGAACGCCACACCTCGGCACAAAGCTCCGTCCCTCTCCTCGGCCTATCTCCCTGCCCGCAGCGGGTACTTCGGCTTCTTCACTTCGGCCGGCGGATTCTTCTTCAGGGCTTTAAGCGCTTCCTCGATGGCGCGTTCGAGTTGGGGATCGCGGCCCTTGGCCATCAGCGAGGGATCGTCCACCACGGTCACATCCGGGTCCACGCCGTGGCCCTCGATGATCCATTCACCTTTGGTGCTGTAGATGCCGAACGTGGGCACGGTGACGCTCCCGCCATCAATCAAGGCCGGGGCGCCGGTCATGCCAATCAGCCCGCCCCAAGTGCGCGTGCCGATCACGGGTCCCAGGCCCAGCTTCTGGAAGTAGAAGGGGAAACAGTCCCCGCCGGACCCGCTCCAGCCATTGACCAGCATTACCTTCGGGCCGGAATTGGCGATCTCCGGCCACGCCCAGTCCGGGCCGTCGCGCACGCCCCAGTAATTGATGGTCCGCCGCCCGAGCAGTTCGACGAACCGGTCCGGGATTTGCCCGCCGCTGTTGAAACGCTCATCGATGATCAGCCCGGCCTTGTTGAACTGCGCGCGGAATTGCCGCGCCAACTCCGACTGGCCGTGGCGGCCGGTGTCCGGCACATAGACGTAGCCAAGCTCGCCGCCGCTGGCTTCATCAACCTGCTTGCGGTTCTTTTCGATCCACGCCAGGTGTCGCAGCCGGGCTTCGCTCGCCAGCGTCTGGACCAGCACTTCGCGCGCGCCCTCCAGGGTCGGCTTGTCGTTCACGCTCAGGAACACCGGTTTGTCCGCCAGGCCCTGAAAAGCCGCGTAGGGCTCTTGCCCGGGGTCCAGCGGCAATCCGTTCACCGCCAGCAAGTAATCGCCCTCCTTGACCTCCACGCCCGGCTGCCGCAGCGGCGACCGCGCCTCCGCGTCCCAGTCCGCCCCGTCAATGATGTGCTTGAGCCGGTACTGGCCGTGCTCCAGCGAAAAATCCACCCCCAGGTAGCCAACCCCGCGTTGCGGGCTTGCTTCGAGGTCGCCGCCGCTCCGATAGGTATGCGAAGAACTCAGCTCGCCAATCAGTTCCCCAATCAGGTAGTTCACGTCCCAGCGCGTCACCGCTTCCTTCAACAGCCCGCCGTAGCGCTGGCGCATGGCGGCCCAATTCACCCCGTGCAGGTTCGGGTCGTAGAAGTAGTCCCGCTCCAACCGCCAGGCCTCGGTGAACAGTTGCTGCCATTCCGCGACCGGATCGATCACCGTCTCCAACGAGCTGAGCGGCAGCTTCTTATCGAACTTCTGCCCCTCCTTGGCCTCGACGATGGCGTAATCCGAGCCGCGCCGGACCAGGAGCTTCTCGTCTTTGGCCGCCAGGATGGCCTGGTCAACTTCTTCCAGGATGGTCTTGCTCTCCCGCTTTTCGAGCTCGTAATACGAGAGCGTGCCTTTCTCCTCCCCGGCCCCGGCGCGAGGCTGACGCCGGTAAATCAGCTTCCCGCTCACGGCGGCCAGGTCGCCGAAATACCCCGCCTTGGGCGGCAGCACGACGGCGCGGCGCTCGAAGCCGGCCAGGTCGATTTCCAATGGCTTGGCAGGCTTCTCTTCTTTCTTGGGTTGTTTCTCATCGGACTTCTTGTCCTTTGCGGGCGCCTCATCTTTGGCCGCTTCCTTTTTCGCTTCGTCCTGCTTCTCGGCTGGCCTCGGCTCGTCCTTCTTGCGCTCCGGGTGCTCGGGTTTCTTGTCCTTGTCCTTGTCCTGCTTGTCTTTGTCGCCCTCCTCATCGTTGCGCGGGGCGAGCGGGGAGGCGACGTCCTTCCGCAACGGCACGGCCACCAACTGCCAACTGTTGGGGTAAATCCAGGTGTTGTCCAGGTCGCTATAGACCGGGGCAAAGTCGCGGCTCGAGCGGTAGAACAGGTACTTGCCCTCCGGATCAAAGACCGGCTCCGCGTCGTCGTAGTAACCGCTGGTGACCAGGTGCAGTTTGCCCTCCCGGGTGTCGTAAAGGGCAATGGCGGTGTGCCGGTTCTCCAAATCGTGCGCGTAAGCCAGCCACCGGCTGTCTTTGGACCAACTGAATTTGAACCCGCTCAAGCTCTCCTGGTAAAGCCAAAGTCCCTTATCGATGGTCAGGGTCTCTTTCTTTTCCAGGTCGTGGAGTTGGATGCGCATGGCCTGGTCGAGGAATACGATTTTCCGGCTGTCGGGCGACCAGTGCGGGCGATAGCGGAAACCCGGCCCGAGTTTCGTCAGCACCTGCTCGGCCCCTGGACCCTCGGCCGGACCAAGGGTCAGCTCATACTCCCCGGAACGGTCGCTGAAGTAGGCAATGGATTTGCCGTCCGGCGACCAGGCCGGGTAGCGCTCCGCCACGCCGGAGCTGCGCGTGAGGTTGCGCACCACCCCATGTTCGGCCGGGACGGTGAAAATTTCGCCGCGCGCCTCGAAGACGGCGCGCTTGCCCGAGGGCGAGATGTCCGCGTTGTGCGCTGAGCGCGACACGTCCTCGACGCGCGGCTTGAGCGTGGCGCGGTCGGTCAGGACCTGGACCTTGACCTCGCGGTACTTTTCGGTAGCGAGGTTCAGCAGGTAAAGCCGCCCGCCGTTTTCAAAGACCATGTCTTCCGGGCCGATGCTGGGGAAATGAGTGTCGAATTCTTCAAACGTGGTGATTTGCCGGAACTTGCCGCTCTTGGTCTCGCAGGCCCAGATGTTGGCCCGCTTGTTCTGGTCGCGATCCGAGAGGAAATAGAGGGTCGAGCCGTGCCACATGGGCTGGGAATGGGCGGCCTCATTGCCGGTGAGGTTCCTGGCCTCAAAGGTTTGGAGGTTGAACAGCCAGATGGCCGGGTTCATGCCGCCGCGATACCGCTTCCAGGTGCGGAAATCGACGGAGATGGGGATGTAGGCCAGGGTCCTGCCATCGGGCGAAATCGCGCCAAACTCGCCGTAGGGCACCGGCAGTCTCTCCGCCAACCCGCCGTTGGCCGAGATCTTGTAGAGCTGATTGAAGCGGTCCTTTTCGCTGGTGCGCGAGGTGGCGAAGAGGATGGATTTGCCGTCCGGGTACCATTCCAGCATCCGGTCCGGGTCGCCGTGATAGGTGAGGCGCTTGGGCAGACCGCCGGCCGCGGGCAGGATGTAAATGTCCGTATTGCCGTCGTAGTTGCCGCTGAAGGCGAGCAATGAGCCGTCGGGGGAGAACCGCGGGAAGGTCTCCTCGCCTTTGGGCGAGCTGAGCCGCTGGGCGACGCCGCCGCTCTTGGGCGCCAGCCAGATGTCGCCAGCATAAGCAAAGGCGATCTGGGTGGCGGAGACGTCCGGGTAACGGAGCATCCGCGCATCGATGGCGCCGGCGGAGAGATTGTTGATGGGAGTGGTCGCGCTGGGGACGGACTCCGTCGCGGACCAGGCTCTTGCCAAACCTGCGAAAACCAGGAATAGGATGTTGATTCTCATTTTGCGACGGACCGGGAGGGTAAAGATAAGCGGCCCGAGTAAAAGAGAATTCCGGGCGTGCCGAGCGGCCGGCCACCGAGGGCGTCGCTGGCCGACGGGCGGCCAACCACATCCCGGCTTTAGGCCAGCACGGGCGCCAGGCCGAACAGGCGGCAGTAGGCCAGCAGCTCCTTTTTAAAATCGCCGTAAAAAAAGAGTTGATGGAAACCGGGATAGGATAGCAGGTCAGGCTGAGTGTCCAGCTTGAGCATGACGGAAACGACACAGCCGCCGTGGGGCGGCACCGCGATATTGTCTATGACCGTGCCTGTGCCGATGACCATTTGGGCGCGGGCCTGGCCTTGCGCTTCGGGGAGGATGACGCCGGCAATGGTCACCCGCTGGCCTTTGCGCCATTTGGTGCGCGGCACCGCGTCGCGGTTGCCGTGGTGGTGGGTGATGTCAAAGGGCTCGGCCGGCCGGTTGAATCCCTGGAGCCGGGTCGCGCACAAACAGTGGGCCCCCACGAGGCAGTTGCGGGCGGTCTCGGGGACCGGGTCCTGCTGAAAGCCGGGCCGGTCAAAAAGCAGTTGGACCAGCGCATGGGTGACGGCCGCGCCCAGGTCGGCCTCGCAAGCGGCGGGTATCCCCTGGTCGAGCAGGCGGGACCAGGCGATGCAAGGCAAACTCACCTTGGTTGGGCCCAGCGCCCCCAGGCAGTCCATGGTGATCGCGTCGGCCGCTTCGCGCCTCAGCAGGGTGCGGGCCACGACATAGCTCTTGATGCCGTTGATGAGGTCCTGGCGGGTGGCGCCGACCATACGCCTGGCCGAGCGGCGGTAGGCGCTGGCCAGGGCCTGGATTTCCTGGGTGGCCGGTGTGCGGGCATATTCTTCCAGGAAGTCATTGGTGGGCAAATAACGCAGCTTGGTGCCGAACGGCTCCAGGACGAGATCGGCTCGCCGATTGCCTTTGATGACCAGGTAGCGCATTTCCCGGAGCCGGCTCCTGGCTTTGAGCATTTTGAGCCCGTATCGGGCCTGGCTGAAATCGCTGGTCGAGCAGATAAAGCCGCCGGTTTTGCCCGCCAGCGGGGCGGTGTTGGTGGTGAAGGCGGTTCCGAGCGGCGCAAAGATCACCGTCGGCATCTGCGAATCGACCGCCCTGGCCGCGGTTGGCCAGGCATGTTGCTGCCGGTCCAGCAGCACGAGGAGCAAGCCATCCGGGTTGGCCGCTTTGGCTTCCGCCAGCCAGGCCTCAGCCTCGGCGAGCGAGTAAATCGGCTCCGGCCGGACAGTGACCTCGAGTCCCAGTTCTCGTTCGGCGGCGCGGATTTGCTCCCCATAGACGCGCCGCGCCGATTGTCCGTCGTAAATCGCCCCGGGCCAGAGCATGCCGTAGTCTCCCTTGCGCCGGACGAAAGCGGCCTGGACCCTCGGGACGTATTTTGAGCCTGGGCCGCACGGTGTGACGCGGCCTTCGGCCCCATTTTTGCCAAACCACCCGGCTTGAAGCAGCGGCGCGGCCAGGAACGTGCCAGCGGTCGCAAACAGAAACTGCCGACGAGAGCAACCTGGGGGGAAAGTCTGGTTCATAAGCAAGGATACAGGGTTTGCCGTGCCGTGCAAAAGTATTCCAACCTGCCGTTCGAGGTCCGAAATCCGAACCCGGCGGCCGTCGTGGACGGGCCGCCCGGCTCCCGATTGCATTGGGACGCTCTCAGGCCGTCGGGCGATTTACTGGCTCGGGGGCTGGGTCGCGGCCGGAGTCGCCGGAGCACTCGGCGGCTTGGCGTGGGCGAGCCGCAGAGCGAGCCGGGATTTCTTGCGGTCGGCGGTGGCGCGATGGACCACGCCCGCCTTGGCGGCCTTGTCGAAGGCGGAGCTGACGGTCCGCAAGGCCTTGGCCGCCTCCTCCTGCTGGCCGGCGCCCAGCAACTGCAAGTAACTCTTCTCCAGCGTGTGGAGGCGCGACTTGGTGCTGCGGTTGCGCAGATTTTTGCGCGCGCTGTTCCGCATGCGGCGTTCGGCTGACCTGGTATTGGGCATAACTCGAGCTGGTCAATAATTCCAGAGGGCGCCACGGTAGCCCAAGGCGCGCCGTTGTCAACGCCCAATCCGGCTAAAAATCAATCGAAAAGAGCTTGAGCATCGGGCCCGTGCCGCTGAACCGGTACCGGACGAGCTGGTCCAGGCCTGAACCGCAACGCGCCGGGGCGGCCGGATTGAAGAGTTGGAGGGGGTTCTTTGCCTTGACCGCCTGCACCGCAATGCCGCTGTAGGTGAGCTTTCCGAGCACGATTTCATTCGGTCTGGTCTCCTTGAGCGCCGGCGCGGCCGGTCGAGTCGGGCCGGGCGCCTGCGCGTGGAGCGATTGAGCGGCGCGCGCCGGTTGCGCGTTGGTGGGCGGGGCGTTCGTCGGCTGAGCCTGAGCGTATGCCGCCCCCGCGCCCAAAACGATGGCAGATACAATGAACCACTTCTTCATCGGCTTCCTTTCGTGCTCGCTGCCCGATTTTAACCTAAACCCTGCGGGGCGGGGCATCAAGCTGAAAGTGGTGGTGGGCGTTTTCAGAGCCTGGCCTGAGCATCAGCGAGGTAATTGGTGGCGGCCCTTTCAAGGTAACTGATGGAATTGCACCGAAGCCAGGAAGGGGGCGGAGGGTGGGTTGGCTTGCTCGCGAATGCCCCTCGGCCTCAATGGTTTGGGAGCGGCTATTGCAGGGAGCAGCCCTCGGCAGGACCAGGGAAGCGCTTGGCTGGGCCGAGGAGACCGACAAGGCGTTGTGCTGAGCTGTGCCATTGCTTTT
>Ga0187882_1002588_pt1 | contig 16351 bp, 13 predicted proteins | sample June2016WEW_19_1_3_FD_132991 | JGI IMG/M metagenome (GOLD analysis project Ga0187882, IMG submission 132991) | Peatland microbial communities from SPRUCE experiment site at the Marcell Experimental Forest, Minnesota, USA - June2016WEW_19_150 | ecosystem: Environmental > Terrestrial > Soil >... | reverse complement strand
ATGCGTGGGAGTCGAGCCGGCAGGTAAAGGAGGTACGCCATGAGCGGAGCAGGAGAAGTGCGCTGCCCCAGGTGCGGAGAGGTCGTACGGTTGTACCGCAATCCGCTCCTGACCGTGGATATCGTTATTGAGGCGCCCGGAAAGGGAATAATCCTGATCGAGCGAAAAAATCCTCCTTTCGGCTGGGCCATTCCCGGCGGGTTCGTTGACTACGGCGAGACGCTGGAGGCTGCGGCGCTAAGGGAGGCGAAGGAGGAAACGGGAATGGATCTCGTGGGTTTGAAGCAGTTTCATGCATATTCGGACCCGAAAAGAGATCCGCGGGGGCATACGGTGAGCGTTGTTTTCACGGCGGTCGGCAAAGGGGTGCCCAAAGCGGCCGATGATGCGAAAAACCTGCGGATATTTCGGCTCGAAGAGCTGCCGGAAAATCTTGCGTTCGATCACGCTTTGATCCTCTCAGACTATTCTGAATCACTTGAGGGCCGGGTATAATTTGTTGAGTGTCATTGAATGGGCAACGGAGGAGGCTTCCGCTGCCGGGTGTCAATATCGAATGATTCGATGCAGCCGGTTTGACTTTGCCTTAAAGCCGGCCGCGGTTTTGCAATTTGAGGATCGCTTATGATTCGTAAGGCCAGGATAGCCGATGTAGTCGAGATTCAAAAAATGCTCCGGGATTTCGCGGATACCGGAAGCCTTTTGGCCCGTTCCCTGAGCGAGCTTTACACGACCCTGCGCGACATAGTCGTCTACGAAGGCGAAGATGGGCGGATCGCCGGGTGCTGCGGTCTGCACATCCTCTGGGAAGATCTCGCCGAGATTCGCTCCCTGGCCGTTCTCGAGCCCTATCAGCGACAGGGCATAGGACGCAGGCTGGTGGAAACATGCGTGTCGGAAGCCGATGGACTGGGGATCAGCAGAGTTTTTACCCTGACCTATGAAGTGGACTTTTTTAAACGCCTGGGCTTCCGCGCGGTTGATAAGAACATGTTTCCCCAAAAGGTGTGGTGGGATTGCCACAACTGCTCGAAGTTCCCCAACTGCGACGAATCCGCTTTGGTATTGGACCTTTCTGCATAGCGCATTCCATTCAGATATCCGCAACCGGCGGGGAATCATTGCCTGTGCTCTTTTCCCGCCGTGGGCGGCGTGAATCCATGGGCGGGATTGCAAATCCCGGTCTCATGCAGTATATAGTTGTATGTGGACGCGCTGGCGGCCTTTGACGTAAGGCGCCGGTTTAAAAGCTAATATCGGCTGTACTATTCGGGTTGAATTTATTTTGAGGCACGTGCGGCGTGCCTTTCCTGTTATTTGTTTTAAGATTATCTCATCCGGTTCGAAAGGATTGTTAAATGATAGGCGGTGTTCTCAAGAAAATATTCGGCAGCCAGAATGAGCGCGACCTGAAAAAGCTTGCTCCCATTGTGGATGAAATCAACGGCTTTGAGCCCCGGATTCGAAAACTGAGCGACGCCGAACTTCGAGATAAGACGACCGAGTTCAAGCAGCTGCTGGAAAACGGGGAAGAACTCGAAGAGGTTCTTCCTGAGGCCTTCGCGGTGTCGCGGGAGGCATCTATTCGTAGTCTGGGGATGCGGCCCTTCGACGTCCAGTTGATAGGCGGCCTCGTTCTTCACCAGGGCAAAATTGCCGAAATGAAGACCGGCGAAGGTAAGACCCTGGTGGCTACCATGCCGATTTATTTGAATGCGCTGTCCGGCAAGGGCGTCCATCTGGTTACGGTAAACGATTATCTCGCCAAACGCGACAGCGAGTGGATGGGGCAGATATACAAATTCCTGGGGCTGACGGTAGACTGTATCGTCCATGGGCTGGACGACGCCGAGAGGCAGGTGGCCTACAATGCGGACGTAACCTACGGGACAAACAACGAGTTCGGGTTCGATTACCTGCGGGACAACATGAAGTTCCGCCGGGAGGAGCTTGTCCAGCGCGATCTGCATTACGCCATCGTGGACGAAGTGGACAGCATCCTGATAGACGAAGCGAGGACGCCCCTCATCATATCGGGTCCGGCGGAAAAATCGACCGAGCTCTACTACAAGATAAACCGCATTATTCCGCAGATTCGGGAAGAGGCGCATTACACCAAGGAAGAAAAGACCCGCACCGTTGCCCTGAACGAAGAAGGCGTGGCAAGGGTCGAACGGCTGCTCGGGCTCGACAATCTCTACGATCCGCGCAATATGACAGTCAACCATCACGTACAGCAGGCGCTTCGCGCTCATGTTCTATTCAAACGCGATGTGGACTACATCGTTAAAGACGGCCAGGTAATCATTGTCGACGAGTTCACCGGCAGGCTCATGCCGGGCAGGCGCTACAGCGAGGGACTCCACCAGGCCCTGGAAGCCAAGGAGGCCGTGAAGGTCGAAAACGAAAACCAGACTCTTGCCACCATCACCTTTCAGAACTATTTCCGGATGTACAAAAAACTTGCGGGCATGACCGGGACCGCGGACACCGAGGCGGCCGAATTCGCCAAGATTTACAAGTTGGAGGTCGTGGTCATTCCGCCCCACAAAAATATGATCCGCGCGGACTATCCTGATAGCATCTACCGCACCGAAGCGGAGAAATTCAGGGCAGTTGCCAATGAAATAAAGGACCTGCACGGCATAAAGAAACCGGTCCTGGTCGGAACGATCAGTATCACGAAATCCGAAAAATTGAGCGAAATGCTCAAGCGCTCCGGGGTCCCGCACCAGGTGCTCAATGCCAAATATCATGAACAGGAGGCCGAGATAGTTGCAAAGGCCGGACAGCCGGGGGCCGTTACGATCTCGACGAATATGGCGGGCCGCGGTACGGACATCGTGCTTGGGCCGGGTGTGGTCGAAGTGGGCGGACTGCACATCATCGGCACGGAGCGTCACGAGGCCCGGCGGATCGACAATCAGTTGCGCGGCCGTTCCGGGCGTCAGGGGGACCCTGGTTCGTCACGGTTTTACCTGTCGCTCGAAGACGACCTGATGCGGATTTTTGCCGCTGACAGGCTCTCCGGGCTTATGCAACGGATCGGCATGGCTGAAGACGAACCTATAGAGCACCGGCTTATCAGCAAGGCCATTGAAAACGCCCAGAGCCGGGTCGAGGCGCACAACTTCAGCATCCGCAAGCAGATTATAGAATACGACGACGTGATGAACCAGCAGCGCGAGATCATATACCGGCAGAGGCGTGAGGCGCTTCAGGGCGGAAATCTCAAGCCCGCTGTTTTCGATATGATCGATGACATTCTCGACTCCCTCATAGAGCAGAACACGGCGGATAAGACCTATGCCGAAGACTGGAACCTGGAGGTGCTCGACAAGGAAATGGTGCGGATCTTCGGCGTTCAGGCCGATCTCACGGTGGAGTCTCTTGAAGACATGGATCGGGAGGCCCTGAGAGAGGATCTGCTCGAGCGCGTGCAGCAACGCTACGAAGCCCGTGAACAGGAATTCGGCTCGCTGATCATGCGCGACCTGGAAAACTATATACTTTTACAGACTGTAGACACACTGTGGAAAGATCACCTGCTCAACATGGATTATCTCAAGGAAGGCATCGGCCTTCGCAGCTACGGCCAGCAGGACCCGCTGGTCGCCTACAAGCGCGAGGGCCATGAGATGTTCCAGCAGATGATCGACCGCGTCAAGGAAGAAACCCTCCAGAAGCTCTATTATATCCAGATTCAACGGGAGGAGCAGGTACAGGAAATGCGGGCGGAACAGGAAGATCAGCCCATGTTCTATGGCCCGGCTGAAGCGCCTGCGAAAAGACAGGCGGTTAGAAAAGAAGGAAAGGTTGGGAGAAATGACCCCTGTCCCTGCGGAAGCGGCAAAAAATACAAGAAATGTCACGGTAAGTAGAGGCCCCTTCGAAGTCCCCGGTTTTCTTGCAGGTGCGGTTGAATCCGGAATGCGCTACTCAGGCAGGCTCGACCTGGCCCTGATCTGTGCGGAAAACCCCGGGGGTTGCACCGCTTCGGGCGTTTTTACCAGGAACGTTTTTTGTGCCGCCCCGGTGGAATTGTGCCGGGAGCGCCTCGCAAAACACCGTGCGAAAGCCGTCCTTGCCAACGCGGGAATAGCCAACGCGTGCACCGGAGCGGAAGGCAAAATAAGGGCCGTTGAAATGGCCGGAATTGCATCCGAAGCCCTCGGCTGCCAGGCCGATTCGATGCTCGTTGCCTCGACCGGGGTGATCGGGCAGCAGGTGGACCTCCCCTCGGTAGCTCGCTCCATGCCCAACCTCGTCAGTTCTTTAAGGCCCGATGGGTGGCATGATGCCGCGAGGGCTATAATGACGACGGATACCGTCGAGAAGATGGCCTGCGCGCGAATCGATTTGGGCGGAAGCACGATCACCATCGGCGCAATTGCCAAAGGCTCCGGGATGATCGCGCCGGATATGGCGACCCTCCTGGTGTTTGTGTGCACGGACGCCGCCGTGGGCCCGGAGGTCCTGGATCATTGGACCCGCGCCGGGGCGGACAGCTCCTTTAACTGTATCACCGTTGACGGCGATACCAGCACAAATGATTCGCTGATCGTGCTCGCCGGCGGAGCCGCCGGAAACCCGCCTCTAACGGATATCGGCTCCAGTGGAAGCCGTGCTTTTGGCGAGGCTCTGGCAGCGGTTCTCCGGGACCTGTCCAAACAGGTGGTGATGGACGCGGAGGGCGCCACCAAGCTGGTCGAAATCGAGATCACCGGCGCCGAGGACCGTGAAAGCGCCAGGCAGGTTGCGTTTACCGTGGCCAACTCTCCGCTGGTCAAAACCGCCTTTTTCGGCCAGGACGCAAACTGGGGAAGGATAATCGCGGCTGCCGGAAGGTCGGGCGTGCGGCTGATTCCCGAACGGGTGAATCTTTTCTTCGAAGATCTTTGCGTGTTTGCGGGCGGTGCTCCGATCCCGGGGGAAGAGATCGAACGGAAGGCGTCCGGGATTTTCAGGCAGAAAGAGATACGCGTCCGCCTGGACCTCGGGCTGGGAGACGCCTCGTTTACCGCTTTAACCTGCGATTTTTCCTTCGATTACGTGAAGATAAACGCTTCCTACAGAAGTTAGGGCCATTACCGGATGTGGCGCCCGGCCGCGCGCTGGCTGAAACCCTTGCTGGCTGAAACCCTTGTATGTGGAGGGGGAAGCCTTTCCCCGCTCTTTTCTTATCTCTTCGAGGGCCTGTCGTACCTGCGGTTATCGCCGGGGTTGTTTTCATAGCATTGAGGACTCGCAACCGGTGTCCCCGCCGCCAGCAGCTCGCTCACCGTTACGAACTCGAACCCGCTCTCCCTGAGCCTCGGGACAAACATCGGGAGCGATTGCGCTGTTCCGTGCCCCCTGGCGTTTGCGTGAAAAACTATAATGGAGCCCGGTTGGGCTTTTTTCAAAACGAGTTCGGTGATGGCCTTCGCGGACCGGCCCTTTGCCGGGTCCCCGGATACGATGTCCCATTGAATCGCTGGCAATCCAAGTTCCTGAAGCATCCCGAGGGCTTCTGAGTTACATGTTCCGAAAGGAAAACGAAACACCTGGGGAACCCTTGGAATCTCTTCCAGGCCGTTTTGCCTAAAACAGGGTTTTTGAAGCATCTGTTCCCAAAGCAGTTCATATTGGGCCTGGGTCCAGAGTATCTGGTCCTGGATCGTGGTTTTGTCCATCAAACGAAAATTCTTGTGGTTCCAGCCGTGATTTCCCACTTCAAAAAGCGGGTCGGACATTAACTGCATCGTTTTTTCGGGATGAGAACGCATCCATTTACCGTTGGCAAAAAAAGTGGCCTTTATGTTGTTTGCCCTTAGATAGTTGACAACTTCAAAATCGTAGCCGCTGATTTGGCTTTCCACTTCGCAAAGATCGAATGTCAGTGCAAGGAGCCGTTTGTCCTCAGGCAGTTTGACGCTGCGAATGGAATTTGCCGTTTGAGGCGGCAACGGGGAATTTATCAGGGTCGGCCGGGTGCGCTTCGGAGGAACGTTTCTGGAGCCTCGGGGAGAGGCGACAATTATCTTATCGCTCATTTCGCCTTTGAGGTCCGCCTCGGACCAGCAGCTCCCCCGGTTATTTCCGGAATCCCCGGCCGCAATCGCAAAAGACAACAGGATTAACAGGCTTAAAAGGCATTGGATATATGGAAGTTTCATTGAAATCCTGTCAGAAATATTATTGATCGAACCGCCCTTTGCCCCTGAGGGCGGCTCGATCATATCCGGGTCACCCTGTCCGATTTTTCATAAGGGAAATGGAGGCCGTCAGGCACCCGACGCCGAGTATTAAAAGGGTTTTTGGAATTCCAAGCGCGGGCAGCAGGAAAAGTGACCCGGCCACGGCCCCGGCCGAGGCCCCGATAAGATCTGCCGCATAAAGGCCGGCGCCCCGGGTTTTTTCACCGGCCGTAACCGCCGCGCAAAACTGTGCGCCGCCAAACATCCCGGCTGCAAATGCAAGCGCTGAAAACAGGAACAACAGGGAGCCGTGCCCGAGATTATCGAGCAGAGCGCCCCGGAAGACGGAAAACAAAAGATAGAGGGCGCCCAGGTAAGCGGCAAGGCCAACCTGGACTATGAACAGGCGCCGAACCCCCTTTGGGAACGTGTGGTGAGAAGGCATAAAGCACGAGTGGACAGGCGGGCCCCGCTCTATCCGTGCCTGGCAAAGCGCGCTGCCCGCGGCCAGTCCCACCATGAAAAGCGAGATGATAAGGGCCATCTGCCTGTAAACGGCGCCCTCCAATATTTGATAGACAAGCAACAGTGTCACCTCGACAATTATGAGCACCGCCCCGCTGACCCCCGCGTTCAAAAAAATCGCCGAGCTGAGGCTGCATCTTTGCCTCAACACTAAAACGAACACTAAAAAAGCCCCTCCGAGGCCCGCGAGAGCGGGAAAAACGGGACCCCGCGAAACAAAACCCAGGAGGCGGTCAAACGCCGGATGGAGTTGAGCGCCCCACAAACCGAGTCCATATAAATAACAGACCGGTTCATAATCTCTGTTGATCTTCGCCGGAGGCCCTTCGCGGATGATCGACTCAATGTAGGCAAGGCGGAGCGGGTTGAAAAGGTCCAAAAAGTAAAAATCACGTACGTATCTGATGTCCAGGCGCCGCGCACGCATGCGCTCGATCAGCTCTTTCGGGTCTCGGGTAAGCCCCGTGCCGTCCCGTGACGCGATGAAACGGGCGTTTTCGCCGGGCAGAATAAGGACGTACCCGAAAACTTCCTTAAGAGTCGAGTGAAGCGATTTCAGCAGCGCCGCCTCCCTCGGTCCGACTATGTCCGGGGCCGAAGGGAGCCCGAAGGAAAACTGGCCGCCGGGATTCATCATGGATTTGACCCTGGAAAAAAACTCCACTGTGTAAAACCGGTTCATCTCCGCATTTACCGGCTCTCCCGCGCTAAGGAGGATTACGTCGTAGCCGCTTCCGGCGATGCCCATAAAACGCCTGGGGTCCATGTGCAGGATGCGAACGCGTGAATCTTTCAGGATCTTTTCACTAAAGGGGGAAAGAACCGCCTCCGTAAATGCCGCGGCCTCCGCGTCGGGCTGCACGCAGTCAACTTTCGTTACGTCCGGATGTTTCAGAATTTCACCCACCAGCTCCGGCGAATAATCCCCGAGCACCAGGACCTTTCCCGGACGCACGTGCTCGAGGAGCGGAACATGAGCCGCCGGCTCGGCACTCTGAGGGTCCGGGCTGGAAAAAAGCCATAATCCGTTGGAAAAAAGCGAGAATTGACCCAAATCGGATAGAAACACAAGGTTGTGGTAAGAAGTGTCCCTCGATTGGAAGAAGTTCTTTCCCCACTGCAGATGCCGGGTCAGGAGGTCCACCCTGTCCGAGTAGCCGAAAAAAACACATGATGCCGTAATAAATAACGCCAGAACAAAAGAGGAGAACACCTTCCCCGGATATTTCAACCCGGCGCCGACCGCGAAGGCGAAGGCAAGCAGGAAAAAAACCAGGACAAGGCTTCCGGCAAACGAAGGGTAAAGAGGAAGAAGGATGAAATAGAATATCAGCCCCCCGACGCCGCCCCCGAGAGATTCAGCCAGGTAGACGGGCGGCTGGGCCGCAACAGGGATTGCCTCCGGCTTCGCCGGCGGGGACTTGTGAGTCGCCCCGGGGTGATCTCGACGCTCCACGATGGACACCCCACCAAGGCGGGAAAGTTCCCATGCGAGTGCAAACAGGCCGCCGGACAAAAAACAGATGGGCGCCGTCGCACAGAACGCCACTACCAGCATCATGCCCGGGGAAAGAAGTTCTCCCGAAGGGATCGACCACAACGCCCTTGAAGCGCGTATCCAGACGATTGTCGCCGGCAAAGCGGCGCAGAAAACAGCGAACCCTGTAAGCAGGCCGTTAAACCCTGGCGGCCTTTTACTGTATATTCGCCCGGTAAGGCCGCTGCCCGCCGCCGTACACAAAAGCCAGCACGCAAGGATGAGCCCGGTTGAAAGCTCGTTGCCGTAAAAGATTACGAGCAGTTCACGAATCACCAGTATCTGCCCGATTGAAGCGGCAAAACCAACCATGAAGATTAGAACAGATATCCGGACCGCCATACGTGATCGATCTTTCCAAAAGAGCGGGGGGCACAGCCCCGCACTTAGAAATATCCTGAGCGCAACCTGGTATAAACGTTATCACATAAGCTTTTTGGGGGCACCGTTTTAGTTCCCCGAAAAGGACCTGTTTGATGCGTGTGCGCGAAATTTTGCAATTTCGGAAAGTTCGAAAGAGCGGGGGAATGTTTTTTCAGTTAAAGGTCCCCAGTGATCTCATCCCCCGGATCGGGTCCCCGCGGTGGCGATGGGGGTGTGCAGGGCGCATGTCGCCACACCTTGCAGGGCCCGGAGTTGGACTTGCAGAATTTTTGACACTCTGAGTTGAGGCATTTGCAGGCGAGAGCGTTATCGAAACGTTTTGGAAAGCCGACCTGGGAAGGCGAAAGATGCGCCGCAGATATCAAGGACCGGGTGGGCGCCATCTCCGTGACGATTTCAGTGGAAGTCAATTTCCAGTTTCTTCGTGCTCCTCGCCCAGCTTTTTTTCAAAACCGGTCATTACTAAAAAACCTGCCAGAAACAGGGCGCAGATTCCCTGGATAGGATGTATGGCGATCTGGTGAAACCCGGCGCCTCCAATGACAAGCCCTGAAACTATCTGAAATATACCGCGCATGTCACCCCTCCTTTGTCTGGAGGGGATGAGCAAATTCTATTCCAGGTATGGCTCCGAATCATCGCAGGGACGTGCCAGCCTCGCCATTTCACGCTAAGCTGTTGAAAATATGGATAGTATTTTCTCAAGTTTGCTTCAGCGGGTCAAACGTGACGGGTTCGGCCCTGTTATGGAGTCTCGACACTAAATTAAAACGATCTGTAATTTGATGATATTTCGTTAAATTGACGACTGGACGATGACAAAAATTGCGACTGGCCTGACAAATTGCGCATCGGAATTCAAAGGTGGAAATTGTATGGATTGTAACCGGTTTTCCGCACCGGCCGGTCACGCGCTGAATTTGTTGCATATATTTGAGATGATTACATTTAAGGAAACATTCACCCGAAAATCGTGTTGCCAAAGTTATTTGATCTGAACACAAAGGAGTTCGAGATGAAATATTTTCTTTTACGGGTGCTGATCGGTCTTTTTGTTATTGTTGGACCAGTTGTCGCCAAGGCGGCGCCAAGTCCCGGAGAAATTGACCGGGTTGAAGCCGCGACCAGGGTTTTCAACGGGGTGATGGGGCAGATTCCGGCCCCTGTTCTGGCCAACGCCAGGGGAATAGCGATAATACCGGGCGAACTCAAAGCCGGTTTCATCTTCGGCGGTGAACTCGGGCAGGGGGTCCTGATGACTCGATCCCCCAAGGGAAGCTGGTCCCCGCCGGCGTTTATCTCGGTTGCGGGCGGGAGCTTCGGTTTGCAGATCGGGGGCGAGGCCAGGGATATAGTACTGATTTTTAACACGGCAAGGAGCGTGGACCTTGTTGAGAACGGACGTCTGAAGCTGGGCGGCGACGCTTCAGTGACAGCGGGTCCTGTCGGAGGAGACTTTGCGGTCACGACCGATATCCCTGAGGTATATTCCTACGTACGGAGCTTCGGGGCCTTCATCGGAGCAACGGTGGAAGGTTCCGTACTGTCGTTTGATTTCAATGCGAACAGTGACTTTTACGGAGTGTCCGACCCTCTGAGAGCGCAGGCCAGGGTAATTCCCGAACCGGCCGGAAGGTTAGGTTGCTCGGTGGCCAGTGCTACCGGGGCCCCTTCAAAGGTTTGCGGCTGATAAAGTTTTGAGACTTGAAACCAAAGCCGCTATTCGGGCATATACTGCAAAGCTTCCATTGAGGGCTGAAGGTCTTTGACTATCGTTTCGAGCGTTGCCTGCAGGTCTTTTTCGGGGCAAATCTTCACGAGGCCGGTTTGCCTTACCTTTATTTCGACTTCCCCGGTTTTTTGAAGTTTCTGGCTGACTACTATCCTCACCGGGACCCCTAAAAGGTCGGCATCTTTGAGCTTCACGCCCGCCGATTCGTCCCGGTCGTCAAAGAGGACTTCATATTCGGCGCTCAGGTTGGAGTATATGCGTTCGGCTATTTCCAGGACCTCCGGCTTTTTGCCCAGTGGAGATATTATTACCTGATAGGGAGCCACTGTAAAAGGGAACCGTATTCCGGAATCATCATGCCATTGTTCGACAATGGAGGCCATGAGCCGTTCGACCCCAATGCCATAGCACCCCATCACCACGCGGTTCTGCGCTCCGGAGCTGTCCAGATAGGTTACGTCCATTGAGTCCGGGGCCGTATATTTAGTCCCGAGCTTGAATGTGTGCCCAAGTTCGATACCGCGCCGTATCTCAAGTTTAGCGGCCCCGCATGCGGCGCATCGATCGCCTTCCCGTACTTCGGCTATATCGGCGACATCGGTCCATTCGAAGTCCCGGCCGGGCAGCACGCTGGTGTAATGCATATCAGGTTCATTGGCGCCGGCAATATAGGCAACCCGGTCCGATATCGAAGTATCCAGCACGGTCCTTACCCCTTTTAGGCCGACCGGGGCCAGGAAACCGGGGTGAAGCCCCTTTTCAGACAGTACATTCTCGGGCGCATAGTCCAGATGGACTGCCTTGAGATGGTTGGCCAGCTTTGTGGCCGATACGTTGAAGTCTCCCCGAATGACCGCCAGCACAAGATTTTCGTCGGCAACATAGGCTACGGTCTTCAGGAAGTGTTGCTCCGGGGAGTTGAAGAACCGCATCAGATCGGCAATCGTTTTAACATCCGGAGTATGGACCTTTTCCATGGGCGAAGGCCTATCTGAGGGCAGGTCAAACTCCGGCTTGGTTCCAACCGCTTTTTCAGTATTCGCTCTGTAGCCGCAGCCGGGACATAGGACGAAGCGGTCCTCGCCACTGGGGGATTCGAGCATGAACTCATGTGAGCCCGTGCCGCCCATGATCCCGGAATCGGCCTCTATGGGGACCGAGTTGATCCCGCAGCGGGCGAATATCCTGAGATAGGCGTTAAATATCTTCGGATAGTAGGCATCCAGGTCGTCAAAATCACGGTGAAAGCTGTAAGCGTCTTTCATGAAAAATTCGCGGACCCTGAGCAGCCCAGCGCGCGGGCGGGCCTCATCGCGAATCTTCGTCTGGATCTGGTACAGCATCACCGGAAGGTCACGGTAGGAGCGTATGAACTGCTTCGCTATATCGGTTACAACTTCCTCGTGAGTCATCGCCAGGACAAACTCACGGTCCCTGCGGTCCTTGAACCGTATCAGTTCGTCGCCGATATTATAATAGCGGCCCGTTTTCTTCCAAAGCTCCACCGGATTGAGAATCGGCATGGTGAGCTCCAGACCCGCGATTGCGTTCAGTTCTTCACGGATGATCCGCCTGATTTTCGATGTTACACGGTTTCCGAGCGGCAGAAGCGAATAGATCCCCGCGGCAAGCGGATATATGAAGGAACCTCGAAGCAGGTAAACATGGGAAGCAGTTTCGGCCTCCTTGGGCGCTTCGAAAATAGTATGAATGAAAGCTTGCGAGTAACGCATCGTTGGACCCCGTCGTGTTTGGTGCTGCCTGTGCTTTCCCGATCTCCACGCTCCGCGAGGTGTGGATACTATCATTTATTCCTTTTGAGTCTCAACAGTTGTTTTGCGCCGGGAAAAGAGCCGGCGGTTTTATTGAAAAGCACCTTGCGATTTTTTAAGATCTTGTTTATCTGACTGGCTTGATTAATTATATTAGTTTTATTGTCGTGGGCATGCCTGCGGATTTGTGAACCATTACTGAAGGGAGGGCGCTTTGGCGGAGAGCGGCATGAAGGATTTCCTTGATGAACTGAAGGCCATGAAAGACCGGATGGACGACCTGTTTACGAATAGTTTCGAAACTGAAAAAGGCGAAAAAGACGAACCGCAGGGTTCTGATGGCTGGGTCCCAACGTGCGACATCGTTGATTCGGGAAAGGACCTGGTTTATTCGTTAGATTTACCCGGAGTCATGGAACATGACATCCAGGTCGAGTGCAAAGACAACCGGCTGTGGGTTTCGGGACTGAGAAAAAGCGACCTTCCGGAAGGCGAAGCCTTTCGAGTCGAAAGACTCATGGGCGCGTTTTCGCGGGTTTTCAAATTTCCCTGCCCGGTGGATGAAGACGGAATTCAAGCCGAGTTCAAAAAAGGTGTGTTAAGGATCAGCGTTCCCAAGAGTTCCCCAGGGTGCCGCTCGCATAGAATCGAGGTGCACGAGATTGAATAGCGCACGTCCTTTCCTCACGAATCGTGGGTGTCCGGTATTATCGGAAGCACAATGAGGGAGACCTTGCCGCTCGCTGCGCTCACGGTCCTTATCCTCCGGATCGGTCCCTGAGAAGACCGGTCACTCCGATTAGCGGGTCCTTGAAGAGTACCGGCATGTGCCTGACGCAGGCGATGAGTTCTTCGGACATCCCTTTCAACCGGCAAAACGAAATCCACAAGAATCTCTAAAAATGCGGGGGAATGATTTTTCGGTTTAAAGATGCCCCGCACCGGTTTCCAGGCGCACTCGCGCAAGCGCGTGAGGCCGATAGTTCGTGGGGCCGTATGTCCCCCATCCCCCGTGCTTCTCAACAAATTCCACTTTAACTCATGCATAGCCCTGGGCAGAAACAGTACCTTAAAATACAGTACTTTGCTACTTTTACAAGAAGTGCAGACCGACAATAATCAGTGCCAACCAACAATCTGTCCGAAAGGGGATGCGGTCATGGCTTCTTCAGGAAACCTTGCATCAGTTGAGGACGTTGCGTGGGGCATTAGGGAAAAGAGATGTAACGATCCACGGTTGATCGTTTTGATGGCCGACGACGATGAGGACGATTACATCCTGGTTAAAACCGCCTTTGAAGCAAACCCGATCGAAGTGGACTTGCGCTGGGTTGAAGATGGACAGGAAGCTATGGATTACCTCCTGCACATGGGCAAGTATATGGCCCACGAGACTTCCCCGCGCCCCGATCTCATTCTGCTGGACCTTATAATGCCGCGAAAAGACGGCCTTGAAACATTGAAGGAGATAAAAGGTCACCCATACCTGAAGGAAATTCCCGTGGTGCTGCTCACCTCGTCGACAAGGCAGGAGTCTATGTCTTGCGGACTCAAGCTGGGAGCGGATTCTTTCATCATTAAACCCTGCGGCCTGGACGAAATGATTAATATAATGGGATCTCTTCGCGAGTACTATTTCGGCATTGTCAGCCTGCCGGAAAAAATATCGTGTTCAATTGCCTTTGCCGGCACTCGCGGAAGCCCTAATTCGGAGTCTCTTCGGCGCGTTCGATGTCTTCGTTTGAATTCACGGGCGCCTGATCGAAAAGGATGGGTGCATTGATGTCCAGGATTTTAATTGTGGATGATGATGAGGGACTGGTGAGGATTATCGGCGAATATTTGCGTGCCAATGGTTTTGAACCCGAACTTGCAGGCAATGCAGCGCAGGCTCGCAATTGCCTCATGCGCTCGAAGTTCGCCGCCGTCCTGTCGGATTTCCAAATGCCGGGCGAGTCGGGTCTTGATCTTCTGAGTCACGTCAAATCACGGTATCCGGGATTGCCCTTTATCCTGATGACAGGGTCTCTCAGTTCCCGACTGAAACATGAAGCCATGAAGATGGGCAGCAACGGATATATTGAAAAGCCGTTTCAATTAAAAGATCTGCTCAAGACCATCTCGACCCTTCTGGCGCCCGAGGATCGGGGAACGGAGAAGCTGGCCTCATAGCATAGCGGATCATGCCAGGCACCATTGTAAGCAGGGCAGTGGAAGACGCGATTTTCTCTCTCGAAAAATTCCGGTTTGAAATGGTACGGCTTCCCCCAAAGGAGGAAGGCGGCTTAAGAGTGTAATTGCCATGACATCTCTCTGAGATAGCAGGCCAGGGTTGAGTGCTGCATGTATGCTTTTCAGGCCGCCATCGCTGGAACGACCCCGAAACTCGCCCCAGCCTCAAGATTATCCAGGACTTCCACACGGCCTTTGTGAGCATCGACAATCCTTTTGACCATCGGCAACCCCAGGCCTTTTACCCCTCTATTTTGGTTGTAAAGCATGGGAGAAAATTTCTAAGCGCCGGTTAATGGGAACACCTCGGCCACAGTCACCCATGTCGAAGATAATTTTGCGTTTTTTTCCATACAGGTTACTCTCTGCCTCAAAGAGAGCAGGGGCCCGGGTCATAGTTGCCCGCCCAATCGTGTCGGGCTGAGCCGTATCAGCAGAATTCGAATCCCGCTTGCCCTGTTTTATGGCGTTATTGCTCCGCCTGAGGTGAGAATTCTTCCCCGATAAGCTTCTTTTTTTTGACACAGGCGTAAATTTTCGCTACAGGTATGAAGAGGAACCCGGTCCCGTAAATCCAACCGGGCCAATCATCCCTCCTGTCTCTTTATGGAAATGTTGTAGAGGTACCCTTGCGCCTGGATCGGGTATACGGGCGGACTATGCATCTTGAGGGAAAGACGAGAATATGGCGAAAGTAATTATAGTAGGCACCCAGTGGGGCGATGAGGGCAAGGGCAAGGTTGTCGATCTGCTTGCGGAGAAGGCTGATTTCATTGTCCGTTTCCAGGGCGGAAACAACGCAGGGCACACTCTGGTCGTAAACGGGGATAAGCACATTTTCCATGTAATTCCTTCCGGGATACTTCATCCGGGCAAGATGTGCATGATCGGAAACGGAGTGGTGCTCGATCCCGGCGTACTGCTGGGCGAAATGAGCCGCCTTGAAAAAGCGGGCCTGCACGTCACGCCGCAAAACCTGTCGATCAGTCTCTACGCGCATGTCATCATGCCCTATCACTGCGCGCTGGACATGGCCCGCGAAAAGAAGAAGGGCCGGACCGCAATCGGCACCACGGGCCGCGGGATAGGGCCCTGTTACGAAGACAAGGCGGGCCGGGGCGGAATTCGGGTCCACGATCTTCTGGACAGTGCGGTTTTTCGAGAAAAGCTGGCACGCAACCTCGAGGAGAAAAATTTTGTCCTCAGGGACTTTTTTGGAGAGAAGGCCCTGGATCAATCGGAGATCGAGGACGAATATCTCGCCTACGGCGAGCGGCTCAGGCCTTTTGGCGGAAACGTATCGCAGCAACTTCAAAAGGCGGACGCTCAGGGCCGCAACGTTCTTTTCGAGGGGGCCCAGGGCACTCACCTGGATATCGATCACGGGACCTACCCTTATGTGACGTCGTCCAATACCGTCGCCGGCAGCGCCTGCTGCGGGGCCGGCATCGGGCCGACCCGCATAGACAAGGTGCTGGGCGTAGTCAAGGCATACACCACGCGAGTAGGCGGCGGGCCGTTTCCATCCGAACTTTTCGATGAGACTGGAGAGCGAATCCGGGAAATCGGAGGGGAATTCGGGGCCACCACCGGACGGCCGCGCCGTTGCGGTTGGCTCGACATGGTAGTCGTAAACAGCGCCGTCAGATTGAACGGCCTCGCCGGCTTGCTGATCACCAAACTTGACGTTCTCAGCGGAATTCCGAAACTCAAAATAGGGGTTTCCTACAACTGCCGGGACAGTAGGGTCGATTATATCCCAGCCCAACTTGACGCCCTGGAGGCATGCGATCCCATTTTCGAAGAATTTCCCGGATGGGATGAAGATATCGGGAATGTGCGCAGGTGGGATGATCTTCCTCGGAATACCAGAAAATACCTGAAAGCGATCGAGGAAATTTCCGGGGTCCCCGTCGATATAATATCCGTAGGCCCCAGCCGTGACGCAACGATTGTTCTCGCAGACCCCTTCGCCAAATAATCCCCCTTT
>Ga0187882_1002575_pt1 | contig 16390 bp, 15 predicted proteins | sample June2016WEW_19_1_3_FD_132991 | JGI IMG/M metagenome (GOLD analysis project Ga0187882, IMG submission 132991) | Peatland microbial communities from SPRUCE experiment site at the Marcell Experimental Forest, Minnesota, USA - June2016WEW_19_150 | ecosystem: Environmental > Terrestrial > Soil >... | reverse complement strand
TACCCAGCGCGGGATCGGACAATCGACCGCGCTCGGAATTGGCGGGGATCCGATTATCGGCACGAATTTTGTCGACGCGCTCGAGCTGTTCAACCGCGATCCGCAGACCGAAGCCGTGGTCATGATCGGGGAAATCGGTGGCAACGCGGAGGAGATCGCCGCGGAGTTCATCAGGACGCACATGAAGAAGCCGGTTGTGGGCTTCATTGCCGGACAAACAGCTCCTCCCGGACGCCGCATGGGCCACGCCGGCGCGATCATCTCCGGCGGCAAGGGCACTGCGGCCGAGAAGATTGCCGCCATGGAAGAAGCTGGCCTCAAGGTCGCGAAATCGCCAGCTGACATCGGCGAAACGCTCGCCGCCGCGCTGGGAGTGCGAGTGTAGAGACGGGGCTTGCCCCGTCTCCTTCGTACGCAGCGGGAGACGCGGCAAGCCGCGTCTCTACAACTGACAACTGACTTATGAAAACACTGCAACGCACACTAACCATCATCAAGCCCGACGCGGTGAAGAAGAACGCGATCGGAGACATCATCGAACAGTTCGAGAAGAATGGCTTCCGCATTCTGGCCATGAAGATGCTGGAAATCTCTCAGCACCAGGCAGAGCAGTTCTACGCCGTCCATGCGAGCCGGTCGTTTTACAGCTCGCTGACAAAGTTCATGTCGAGCGGACCAATTGTGGCGCTGGCGCTGGAAAAGGAAAACGCCATCGCCGATCTGCGCAAGCTGATGGGCTCCACGAACCCGGCCAACGCCGAAGAGGGCACCATCCGTAAGAAGTGGGCCAGCGATGTCGAGCACAACGCGATTCACGGCTCCGATGCGGATGACACGGCTCGCTTCGAGTTGAGCTTCTTCTTTGCGGGTTACGAATTGGCGCAGTAAAGACAGTTCCCGGTTCTCAGTTCCCAGTTCTCAGTGAGATTGATCTAAGGGCAGATTTTTCTGGGAGCCGGGAACTGGGGACTGAACCGCGCGACGCGGTTTCATATCGCGCGAGACGGCATTCTCCTCGCTTTTTCCACCACGCCAACGCCCAGCAGCAAGAGCACTGCCGGTATTACTGCGAATTGGAGCAGAAGCAGTCCAAGCCCTTCCCACATGGCAGAGCCCCACCATCGGTGATTCACTAACCCGTCAAATATGAATGCGACGGGAAACTCCAGCAGCAGAAGAGCGCCTATGACTGCGCCGGGGGCGGTGGCCGCCGCGATGCGTTGCAGCCGGGAGCCTCCATTGCGCTGCGAAAGGAGTGCTCCGAGTGCGCCGCAGAGGGGAAGCATTCCCCACCACCACGGCCACAATGCCAGGAACATCTGGAATTGGCGGTTGGGCATTAAGATGATTTTGGGCCAGATGTTGGCCCGTATGAGCACCCAACCGACAAGACCGGATGCCGCGGTCGTCAGCAGTCCGGGCAGAGCTACTTTGCGGATAAAACCATTCATGCGCGTAAACCCAGTCATAAACTCCTCCTGTAAGAAACGTAGTACGAGCCAAATTCTGCAACGGCCTTCGATCTGACTCACGGTGCGGTGAAAGGCTACCTCTGCCGGCACGCCCTCGCACAGAAGAGCTTCATAGCTGTCTTCGAGATGGCCGGCCAGTTCCTCTGTGAATTCCGGGGAACAAACGCCGAGGACGCGGAGATTCTTGCGAACGATCTGCTTCCAGTCAGGCATTCTGAAACCCCGTGACGCTCTGTAGCGCATGAAAAAAGGCACGCCATTCTGCGCGCAGCGGCGCAATTTGTCTTCGGCCCGTAGCCGTGAGCCGGTAGCAGCGGCGGCGGCGGCCATTGGGCAGGGTCTGCCATTCCGCTTTGACCCAGCTTTTTCGTTCCAAGCGGTGGAGCATGGGGTAAAGAGAAGCCATATCGAAGCGCAGCACGCCTCCCGTTTGCGCCTCGATCTGCTTGGCGATTTCGTAGCCGTGCAGAGGGTGTTCGGCGAGTAGCGTCAGGACGGCGAGCTCCGCGCTGCCCCGCTTGATTTGTGCGTTGACGGATGCCATTTGGGATCATCCTCCCTATATATAGAATGTCTATATACAAGAAACTTGCGCCGATCAAGATGACCAAAGGTACATGACCCTGCTAGCCTGAATAGCCGGATATTATTCCGGGAAGCAATGACTCTAGGAAGTAAGGAGCCGACTCCGATGCCTCTTGTTCAGGTCACTATGCTCGAAGGCCGCACGGTCGATCAGAAGCGGAAGATTGCGCAGCGCATTACCGACACGATGGTGGAAGAGGCCGGCGCGCGCCGCGAAGCAATCATGGTCGCGTTCCATGAAGTTTCCAAGGAGGACTACGCTTCTGGCGGGGTGTTGATGGTGGACAAGCAACCGAAGTGAAGGTCAAACAGCCCGCGGATGCGCACCCGCAGGAGATCCTTCGCTGCGCTCAGGGTGACAACGCAGCGCTGGGATGACAATCGGTAAGAGTTATCCCAATGGCTCGAACAAGTGCCCTTCGATCCGGTCGGCGACCTTGGGCAAGTCTTTCTTCGCGAACTGCAAAAAATGCGGCGCGGTGCGATGAGCCTCGATGGCGGCGTCATCCTTGTATTGTTCGTAAATGAAGAACCGGCGCGGATCGGTTTTGTGCTTGTGCACCTGATACATGAGGCAGCCCGGTTCGTTACGCGATTCGGCTGAGAGTTTTTCAAAGATCGCGGTCACTTCGGACTCGCGTCCGGCTTTTGCCATCCAAGTTACAGCCAACACCACCATTCGTCGCTCCGTTCTCTTTTTCTGTTTAGACTTGCTCGTTAAATTCTCTTGCAGATTCAGTCTCGCGCCGCCGGACTATCCAGCCCCAACTCGCTTATGAAGCTGGGGACCAGGATCGTCTGCTCACGATCTGGGCCCGTGGAAATCATTCCCACCCGCGCTCCAGTTTCCTTTTCGATAAAGGCCAGGTATTCGCGGGCGGCCTTGGGCAAGGCTTCGACCGTCCGAATGTCCTGCGTCGGGCTGGCCCAGCCCGGCATGTTGCGATAGATGCACTCGATTTTTTCATAGCCACATGCCTGCGCCGGAACTTCGTCCGTTTCCTTGCCGTCCACCTTATACCCCACGCACACTGGAATCTCCGTCAGGTGGTCGAGCACATCCAACTTAGTAATCACCAACCACGAGATACCGTTAATCATGCCAGCGTAACGAAGTAGAGGCAAATCGAGCCATCCGGTGCGGCGGGGACGTCCAGTGACGGCGCCGAATTCGTTGCCTCGCTGGCGCAGGTCTTCGCCTTGCGCGTCCAGGAGTTCGCTCGGGAACGGACCGCTGCCGACCCGTGTGCAATAGGCTTTGGTAATTCCGATGACCGTGTCAATCGCTGTCGGCGGCACGCCGGTTCCGGTTGCGGCGCCACCGGAAGTGGCGCTCGAAGACGTTACGAACGGATAGGTGCCGTGATCGATGTCGAGCATGGTGCCTTGCGCGCCTTCAAAAACGATCGACTTGCCTTCGGCCAGCGCGCGGTTCAGCAGGAGCGCCGTGTCGCGGACAAAGGGAGCGATCTGCTCGGCGGCATCGGCGTATTCCCGAAACATTTTGTCGGCATCGAGCGGCTCGGAGTTGAACAGCGCGTGCGCGATCATGTTTTTTTCGCGACACGTGTTCTCGATGTGCGCGCGCAGCAATTGAGTGTCGAGCAAGTCGGCGATGCGCAATCCGCGGCGTCCCATTTTGTCTTCGTAAGATGGGCCGATGCCGCGCGACGTGGTTCCGATCTTTACGCGGCCGGGAGCGTTTTCCGACCCCAGTTCCATCATGCGATGGTAGGGCAGAATAACCTGCGCGCGGTTCGAGACAAAAAGGTTGCCGTCTACTCTTACGCCGCCAGCGCGCAGCGAGGCGACCTCCTTCAGGAAGGCCAACGGATCGATCACCACGCCATTGCCTATGACGCTGGTGCACTCGGGCCGCAGAATACCGCCGGGTACGAGCTGCAGGATGAATTTCTTTCCGTTGATGATGACGGTGTGTCCGGCGTTGTGGCCGCCGGCGTAGCGAGCCACGACCGAAAAGGTCTGGGTGAGTACGTCGACAATCTTACCCTTGCCTTCGTCGCCCCACTGGGCTCCGACAATGACCGCAGTTCTGCCTCTGGTCGTTTTACTCCTCCTCAATGCGAATTCCACTTGGAATATTGCGCGACCCTCAGGCCGCCCCATGGTCGCACACACTGGTTGCTCCGCGCTGGAGAGACTGGAAAACTGGGAAAATCGGCGGAACTTGGTGTGTACTCCTTAGCATACCGAATCGGCCTGTGGAGGAGCAAACCTGAATTCAGCGTGGATTCAGCGTGCAAGAAGGGGCTGGCCCAGCCCCCCGCGAGCGAATGGCGGACCTATGGGTGAAATCTAGCCTTGCCGCTTCACGCCAAGTGTTTGCCGGCGAGAATGTCGTCGACCTGGCGCAACTCGTCGGCTGAAAACTTCGGGTTCTTCAGTGCGGACACGTTGTCGTTCACCTGCGACACTTTGCTCGTGCCAACCAGCGCGCTGGTGACGCGCGGATCGCGCAGCACCCACGCCACCGCCATCTTCGCCAGCGTCTGTCCTCGCTGTAAGGCGACTTCATTGAGCGCGCGAACCTTGGCGAGAGTGGCTTCTCCAATATCCTTCTTCTTCAGAAAGAAATCGCGCGCGGCCCGCGAGTCGCTGGGAATTCCCAGCAAATAGCGGTCCGACAGCAGTCCCTGCGCCAGCGGGCTGAAGACGATCGCTCCCACGCCTTCTTTCTCCAGCACGTCGAGCAATCCCTGCTCGGGATCGCGCACGAACATCGAATACTTCGGCTGATGAATCAGGCAGGGCGTTCCGAGGTCGCGCAGAATCTTCAGCGCCTCGGCCGTCTGCTTGGCGTTGTACGCGGAGATGCCCGCGTAGAGCGCTCGTCCGGAGCGAACCGCCGTGTCGAGCGCGCCCATCGATTCTTCCATCGGCGTCTCCGGATCGGGCCGGTGATGGTAGAAAATGTCGACATACTCGAGCCCCATGCGGTTCAGGCTTTGATCGAGGCTGGCCAGCATATATTTGCGCGAGCCAAGATCTCCGTAGGGCCCAGGCCACATGTCCCAGCCCGCCTTGGTCGAGATGATCAATTCGTCGCGGTAGGGAAGAAAATCTTTCTTCAGGATCTGCCCGAAAGTTTCCTCCGCCGATCCATACGGAGGGCCGTAATTGTTGGCAAGATCGAAATGCGTTATGCCGAGATCGAAGGCGCGGCGCAGCATGGCGCGAGAGTTTTCGAAGTTATTCACGCCGCCGAAGTTCTGCCACAGTCCGAGCGACACCGCGGGAAGTTTGAGGCCGCTGCGTCCCGAGCGGCGATATTGCATGGCCTCGTAACGCTTGTCGTCTGCGATGTACACGATTGTTCTCCTCGATAAATTAAAATCCATTCTACGAGGTCAGTCGTATTTTTCGTAGCGGATCGAAGCCCGATCCCAACCCAGACTCTTCAGCAAATCTCGATTCGCCTTGACCATCTTGTCGAGGCCGCAGATGTAGGCGTGCATATCGGTACGGGTGCCAACGATCTCGACCAGATGTTCCTGCACGTATCCTCGCAGGCCCTTCCACTCGGGAGCAGCGCGGCTCAACGTGGGCAGAAAATGAAAGTTAGCGTGTTTGGCAGCGAGATTTTCAAACTCCTCGCGATAATAAATGTCCTGCTCGCGGCGCGCGCCGAAAAGCAGCCAGAACTTGCGTCCCTGATGCCGGTCGCTCTCCGCCAGTAGCCAATGCAGCATCGAACGGAAAGGCGCAATCCCGGTTCCACTCGCGATGAATGCGGTGTCGCGCAGCGGCGGGCGCAGAATAAAATCGCCGAATGGCCCCTGAAAGACGACCTTCGCGCCTTCGTCAAGGCTGCAGAGATAGTTCGACATGAATCCATCCTGCACACGATTCAGGCAAAAGGCGAAGTGCCCGTTCTCGGACGGCGGCGACGCGATCGAATACGCGCGCGTCATCTCCTCGCCATCAGGGGTGGTGGCCGTCACCGAGAGCCATTGCCCGGGAACAAAGCCGAAGCGGGGGACGCCGTTCACTTCGAGTTCGAGGTGCTTGGTAAACTCGGAGAGCGGGACGGAGCGAAGCACGCGGGCGTCGAAAGTTTTGAACTGAGCCATTGCATTCATGTAGATAATTCTCGTGAGCTGCCGGACGCTTCGATTCCTGTACACCGCATAGCTTGCTGAGCCGGCTTTCGAGGAGAGCTGATAGCTTCCTACTCCACCGTTACCGACTTGGCCAGATTTCTCGGCTGATCGACGTCGCAGCCTCGGCGGACGGCGATGTGATAGGCGAGCAGCTGCAGGGGTACGATTTCCAGAATCACCGACAGTTCTTCCGGCGCCGGCGGAACGAAGAGCACGCGATCCGCCTCCTCGGCGATTTCTTTGTCGCCTTCGGTGGCGAGCGCGATGACTATGCCGGAACGAGCCTTCACTTCTTTCAGGTTCGACATCGTCTTCTCGTAACGGACCATCGACTGCGGGCTGTTCACGTCGCGGGTGGCGATGATGACCACAGGCAGATTTTCGTCAATCAGCGCATTGGGGCCGTGCTTCATCTCGCCCGCCGGATAACCTTCGGCGTGAATGTAGGAGATTTCCTTGAGCTTGAGCGCGCCTTCGAGCGCGATGGGATAGTGAATGCCGCGTCCGAGGAAAAGGAAGTCCTGCGCGCGGATATAAGTTTTCGCCAGTTCGTCGCAAGCCTCATCCTGCGTGAGAATCTGCTCCAGCTTGCCGGGGATGCGCATGAGCTCTTGCACGGCGGCCTTGGCCTGTTCGGGTGTCATGGCGCCGCGCACCTGCGCCAGATACAAGGCGAATAAATAAAGAGCGGTAAGTTGTCCGGTGAAAGCCTTGGTCGAAGCCACACCGATTTCCGGGCCGGCGTGGGTGTAGATGGTTCCCACGGCTTCGCGCGTGATCATAGAGCCGACCACGTTGCAGATAGCCAGCGTCTTCGATCCCTTGGCCTTGGCTTCACGCTGGGCGGCGATGGTATCGGCGGTCTCGCCGGATTGCGAAATCAGCAGCGTCATCGTGTCCGGCCCCAGGATGGGGTCGCGATAGCGCCATTCGCTGGCGTAATCGACTTCGACCGGAACGCGGGCCAGGTTTTCGATCATGAACTTGCCGGCCAGTCCGGCATGCCAACTGGTGCCGCAGGCGGCGATATTGATTTTCTTCAACGCTCGGAACTCGGCTTCGCCGACTTGCATCTCGTCGAGGAAAATGGCGCCGGTATCTTGCGAGACGCGGCCGAGCGTGGTGTCGCGGACCGTGCGCGGCTGCTCATAAATTTCCTTGAGCATGAAGTGTTTGAAGCCGCCCTTCTCCGCCATGATCGGGTCCCAGGTGATGCGCTGGGCCTTGCGCTCCAGCGGATTGCCGTCGAAATCGGTGACCCGCACGCCGTCTGCGGTGATCACGGCAAGATCGCCATCGGCCAGAAAGAAAAGATCGCGTGTGTGATCGAGGAGCGCGGGCACGTCGGAGGCGACAAAGTATTCGTCCTTGCCGAGGCCGATGACAACGGGCGGTCCATTGCGCGCCGCGACGATCTTGTTCGGTTCGTCGGCCGCGATCACCACCAGCGCGAACACGCCGGTGAGTTCCTTGACCGCTTCACGCACGGCTTCTTCGAGCGATGGATGAGGGCGGTTGCCAGTTTGCAGGTAGTGCTTCTCGATCAGGTGGGCGATGATTTCCGTGTCGGTTTCGGTCGAGAACTTGTGGCCTTCGGCGATCAACTTCTTCTTGAGCGAGAGATAGTTCTCGACAATGCCGTTGTGCACGACCACGATTCTGCCGCTGCAGTCGCGATGGGGATGGGCGTTTTCCTCGGTGGGGCGGCCATGCGTGGCCCAGCGTGTGTGTCCGATGCCGTAGGTGCCGTCGAGCGGTTTGAGGCGGATCGCTTCTTCCAGATTGCGCAGCTTGCCTTCGGCGCGGCGGATCTGCAGGCCTTCGCTGCTTCCGGCCACGGCGATTCCCGCGGAGTCGTAGCCGCGATACTCCAGCTTTCTGAGGCCCTCAATGATAACGGGAACGACCTGCTTCTTGCCCACATATCCGACAATGCCGCACATTGGCGAATTGGCTCCTTGACGAATGGTTCGGTGGGGGAACCGGTGATGGTTCGGGCACAGTTGCCCATCTAGCACAAACGGAGATCTACTCTTCGAGGGAGCAACGAAACTCTTCAATGACCGGGTTCGTCAGAACTTCGCGCGCGATCCGCTCTACTTCCGCTTGCGCTTCATCCTTTGAGATGCCGCCGTTGAGAGTAATTTCGAAATACTTTCCTTGCCGCACATCGTGCAGACCCTTGTAGCCGATTTTCGTAAGGGCGCCGTGGATGGTCTTGCCCTGCGGATCCAGAACGCTCTTCTTCAACGACACATAGACGTAGGCTTTCATCGACTCGTTGATTATACGTCAGGCGGCAGCGAACCGGACCGTGGTTTTCGTTATAGGGGGTATGCGTTCGGACCACTCACTTTTGCGACATCGAGTCCGTAGCTTGTTTAAGGGACGGTAGTTGACCAAAACATCTCATTTTTCCGACGGGAAGTAGTTAGAGGTTAAACTAGATGAAAATCTGCCGAGTCGAAAGAGTGTTTCTGCCGTTCGCTCATACTGATCCACTAAGGGCGGGAGCGACCGGCTTCGCAGGTCAGGCAATAGGATTTCGGTCAGCAGGCGGAGGCTAGCCCCGATGGTTTGCAATCGAAGCCGAAAAGCATTCTCGGCAACCTGAGCGCCGGACGCTGCGATCTTCGGGTCGGAGCTGCGTTGCGCGGCTTGACCAACCTGTGCCAGCGCGGTCGCGGCCCTTCCCGCTTCCCGGGCGTAGATGAGCGCTGCCCACGCACGCTGTCGCTTAATCTCGCGGAATTTCTTTGGCGATAAATTATTGCGAAGAAACGCTTCCTCGGCGGAGTCGACCAGGTTTCTGAAGGCCTCAATATCGAGAGACCGGAACGCTTGGACAGCTGTTTCTAGATCAACCCGGCGGGTGCGGCTGCGGATGGCAACATACACCAGTATCCCCAGCGCGAAGAACGCAACGCCGACAAGAATCCAAGCGGCGATCAATGCCTGAGAAATTGTCGAAGCTCCCTGTTCCAAGTCTCCACCTCATCACGGGGAACAACCGTAAGAGACGCAGGTTCAAGTTCTGGCGCCCGCAAATACCCGATCCAGATCGAAACACAAACGAGGTAGGCGCCGGTTATCAGTAAATTCAAAATTTCCTGCCCTGCCCTGCTGGTGACTTCCGCGCGAAGAGCGGAAAAGGCAAGGTCAACGCTGGTCAGGATCCCAAGACCCAGCGCGATCCCGAATGCGGGGCGGCGCCAGGACAGGCCCAGGAAGCGGGAAAAGAGCAACAAGGCAAGGAGCAAGCCGCATTGAACCATAGCCGCTCCCCGGTTGACGACGTATACACCGGCAATCCACTTGGCTCTATTGTCCCCAGGCGCGTAGACGGCGAGCAGAACACCCATTGCAAGCAGCAAACCTGTTATGCCTTGCAGCGCTCGCCGCGCTGACACCTTCAGAAACTGGGATTCACGAAACAAATCTTTAGAAACCTCGTCAATCACCCCGAAACGCAGAGCGATGCTAAACAACAGCGTGGCGGAATAAGCATAAGCATACGAATGCTGCTCTAGACCCACGCCCAGGACGGAATGCAACGCGAACAGCAGAATGAACTCGGCAATCTCGTAAAGTACATAGGCGAGAAAGACCGGAAATTCCCGGTATAAGCGGCGCTTGCAAAGAACGACCGCAAGTACCCCGAGAAGCACATGCGGCGTGATCCACAGGAAAAGCAACAGCACCTTGTGCCAATTCGTGGGGAGCATTCCAGAGCACTATAGCCCTAGCATTGCTCCTTTTCAACTGAGAAGGCCGCCGCGATCTTTTCCTGGTTCGGCTAGTGCGAACCGGTGGGGACAATGGGCCCGGGATTGCCGTCGGCCGGACTCGGAGTTACCGCAGGTGCCAGAAGTTGGGCCGCCAAGACTAAAGCCAGGATAAGTTGTGTCATGATTCGTTCTCCTTTGCGAAAGAGTTCGCACCGTGATACATTGCAGGCGGCAGAGGGGTTTTCTGCATTTAGTTGAGTTCCGAAGCCCTTTCGGAAATCGTAAATTCGATGAGACTGAAAGCCGCTCTCGATGACTTTACAGCGAATACTCTAGACGCCGTCCCTGGGTTGTTGGGCAGACTTTCCTACGTGGGCAGATTGCATGACGGCAATGGAACGTACCGTCACTGGGGATTGGCGAGGGTGTATGGCGACGATACCGCACAATGCGCAATCCGGGCATCGCATCGGGTACTGCTCTCCGAGGTCTTGAAGAAACCTTTGGCTGTGCTGCTCAATGACATGCTAGCGTCATGCGCGAAGGAGCATCTAACAGAAGGGGAGCTTCTGGCTTCGCTGACGCACTGTCCACCTAAGCCCCTTTCCCCAGCTGCCCTGGCACATCTGAGGTCGGTGCTGAGCGCACTTTCGGCGTTGGTTGAAAGTCGGAATAATGCCAATCCCCGAGGCGCATCGCAACCCCGACAACCTGCCCCAGAACCTCGGCCTCCTGCGGGTGTCTAAGGACTCGCACCGGAACGGGAGACAGAGGATGAGGTTGCAAGACGATGGAATCGCGCTTAATCGAGCACCAGCAACACGTATATCCATCGCGCATTTCCACAAAGTAAATCGGACGCTCGTACTCCGAACGCCATGTTCCATCCCCTACCTTGCTCTTGGCTCCGTCCACTTGCACGAAACTGCCCGGCGGAAGAATGGGATACATCGTGAAATCTTCCGATCCAATATACCCATAGGTGTATCGGTCATCTGCAAACAGCGCAAGGTAAGACATGGGCACAATACCCCATTGCTCGATGGCGCGCCCCAAGTCCGTCGTTTTCTGAAGCGAGAATCCTGGATCGAGCCGCGTCGGCATCCGCACTTGTGTGACGTTGCTTAAAGCTTCGGACAGGTGAGACTTCGGCGGGCGCCCAAAACCAATGTCCGCTGAGATGCCATCAAGTTCGAGGCCATAGAAGGATAGCAACTCCCGATATTCTCGCCGATAAATCGCTGCAAACGAATAGAGTCGAAAAATACTCGGGATTATGCCTTTGGTTTCGATGTCGGACATGCGGCTGGGAGGAATTGCGAATTCCTCATTCTCAAATCGCTGCGCGATCTGATTACTGGCAAGTTCCACGTCCCTCATACGATATCCGAGGGATTCTCTCAGCGCCCGCAGCTTCTGCCCACCATTAAGTTGCACAACCGCCGGCCTCCACAGGGACATTCTATCACCGGTTTCGAGGGCGCAATGAATACGAGCTCCACCTTGATTTCCGATTCCGGAACAGAAAAGGCCGCGTGGTTGCAGGGCAATTCGATCAGAGTGGATCCAGACGGACACCGCCGCTCCCGCCAAGCAAACCGGTCCCCCTAAGCATCTGTTCGGATTTCGTAACAAGAAATTCGCCGCCAGTCCAGTCGAACAGGAGGCATTTACCATGTCCGCGTTGTCAATGGTGTAGAAATAAATCTCGGTGATCCCACACAGATGGAAACTCCCGGAAACAAGGTTGCCACCACCAAAAAACAATATCAGCCTCCCCTTTTCAAGAAACCCGGCCTGGCAGATGTGCTTAAGTTGCTCGAATCCAATCCCTCTAGTCATGATCCGGCTGTCCGCATGCCATTTGGGGAATGTTGTTTTAGAGTTTTCCACATCTTAATCGGGAAACAACTTGTCCGTGGCCCGGAGACGGAGTAACAATAATTGTTCCGGGAAGGCACCAATCCCGGAAAACGGTGTCGCAGAACCTGAGGGGGTCCCCGACCGGGGAAAACGAGATTGGTTCCAATTAAAGGAACTGACACCTGCGGTCACCGCAATGTTTGAACTGTAGTCTGCAGCTCGGCAAGCTGCGATGATCCCCAGTTCCTGCTCAATACAATCTGTCCGGCATATTTCACTCGGCAGGTGTAAGAGGTTCGGATGTCAGAAAGCGGAGTCGCACTCGAGAAAGAACCCTCGACTGAACGCGACCGGTACCGGCTGCTACTCGAGATTACCGACTTGGTGGCGAGAGCCAAGAGCTTGCCGGACGCGTTCAAAGAACTCGCTCCCCCGGTGCTGGCCCTGACGGGAGGGGACGTGCTGAATCTTTCCCTCCACGACCCGCGCCGGAATTGCATGCTGAGTCGGTATTGGAAAAAGAACCAGGAGAATGGAGAGTTCGAACCTTCCCCCGTGGAGGAAACGCCGAGCGGGTGGGCATGGAAGCATCAGGAAACGCTCGCCATTCCCGATACCGCACGCGAGCAGCGCTTTCCCGGCTGCATACCCGCGTTTCTCAATCACGGCGTCCGATCATATACCGTCCTTCCCGTGAGCACGCCTTCAAGCCATTTTGGAGCATTGGGCCTGGGCAAGAACGTTCCCGAGGTCCTGAAAGGCGAGGACGTCGAATTCCTCTCGCGCGTGGCGCTGATGGGAGCGCTTGCGCTGGAGAAGGACAGAGCCCACCGCGCCTTTGAGGAACAGCAGAGCCTGGTCGCGATCGGCCGTGAAGTGAGTTCCTGCCTCGAGTTGGAAAAGCTGTTGCCGGTCATTCTTTCGAGCGTTCGGAGCATCGCGCGCTACGACCGGGCCGTCCTGACCCTGCTGGACGCGGATGCCAAGAACGTGCACCTGCATGGGGACGCTCTGGAATGGGAGCCTTTCGTCAACCACGGAAGTGCGATTCCACTTGAGCAATCCGTCTCGGCGCGGGCGATCCAGACACGAAACGTAGCATTCCTCAACGCGGGCGATTTGCGGGACATGAATGAACCCCTGGCGAAAGCCATGTATGAAGGCGGGGTTCGGTCGGTTTGCAGTGTGCCCCTGGTCGCGGGCAATCGAGTCTGGGGAGCGCTGAATCCGAGCAGCATGATCGAGAATGCTTTCGGCCCGTCGGAGGTCGAATACCTGCAGCAAGTAGCCAACCAGATCGCGGCTGCGCTCCAGAATGCGCATGCCTATCGCGAGATCGCGCAACTCAAGGACCGCCTTGCCCAGGAAAAGTGCTATTTGGAGCACGAAATCCGGAGCGCGAACCGGTCCGACGATATCGTCGGCAACAGCCCAGGCTTGAAACGTGTGCTGGACTACGCCACCATCGTCGCCGACACCGATTCCACCGTCCTCATCACCGGCGAAACCGGGACCGGCAAAGAACGCATCGCCCGCGTGATTCACAGCATGAGCCGGCGCAAGGACCGCAACTTCATCAAGGTGAACTGCGCCGCCATTCCCACGGGACTGCTGGAAAGCGAGCTGTTCGGCCACGAAAAGGGAGCCTTCACGGGAGCGATAAGCCAGAAGCTCGGGCGGCTGGAGTTGGCGGATAAAGGTACCTTGCTGCTCGACGAGATTGGAGAAATTCCCCTGGAATTGCAGCCCAAGTTGTTGCGCGTTCTGCAGGACCAGGAGTTTGAGCGGCTGGGAGGAACGAAGACGATCCGGGTGGACGTGCGGCTGATCGCCTCCACTAATCGCGATCTGGTTCGCGCCGTGGAGGAGAAGGAATTCCGCGACGACTTGTTCTACCGCTTGCATGTGTTTCCCCTGCATCTGCCGGCATTGCACGAACGGCGCGAGGACATCCCCATGCTGATTCGCCATTTCGTCGAAAAATGCGCGGCCCGGCTGCACAAGCGGATCGACGTCGTTCCCGAGGACGCCATCGAAGCCATGATGCACTGGCGATGGCCGGGAAATATCCGCGAGTTGGAGAATTTTATCGAGCGCTCGGTGATCCTTTCGGAAGGCAACCGGTTGAGCCCGCCGCTCGGCGAGTTGCGCGAGGAAATCTCACGGCAGCCGTCCGAGTCCGGCGGCACGCTGCGCGACAAAGAACGCGAGCACATCATCGAAATTCTGCGTCAGACGCGGGGCGCCTTGTCGGGACCGGCAGGCGCGGCGGCCCGGCTTGGACTCAAGCGCACCACCCTGCAGTACAAGATGCAGCGGCTGGGAATCTCACGCATGCATTATCTGCATTAGGAGCTTGTCGAAGAGCAGTCAAATTCAGCCACTCCCCGCGGCTGCAGGACTCGCAAGGGGGTTGCGGCGAGCAGGGGATTGGCGGCGTTCTCGTTTTTGAATTGGAAGCCAACTTGGATTGGATTCAGGGCCTGCCCCCTCGGCGATGTGCTTGCGTCCAACTGGGTACAAAGAGTCCGCAGCTCGCGTCACTTGCGTCGAGACTCCGGCTTCCAAATTAATCCTCCGCGTCGTCACAGGGAAGTACGACGCGGAGGTTTTTTGTTTAGTGCGCGATTTTATTTTCTTGCGCAAGAAAACATCAAGGCGTTTCATTGCCGCGAGCCACAGCAGGTCTCCGTTGCGCAGGATGAGAATTCCGGATTTTTTCCACCAGGCTCTTAGGAATCGCTAGACTTTAAGGATAACTTGTCCAGGAGTATCTGGATTCGAAACTACGCTGCCGAATTGTCGGCAGCCCGGCCAGTGCTCCGGCATTTCCTTTCACGCGTTACCCGTTCAAACCATCCTAAGCAGTGAAATGACAGCCACTTAGTCCAAGTAAAGGGTGTGGCGGCTGGTGTGCACTGTTTTTCCACGTGGCGCATCCCCGCTTTCCGGCGGAAGAGTGCGCCGGCCAAGTTTCGTCGACCAGCAGGAGTTTGTTATGGGTGTGCCCCGGCGCTTCGCGGTTCCGAACGACTGTCTAAGCTGCAACCTGCGGTGGACCTGCGACTTCTGCAATTTGCCTGAGCCTCCGATGAGTGAGTTCAGCGCCATGGGGCACTTGACCCTGTATCCCGCCAATGCCACTTTGCTGACGGAAGGTCAAATCCCGCGCGGCGTCTACATCGCTTGCTCCGGCCGCTCCAAGCTTTCGATCACGGCCCGCGATGGCAAGACGATCATCCTGAAAATTGCTGGAGACCGTCAGGTGCTGGGGCTGAGCGCGGTCGTCTGCGGGGGGCCCTCACCGATTACGGTCACGACCATCGAGCTTTGCCAGATCAAGTTCGTCGAACGCGACAGCTTCCTGCGTCTGATCGAATACAACAGCCACGCCGCGCTCGCATGCGGCGCCATGCTCGCGCGCGACGTCATCACCTCGTTCGACGATGTGCACGAGTTGCTGCTCGCCCGCAGTTCGACGGAGAAGCTCGCCCGCCTGCTGCTTTCCTGGGTCTCGGACGAACCGCGCAACCGGGAACTCCGCGTGCCCACGGAATTCACGCACGAAGAAATTGCCCAAATGATCGGATCTTCGCGAGAAACGGTGACCCGCTTATTCAGCGATATGAAACGGAGAGATTTGATTCGGCTGGAGGGTGCAACGCTGGTGATTCCCAACCGGATCGCCTTGCAAGCCATTGCCACCTGAAAGATCCCTCCCTCGGGCGGACGAAGCGTCGTCTGCGTCCGCCCCTTTTTCCTTGGTACAAACTCAACCCACCACGGAGCCACGCAGAACTATTTTGCAATTTGGTAATCGGGTAATTTGGTAATTTGAAAATCGGAGCAAGGCGGGGACACCGAGAGGGGCACGGGATCGGGTTCAAATTACCAATTACAAATTACAAAATTACAAATTTCTTCACAGGTTGAACAGTTCTCGCAGGCGGCGGGTTTGCGCGCGGCTCACCGGAATCTCCGTCTGTTTTTTGTCGTCCATGCGCAATTGGTAAGAGCTCTTGAACCAGGGCACAACTTCGCGGATGTGATTGATGTTGACCAGAAACGACCGGTGCGCCCGCCAGAACAAGTTTGGATCGAGATTGTCGAAAAGTTCTTCCAGCGTCCGGCAGTTGGAGTGGCCTTCCATGCCCGCATGGCCGCTGGTGGCCACCGTGATCACGCCATCTTCGATGGTCGCGTAGCAGATATCCTTCGAATCGGTCAGGAACAACCTTCCCGCCGCCTTGATCAGAATCTTCGCCGTTTGCGGTTTCTGCGATTCCAGCATCCGCATCAGCGTTTCGAATTTTTCTTCCGGCCCGGCGCCCGCTTCAATCTTTGCCCGTGCTTTCTCGATGGACTGGGCCACTCGCTTCTTGTCGAATGGCTTCAAGATGTAGTCCACCGCGTTCACCTCAAACGCCTTCACCGCGTATTGATCGAAGGCGGTCGCGAAGACAATCTTGGGCAGTGGAACCTTGCGGTCGAGCAGCTTCTTGATGACGCCGAAACCGTCCAAGCCCGGCATCTGAACGTCGAGAAACACGATGTCGGGATTGTGTTCGCGGATCAGGCTGATCGCTTCCAGGCCGTTCTTGCCCTGCGCGACCACGTTCAC
>Ga0187882_1002566_pt1 | contig 16435 bp, 15 predicted proteins | sample June2016WEW_19_1_3_FD_132991 | JGI IMG/M metagenome (GOLD analysis project Ga0187882, IMG submission 132991) | Peatland microbial communities from SPRUCE experiment site at the Marcell Experimental Forest, Minnesota, USA - June2016WEW_19_150 | ecosystem: Environmental > Terrestrial > Soil >... | reverse complement strand
TACTTTTTCTTTGTCGGATTTCAACTGCTCGCCCGCAAGCGCTTATTGCTTACCACCCCGGCCTCCAAAATTCGCAGCGCCGCCCTGGGACTGGTCGAGGTCACCGGCGCGGCTGCCGGTCCTCACACAATATCCGCGCCCATCACCGGCAAGCCTTGCTTTCTCTACCACACCACCGCATGGCAGCAGCGCGATGGCAAGAAGCAGGAATGGGAGAAAGTTGCGGATGAAACTCTGCACCTGCCCTTCTTCATCGACGACTCCACCGGCCAGTTGCTCGTCGAACCTCTCGGAGCCGATCTCGACTTGCACCGCGACTTTCGCGAAGAATATGCGGCATCGTTTTTCTCGTCGAATCTGGACGACATTCCGCCGCGCGTAAGCGTTTTTCTTTCTCGATACGGCATCGTTCCGGGCCGCCGTTTGCGCATCGAAGAGCGCTCGATCAAGCCCGAAGACGCGCTCTTCATCGCCGGAACTCTGACTGAAAATCCGGGCGTTCAAGTGCGTCCCCTTTCGCCGTACGATGTACACACGAACGACGTGCGCACGAACTACTCGCGCAACTCGACGCCAAACAATTTTTCGGAGCAGCTTCCTGCCCCGCAGATCATCAGACTTGCCAGTGGCGCGGCTCCTTCCACCACTCAAGAAATGAGCCAGCAGGCGAAAATCGCGGCTGCGCTCACTCGCGCCGGCATCACCAGGCCCGAGGCGTGGTCCGCTGCCGGAGTTCCGTATCAAACCGTAGCCGTCGCGGAAAACGCGCCGCTCGCGCCAGTTTCCGCCCACAACGAAGAGCGGCTGCACGAAGCGCGTTCGCAGGAAGCGCGTCCGAATGAAGACCAGCCCAAGTCTTCTGACTTCAATCTCGCTCCGCCCGTCGTATTGATGAAAGGCGCTAACAATTCCACGTTCGTTATCTCCTTCCGCAGCCAGAAGGAATTTGTCACTGCGCTCGCCTGGAAATCCACCGCCATGGTCTGGGGAGGCGCAGCCATTACACTGCTCGGCCTCTACATGCTGCTGGCGCAGATGGAGTTGCTGTAGCATTCCATTCGCCGGATTTGTCATCCCGAGCGTAGCGAGGGATCTGCATTTTGCGGCGAACTGCAGGTTCTTCGCTACGCTCGCGATGACAATTTATGAAAGGCGTGGCGTCGACGACGCCCGTAGCTAACTGCTCAATGGCAAGTTGGAACCACTCATTTAGAATGTCTCTTGTGACCGAATCCGTCCGGATCGGGATTCTCGGCGATTTCAATCCCGAATTCCGTTCCCATCACGCGACCGACGATTCGCTCCAGCACGCCGCTCGGAAGCTCCAACTCAAAGTAGAGTCGGCCTGGCTTCCAACGCCTTCTCTGCTCCAACCGGGCGCCGCCGCCACCCTCGATTCCTTCGATGGACTGTGGGCCTCGCCGGGCAGCCCCTACAAGAGCTTCGACGGCATGCTCAAAGGCATCGAGTTCGCACGCGTCCATGACCGCCCATTCCTCGCGACCTGCGGAGGCTTCCAGTACACGCTCATCGAGTGCGCCCGCAACGTGCTCGGCGTCCGCGACGCCACCACCGCCGAAGAAGACCCGAACGCCAGGAACATCGTCATCTATCCGGTCGCCTGTGCCATTCCCAACCGCGATCCAAAGGCGCCCAAGCTCTCCGGCAAAGTCGACCAGATCCGCCTGCGTCCCGGCTCTTATCTCGCGGCGTTTTACGGAAAGGAAACGATCGAGGAAGAATTCTTCTGCAACTACGAACTGAATCCCGAGTTCGAATGGATGGCGATGGAAGCGGGCTTTCCGGTGGTAGCCCGCGGCTCCAATGAAGAATGCCGGGCCATCGAATCTCCCGCGCATTTGTTTTACATCGCGACGTTATTCCAACCGCAACTTTCGTCGCGCGAGGCGAACCCGCATCCGCTGATCATGGCCTTCGTGCAACACGTAGCCGACTTCCGCCGCAAACGACTCGACGACTCCATACTTACGTGACGACCTATGCCTTCGCCATTTCTTCCCTTGAGTTTGGACTCTCCGCTCCGAATTAGTAAAGATGTAGCCAACCCCTGCGAAGCCCAAAGACACTGGACAAATTGCGGAATGCGGCTACCATATTCCATAGCTCGAGCTTGGGACGCTACCGTTTTCAGTAGAGGTTTGCGCCTGCCACAGCAAACTTGGCCCACCCTTATTGCTCTAACTGCTACATAATCCACGGCCAAACTCGTGGCGGACCATTTGGAATACCGATTGCCAGTGCATAGATGCATTTGTAACGTCTTGTCTTGGTTTGACGCCAGAGGCCGGACGTTATGGAAGTCTCAGTTGACAGCGCTTTCATTGAAATTTTCGTTTTGAGGAGAACTCTCATGGCTCGATCGGCAAAAGTATTCTTTAGTCTAGTGCTTGGCTTGTTGTTGACCGTAACTTCGGTCTTTGCCCAGGTGGAGACCGGGGCGATTTCGGGCACGGTGAAGGATGTGTCAGGAGCGGTCATCGCTGGCGCCACAGTAAGGGCAAAGAGTGTTACGACGGGAGCTGAACGAACCGCGCAGACGGGAAGCGTTGGTCAGTACTCGATTTCCGGCCTTACACCAGGAAATTATCAGGTAACGGTCACGAGCGCGAAGTTTGAAACCTTCCGGACGACTGTGGAAGTCACTGTCGGCGGCATTTCGACGGTTGATGCCCAACTGACCGTTGGTTCGAGTTCAATTATAGTGGACGTCGTGGGCGGAATGGCCACTCAAGTGAATACGGAGACGCAGGAACTTACGCAGCTCATCGACACGCAGCAAATGGCGCAACTGCCCAGCCTCACACGCAACCCTTACGACTTTGTTGCGATTTCCGGCAACGTCAGCGGCGGGGATAGCACCTCCAACGGCGGCACCAGTGGTGGCCAGAACCTCTCGAGCCGCGGTGTGGGCTACAGTATCAACGGGCAGCGCGAAACGGGTACCGAGATTCTGTTGGATGGCGTAGAGAACGTGGCCGTATTTGGTGTCTCCGTTGGCGAAATGATCCCGCTCGACGCGGTGCAGGAATATAGCGTAATTACCAACAACTTCACGGCCGAGTATGGGCGCGCCTCGGGAGGAGTGGTCAATGTAACCACGAAAGCGGGCAGCAACACTTTCCACGGTTCCGTCTGGGAGTTCAACCGCCTCTCAGCATACACGGCCAATACGTACGCAAACGACGCAGCCAACTCCGCCGCCGGGTCCATCGTGGATCCGAAGGGCATATACACTCGAAATATGTTTGGCTTTCAGGCCGGCGGTCCGATCATCAAGAACAAGCTGTTCATTTCTGAGAGCACCGAGTTTACGCGCGTGCGGAGTGCAGCCTCCGAGAGCGCGGAGGTATTCGACCCGACATTTATAGCCATGTTGCCGGCAAATGCCCAGGCTTACTTTACACAGTTCGGTACTGGCGCATATCCCGCTTCCGGTGCGCCTATCACCGCTGGGCAGCTAGCGGCGGCCGGTCTTACGGTCGGTCCCATAAACGGGGCCACGGCGGTTCCAAGTTCGCAACCTGTGCTCGATGTCGTCCACTTCAATGCGCCATTCAATGCTGGCGGCCAAAATCCCCAGAACACATACACCTTGGTGGGGCGCCTCGACTACAACCTGAGCGACAAGACTCAGATGTTTTTCCGCAGCGGCAGGGATAGCGAATTCTATTTCCCAGGTACGGCTTTCTACAGCGCGTACCCGCAATATGATGTTGGCACCAGCGAGCTGAACCAGAGTTTTCTATATTCGATGAGCCACACTTTCAACAGCAACCTGCTCAACGACACCAAAATCAGCTATACGCGTTTCAACACATTGAACTCCTTCCAGACTTCGCTGACCAGCAGCCCGAACCTGATGGTCGTCCCGCCTGTGGACCCAGTGACCGAAGGTTATATTAACCTCCCAGGGTTGGAAAACACCTCGGCGCCGGGCGAGGGTGGTCTGCCGTATGGCGGACCGCAGAATACAATACAGTTCGAACATGACGTGTCATGGACCAAGGGCAGGCACAACATGCGGTTTGGGGGCCAGTTTACCTACATGCAACTTAACGTAGCCTATGGCGCTTACGCACAGGCAGTGGAGGAACTTGGCGCCACCTTACAGGACAGCTTTAATGATCTGACGAATATTTCCGGAAATACGGGCGGAAGCCAGCTAATCGCGTTCGACGCCAGAGTCAACCCCCAAGGCCAGCTTCCTTGCGTCGCCAACCCAGGTTTTTGGCTGACCGGGAGTACTAGCGACTTGATCGAGAATTCAGCCTGTGCCGTGACTCCTCCGCTGAGCTCGGCCGCCTACGCACGCAGCTATCGCTACAAAGACTGGGCCGTTTATGCCCAGGACAGCTTTAGGATGACTCCGCGGCTGACGTTCAACTATGGATTGCGCTACGAGCATTACGGCACGCAACACAACAACAATCCAAATTTGGACTCCAATTTCTACCTCGGCTCCGGTTCTAGCTATGAGGAGCAAGTGCGAAACGGCGGAATCTCGATTGCAGATAAGAGCTCGGTCGGTGGCTTCTGGGCTCCCAGGTGGGGTACATTCGCGCCGCGGGTCGGCTTCGCGTACGATATTTTCGGCGATGGCAAGAGCAGTTTGCGAGGTGGCTTTGGCATCAGCTACGAACGCAACTTTGGCAATGTGACCTATAACGCTAGTTTTAATCCCCCGGGCAGCGCTGTGCTGAGTGCCGTTTGCCAGCCCTCGGTCACCACTTGCACGACATTGGTTACCAATAACGACCTTGGCCCTCTGGGTCTACCCGGTCCTGCAAGTTACCTTCCTCCTGCTGAGCTGCGCATGCCGGACCCCCACATCCAGGTGGCGCAGACGCAGTTCTGGAGCCTGGCTCTACAACGCGAGGTGGCTCGAAACACGATCGTGGAACTGGGTTATAGCGGCGCACACGGGGTTCACCTCTATGACATCGAAAACATAAACTTGCTCGGAGCCGGCCAGTTCTATCTCGGAGACCCCCTGACATTTTCACAGTCTCCCGATTGCCCTTCTCCGTGCTTCAACCGGCCAAACGATCAATATTCGAATATCAACATGCGTGGCAGCATGGGTAACAGCAGCTACCATGCTCTGAACCTTAAATTCCAGACGCAAAACCTGCACAACACTGGCCTAAGTCTGGTCGCGAACTACACCTGGGCGCACTCGTTGGATGACATAAGCTCGACCTTCTCCGATAGCTTGCAGGGCGGATCCGAGTACATTGGCAGCCTTGGCTACACCGATCCGTTCAACCCAAAGCTGGATTGGGGTAACTCAGACTATGATATCCGGCACCGCATCGTGGTCTCTCCAATCTGGGAAACTCCATGGTTCAAGAGCGGAAAGGGCATGGGCGAGGCGTTGGGAGGCTGGTCGGTAGTGGGCATCATTACCGCACGCACGGGCAGCCCATTCAGCGTATACGACGCTAGCAACGTCTACAACTTCTATACTTGGCCACGCTTGACACCAGCCACTGCGCCGAATTTCCATGTCGGCTCGCCTCAGAATGTGGGCGTGAACACTTTCAATGCCCTGAGCGTGCCGGTCCCGGCGAGTTTTGCGCCTCTCGACCCGGCCTTGGGCATTTCGGACTTTGGGCCGTTTCCAGCCAACATGTCGGCTAGGAACGCATTTCGCGGCCCGGGGGCGTGGAACGTCGATATGTCGGTGGGCAAGAAGTTCAAATTCACCGAGCGCGTCGGCCTCGAATTCCGCGCCGAGGGGTTTAACGTTTTCAACCACCACAACTATTATGTAAACACGACTAATCTGTATTACGACGGCGCGACGACGACACCGTTGAACGTCACCGAGGAGAAGGGTGGTCTCGGTACGCTCGCCACCGGCGGCAACAACGACGAGCGCCGTTTCGGCCAGTTCTCGCTTCGGTTTGTCTTCTAGACCGGCTCACTACCCGCGTTTTGCGGAAAGTGAATCCTCACCCCGTCCAAGCTCAGCTTGGGCGGGGTTTTTTCGTTCTGCCCGGTCCCGAGCGACCTAAAAGAAGGGCATCCGCGCTTACACGCCCAGGCCGGAACCGAGGAGGCTGTAGAGCAGGATGGCGAGCACGATCAAGGTGAAGGCTACGTACATGCGATCGCGTTCGATGGCAAATCCCACGATGGAGCAGCCTACGCGGGCGATTGGCGTCGCGATAAGCAGGAGCAATCCGAGTTGGATCAAGCCTCGGCCCCGGCCGTCCTTGACGCTTTGGATGACTCCGCGGATGGTGCGGAATTCGGAGGGCTCTCCGCGAAAGACGCGGTAATCGGCAGGTTCGTGCCCGTGGCGGAAGAGATAGATACACGCTCCCCAGAGAACAACAGCCGCCGAGAGCAGCACCCCGCCGCGAAGCAGATTGCCGAGGATGACTTCGATGCGGTGATCATCCCACGATTGCGGCTGGGGTTGAATCAGCTGCGGTCGGGGGGCGGGCGCTTGGGCGGCGGGCATCAGATTTTCCCCCAGAATCCTTTGTAGAGCATTTGCAGGCCTAGAACGAGAATCACTACGCTGAAGACGAGGCGGAGCGACTTGGTTTCGGCTTTGACCAGGATGCGGCTGCCAAGTAAGGAGCCAGCCAGAACTCCTAACATGACGGGCATCGAGAGGCCGGGATCGACGTATCCACGGCCGAGGTAGACACCGGCGCTGGCGGCCGCAGTCACGCCGATCATGAAGTTGCTGGTGGTGGTGGAAACTTTGAAGGGGATCCGCATGGCTTGATCCATGGCAAGCACTTTGACGGCGCCGGAGCCGATGCCGAGTAATCCGGAAAGCGCGCCGGCGCCAAACATGAGGCTGAAGCCGGTGGGAACGCGCTGCACGTTATAACTGCGCTCGCCTCCCATGTCGGGGAAACTGCCGTTCAGCTGCAGACGGGTGGCGAGCGGATCTGGCGGCAGGTTGCGCTGGGCCAGCGTGCGCGGCTTGCGGGAAAGAAACGCCGAGTAGAGCAGGACAGCTCCGAAGATGATCGCCAGGGCGCTGGTCGGAATCCGGGTAGCCAGGAAGGCTCCCATCAACGCGCCCAAGGTGGTGGCGATTTCCAAAAACATGCCGATCCGAATGTTGGAGAATCCTTCTTTCACATACGAGGCGGCGGCGCCGGAGGAGGTCGCGATCACGGAGACGAGCGAGGCTCCGATGGCATAGCGGATATCCACGTGGAAAAAGATGGTGAGCAGCGGCACGAGGACAACCCCACCACCGAGGCCGGTGAGCGATCCGAGAAGTCCCGCAACGAAGGAGACAATCGCGACAACGGCGGTGAAGTCCAGGATAGTCATTTGAATTTCTTCTAGATTAACATTTCTTTTCTCATGAGCATCGGAGTGCAATCGCTGGTGAGGGACGATGTTTCGCGGGAAGCGGCGTGCGAAGTTTCTTGGCGTCGCGCCAAGCCCGCCTGTAAGTCGGCGGGCTTTTCATTTTTGGATTTAGATTGCAGTTCGAGATCGCGCGGACGAGAGCGTCCGTGCCACACCCTACTGGTTTACCCAGACGACGCGGGATTTTTTCAACTGGGCGTGCTGCTTCCTGACTTCGCGGGCAAAGGCGCCGAGAGAAACGCCCTCTGCCTGCGGGAAATCCGAAGCCGGCCTTTCTCCCTGAGCGGAGGTGTAACTCGTGGCGGCGAGGACGCTCTGTTCCTGAGACATGGGCGCATACGCTGCGTGCGCCGGTTGACTCGGAAACTGGTAGCTCTGCGGTTGACTGCTCGTATACGACGCGCCACCGCGCTGCGCAAATGCCGCGGTCGTGAAAAGTAGGCAGAGCACGAACAGGGTCTTTTTCATCGCAGGTCTCCCGATTGCGGAGCGAGGGATCATCCGCGGACCGAGCGGCGGATGTGTGCTCCTCCACGCATAGTAGGAGCAAACCCGGTGCCAAACTTTGCCGGTGCAAAATGGTGGATTTATGGGGGTTGGCGGCTGGTAGCGGCAATTGTTTGCACTATTGTGGAGCGCGCATGGGACTGGCATTCCAGGGCCAGTATCTAACTGCCGGGTCTGGTTGGTTGCGGCGCACCGGGAGGATTTTTCCTTTGAATTGCGCTAAGGTGATAGCCATGAAAATGCGAACAGCGGTGCGAATCTCTTTGCTTTTGCTGGCAACCACGATGTTGGTAGCTATGGCGGCCGGTGCGGACTACAAGGTAGTCAAAACTTGGAAGCTGGGCGGCGATGGCGGCTGGGATTATCTGACCGCGGACAGCGATGGGCATCGCTTGTTCATTTCGCGCTCCACCCGTGTGATGGTAATCGATACCGAGTCGGGCAAGCAGGTGGGCGAAATTCCGGAAACGATGGGCGTGCACGGGATCGCGCTGGATCCAGAGATCGGTCACGGATTCACCAGCAACGGCCGCGAAGATACGGTGAGCGTGTTCGATCTGAAGTCGCTTGCGGTAGAAAAGAAGATCAAGGTCGGCAGCGGCCCCGACGCGATTCTGTATGACCCGTTTTCGAAGCGTGTGTTTACGTTTAACGGAAGAGGTCATGACACGACGGCCGTAGATGCGTCCAAGGGCGGGGTTGTGGGCAAGATCGATCTGGGCGGGAAGCCGGAATTTGCCGCGACCGACGAAAAGGGCACGGTGTTCGTAAATATTGAGGACACGTCGGAACTGGTGGCGTTCGATCCACAGAAGCTGACGGTGAAGTCGCGGTGGAAGCTGACGGACTGCGAAGAGCCGACGGGGCTCGCGATCGACCGAAAGAACCGGCGTCTCTTTGCCGGCTGCGGCGGAAATAAGAAGATGGCAATCGTCGATGCGGACAGCGGAAAAATTGTGGCCAGTCCCGCCATCGGCGAGGGATGCGATGCGACCGGCTTCGATGCCGATAGGGACTTGGCGTTTGCGTCGGCGGGAGACGGCACCATCACGGTGATTCGCGAAGATGGCGCCGACAAGTTCAGCGTGGCGCAAACCATCGCGACCCAAAAGGGAGCGCGCACCATGGCGCTCGATGCGAAGACGCATCGGCTTTTCACCGTGACGGCGAACGTGGGCCCGCGGCCGGAAAGAAAAGTGGAGCCGGATTCGTTCGTGGTGCTGGTGGTGGAGTGAGCGCGCTAGGATGGCTGCGCTCCTTTGTCCAGGACGCCTCCGTCGTGCGCCAAACCGTAAGGCCGGGCACCGTGAAACGCACGCTGCGATTTGCTGCACCCTACGTCCGGCTGCTGGCGGTATTCCTCTTTGTTGTCGTCCTGGACGCTGCCATCGGCATTGCGAATCCTCTCATCTATCGCGCCATTATCAACAACGGAATCCTCAAGGGAAATTCCACTCTCGTCATCCACCTCGCAGTGCTGGTGGGCATGCTCGCCATTCTTGATGGCGCGTTCGGACTGACGCAGTCTTATCTCTCCGCGAAAATCGGCGCTCGCATTGTGCTCTCCCTGCGCGCGAAGCTTTTTGAACATATCCAGCAAATGCCGTTGGCGTTCTTCACTCGCACGCAGACGGGCGCCTTGGTTAGCAGGCTGAACAACGATGTCTCGGGAGCGCAAAACGCTTTCACCGACATTCTTTCGAACGTTGTCGGCAATATCATCACCGCCGCCTTGATCCTGGGGGCCATGTTCATGCTCTCCTGGCAGATCACGCTTGCCGCTCTCATCCTGCTCCCACTGTTCATTTTTCCAGCCCGTTTTTGGGGACGAAAGCTCCAGGCCATCACGCGCGAGAGCTTCGACCTTGCCGCTTCAATGAACAGCCTGATGGTCGAGCGTTTCAACGTGGCGGGCGCCCAGCTCGCGAAACTCTTCGGCCGGCGCCAGGACGAAAGCAAAATATTCGAAGCCCAAGCCGCGCGTGTCTCCGATATCGGCGTGAAGCGCGCAATCTACGGACGTATCTTTTTCACCGCACTCATGCTCATGGCATCCTTTGCCACTGCGCTTGCCTATGGCTGGGGCGGACTGCTCGCCATCAAACACGCGCTTGATGTCGGCACGGTCGTGGCCCTGGTTTCTTACTTGGGCCGTCTTTATGGCCCGCTCTTCGGACTCTCCAACATTCAGGTCAGCGTCATGACTGCGCTTGTATCCTTCGAGCGGGTCTTCGAGGTGCTCGATCTGCCGCCGATGATCCAAGAACGGCCGGGGGCGATTGCGATTCCGGAGGGTCCGGCAAGAGTCTCCTTCGATCACGTCTCTTTTCGCTATCCAACTGCGTCTGAAGTTTCGCTCGCCTCGCTTGAGTCCATTGCCGTGCCCGACAAAACGCCGGAGAAGACGGTGCTTCATGACGTTACCTTTAGCGTGGAACCGGGACAACTTGTCGCTCTCGTTGGCCCCTCGGGCGCGGGCAAGACCACGATTACCCGGCTCGTCGCCAGACTGTATGACGTGCAAAGTGGAGCGGTAGCGGTTAACGGTATAGACGTTCGCGATGCGAAACTCGATTCTCTCCATCGCCGCATCGGCATCGTAACTCAGGACGTTCACCTCTTCCACGATACGATCCGCGCCAACCTTCTCTATGCGAAGCCCGATGCCACAGTTGGAGAAATGGAGGAAGCATTGCGGGCGGCGCAGATACTCCCACTCTTCGCATCTCTCCCCAAAGGGTTAGATACGCTGGTCGGCGAGCGCGGGTATCGCTTCTCGGGCGGCGAGAAGCAACGCCTGGCCATTGCGCGGCTTCTTCTCAAAGCGCCCGACATTGTGATCCTTGACGAAGCCACGGCACATTTGGACTCCGAGTCGGAAGCTGCGATCCAAAGGGCGCTCGAAATCGCGCTCGCCGAACGAACTTCGATCGTGATCGCGCACCGTCTTTCGACAATTCTCAAGGCCGACCAAATCCTAGTTGTGCAGGACGGAAGCATTGTTCAACGCGGCAGACACGCTGAACTTTTGGAACAGCACGGTATCTACGTAGAGTTGTATCAGCGGCAGTTTTCCCAACCCGATCCTTCGATTCAGCCGGAAATGCTCACCTGAGTGGGAGCGACGAATCAGGGCACACCAAGAAGAGAGCTAGCCCGCAATCCGCAGCAGGAATAATGCGGACGACAAGCTGAGCACCGGACCGGCGATACTGAAGAGCTCACGGCCAACGGTACCCGGCGCGCCCCCAAAATACGCATCCAGCACAAATGCCATGGCGCAAGTCGCGCCCACTGGAATGAGCCACGATTTGGGAAGGCGCTTCAGGTTTGGGATGGCGGTGGGCAACAGCCACAAAAAGATGTACCAGAGATTTCGATCGTGCAGCGAAGAAGCGAAGTGGCCGAGATAGTCGTCACCGCGATGAAGGGCGAGACCAAACTGCAGCGGACTTACAAACCTGCCGGTGATCGACCATTGCAGGCCGATCATCGCAGCGAGGCTTAGCACCCAACTGCTCAGTATCCAAGGTGAGACCGGCGAGAAATGATTGCGCTCGGGATTTCGATCGGCCCGGATTGAGAACCACCAAGCGGACGTAAGCACGATGCTGAAGGGAACGAACGATTCTTTGGTCAGTGCTCCCAGCACGGCGATCACGGGCAAGGCCCACAATTCAAACTCCCACAAACTCCAGAGCAGTGCCAACAAAAAGAAGCCTTCGCCGGCGTCCACCAACCCGACTAGGCGAAGATTCGGGACGGCGAAGTTGACGAGATACAGCAAAGCGCCAACCAGTCCTACGGCGGAACTGCCCCGCTCCCGGTTCCCGAGAATGCCCCCGAGAATGACAATGAGAACGGCGGTCCCGGCCACGAACAGAGAGTTGGCCACAAGAAGTCCGAACATCACCGGATCCCAGGTTGCGACTCGTCCTTGCGCGAGCCGGGCGAAGGGCTTGGCGAGCCATGGAACCAGCACGCGGAAGCGGACGTGTCCGGCGTCTGGGCTGGCCGTTCCGGTTACGAGCGCTGCGTAGGTTTTGACATCGGAGAGCCCCGGCGTCTGGCGTGGGTCGAATCGGTTCAGCACCGGATAGCCCAGGCCGCACGCTATCAGGAAGAAAACACAAAAGAGCAGCACGACTCCGGCGGCCGCGATTTTCGTCCGGTTGTCAGACAGGGTCGTCATTTGTCAGGCGATAAGTGGGAAGGTAGCGTCAAGCGTTCGACATTGCAACTCAAATCCGGATACGTTCTTCGGGGCAAGCTTGGCTTTGCCAAACGAAAGTGTTAACTTTCAGCGTCGGCGTAAAGCGGAAATCCTTGCGGGGATCTGACAGGGGCCGAGGCATTTGCCCCCAGCGTGGATTTTTGTTGCATTCTTGAAGGGAGTTACGGCGGAGTAGGAGACATGCCGCGAAGAAATATCCTCGCCCTCTTGGAAGGTGGAGATCGACGGACGATCGGCCGCTCTAACCAAGTAGCGGCAGTTGTGTCTAAAGACCCAGAACTTTTTCCTAAACTGATTGCAGGCTTGTGGTCGGCAGATCCCCTGGTACGAATGCGGGCCGCGGATGCGGCCGAGAAGGTCACGCGGAAGAATCGTAAACTCCTTCAGCCCTACAAGAAGGAACTGCTCGGCTTGATGGCCGAGACCGGCCAACAAGAATTGCGTTGGCATCTAGCGGCCATGGTGCCGCGGCTCCTGTTAAGCGCCAGGGAACGGCAAGCCGCGATCTCTTCGTTGGAGAGTTATCTGGAAGACCGCAGTTCCATTGTCAAAACCTTTGCTCTTCAAGGGTTGGCTGACTTGGCGCAGGACGATCCAAGTACTCGTCCCAGAGTGACGGAGATTCTCCGCAAGGCTACTCGAAACGGCACGCCTGCGATGAAAGCTCGCAACCGAAAGTTGCTGCTTCGCCTCGAGCGGTGACCATCATCGGCGGGGTGGTCGCCTCTACGTGGATACACGATTGTGCATTTGACGCAGCAACTAGGAGGCGGTAATGTCGGAGAACCGTGACAGGGCGCATCCGAGTCAACTTGCTGAGGAGATTGTAAAGCTGGTGGGCGATGCCGATGACAGCACCGCCCGCGCGGCTATAGAAATAGCCCAGATTCTACTGAGACATCGCAAAGAGGCAGAGATTGATTTCTGTCAATGACTCTTTGCGCCGATATGCTTGAGATCATTGGAAATGTGGCTGAGCGCCTTTCCAATGTTCGCTAGGTGGAGGTTCATTTCGCTGAGTCGCTGGGCGATTAGAAGCTGGATGTCGCGTTCTGTCTGTTGTGGTAGCGTTGACATATTTCCTCCGTTTTTGAACTTGAGTTGTATTCGACTTGGGTTTATAACGGGGCCGACGGGTGCGGAGGAGGTGGGAGTTGAACCCACAAGACCTGATGGGGTCAGCGGATTTTAAGTCCGTTGAGCTAGCGGTTTGCTCATCTCCTCCGCCATCCGCCGAATAGTACAGCACAATTTTTAGTGCAATTCTGTGGAAGGGCGTGCAAACTGTGCAAAAGAAAAGCCTGAAAGTAGATCGCGATCACTTCGAGGGAATCGTAAAAAACCTGCTCCATTCCAAACCCCTGAAGCGAAAAGACGTGAAGGTTAGCAAGAGGAAGCCGGAGAAGTTAATCCCGCCGCAGAAGTGACTCTACCTACAGGGGACCTCAGTACATTCCATAATGTTGTCGGTGCGGTCAACCTGAAAGCACTTTTTCACGGAATATTTTCGTATCGGTGGATGCGTGTTGAAGTTAACCTCGATGATCGCCCCTCCACTCACTGGCGTAGAGTAGTCGTCATCGGCATTCGGAACAGTGACGTAGGTTTGCCGAAAGCTTCTCGCACTGTCCCAATGGATATTCGCCAGCACGATGCTGGCGGATTCTCCGTCCACGAGCAGGAGAGACCGGCTACCCCTCCCACCCTTGCGCAGATAGCATTGTCGCAGAAGTGGGTTTGGATTAGGCGAATCGCTAAGAACTTTCAGGATTCGTATATATGATTCCCAGATCGCAGGCTCTCCGCTGTGATGGATTTCCACCGCCGCACATTTTCCACCTTGCGCGATGACCCGCAAAGATGGTGGGTGATGCCATCTTCGTATTTGGGTTATCCCCCACCTCGTGACTTTGGCGAACGAGAGAAAGCCCGCAATAGAGCCAAAAAATACGCTTCCGCTAAAGAACCAGTATTCGGCGGGATGCACTAGAGCATTGGGCATTTTGGACTGAAATAGCCAACCGAAAACACAACCAAGAGCAAGTCCAATCAACCATTGATACGCGCCTTCCAATGCAAGCGTAAATAGTCGCCGATATAACGGTTGTTTTGCAGTCTCCATTCTTCTTGCATGGCGGACACACTCCTGCTAGATTGAACTTGGAGCTTGCCCGCTCCTCCATTATTTCGAGTTTGAGGCCCCGACCGCGAATCGGGGCTTTACTTTTTTACAGAACACGGAAACGCTGCTGCCCATGCCTCCAACATAAGATCAGCAGTCAGCTTGTCCGTTTTTTCGGGATGGTCTAGCATGTACTTCACGGCGATGCGTCGGAACTGCGCCTGCGTTACATGATCTCCGGGGCAGATTGAACTTTGGGACATGAGTTGAGAAAGCCCCATCACATAGCCCCGGCAGAATCCGTCATTCCATGAGTCGTAGGCTCCTTCCGATTCACACCTGGCTAGGAAGTCATTCCCGCTGAGCCGAATATCGACATCTGATGCAGCGGGAACTTGCTGTGCGGCGCTGACGACGTAGAACAACAGAAGGCAAAACAGCGTGCACAATGACCATTTCATGCTAGCCCTCCAGAAAGCTCCAATCGCACCTTCACACTCAAATTCTGTATTTCCTTCAGTGCATCGACAAACTGATGCAGCGCCGAGTCATCCCCGCGCTTGGTGTGAGACGCATCGGTTGCCGTGGCGAGTCCTTCTCTGCAGTTCGGGCACTGGTAGAGCACGCGATCAAAACGCTCAACAGGTACGAGGTGCCTAGCGCGGCAATGGCCGCATTCATACTCGATCCCCACAATGTCACTTGGAGCAATGAAGGTTCTTGTTTCGGCGGTCATCTCAGGGCCTCACAAACGGCGTGAAAGCATTCTCTTCTATTAGTTTTGCGTAAGGCAAATTCCCCGCCAGCGCCATTCTCCGCACGGTCATGCCGAACAGATCATCCGCTTTCCGATTGTTGAACCGGAACGAGAACTCATTCAAGTAGCGTTGCAGGTGCTTTAACGAGACCTTGTGGAAGGCTCCCGTCACGCCACGCTTGAACAGCGAGAACGCCGATTCAATTGTGTTTGTGTGCACGTCCCCGCGCACATAGATTTTATCCTTGTGCCGGATGGTTTCGTGCTTTCCGCCCTTGATGCTGGACGCGATAAAGGCGGCTGGATATGCGGCCCATTCATCCGTCATCACTTTCTTCACGTCGGGGCTGACGTTTTCCTTGATGTGTTCCGCAAGCGCCTCAGAGGTTGGGGCTGCGATCTGGAATAGGCGAAGATCGCCGCCGCGCTCCCGAATCCCCATCACTACATCTTTGTCTTTTTTCACGCCTCGGCGACCGCGCTTCTTTCCGCCGATATAGGTCTCGTCGATTTCAACTGTGCCCGTCAGCTTTGGCGGATTGGCCTCAACCATTGCCTTGCGAATGCGGTGCGCCAGATACCAAGCGGTGCGGTATTGCACACCCAGAGCGCGAGCCAACTGGTTTGCGGAGATTCCTTTTTTGGATTCGGTAATCAGCGCAATGGCGAGAAACCATTGGCTGAGGGGCAGATGGGTGTCGTGATAGACGGTGCCCGTGGTAGCGGTGAACTGGAAGCGGCAGTCATTGCACTGGTGGAGTTGGCGATCCGGGCCGGTCTTACCCGTTTTCTTGTTTGTCTTGCCCTTGCTGGTGATGCGGGTGATGCGCGGGGATTCACAGGCTAGGCACTTGACGCCGCCCGGCCAGCGCATATTCTCTAGGAAGGCGAGGCATTTGTCCTCGGTGTTGAGTTCCTTGTAAATGTCTAAGAGATTCATGGCTGCTCTCCAATGCAGCCATCTTCTCACAAAACGAATGATGTGTCAAGTGCATAATAGCGCGTGGATATTGACATTCGCTTTACATTCGCCTATGCTGCGCGCATGGCGATCACTCGGCGTCAACGCGAGCTGTATGACTTCATTTCGCGCTTTGTGGCAGAGAAGCAATACTCCCCTTCGTTTGAAGAAATCAAGGAAGGCATGGGACTGAGTTCTTTGGCCACGGTGCACAAGCACGTTACTAACTTGGAGAAGAAAGGGCTGCTGACGCGGGACTACAACCGCAGCCGCTCGATTGATCTGCTGCCGCCGCGAGGAAAGTTGAAGCAGTCGATGGCAGTGAACACGGCCGTGGTACTGCCGCTGGTGGGCAGGATTGCGGCGGGGCGTCCGATTGAGGCGGTCGAGAATAACGAGACGATTTCGCTGGCGGATTTTGTGCGCTCGAAAGAAGTGTTCGTGCTCGAAGTGCGCGGCGAGTCCATGCAGGACGAGGCGATTCTC
>Ga0187882_1002549_pt1 | contig 16518 bp, 12 predicted proteins | sample June2016WEW_19_1_3_FD_132991 | JGI IMG/M metagenome (GOLD analysis project Ga0187882, IMG submission 132991) | Peatland microbial communities from SPRUCE experiment site at the Marcell Experimental Forest, Minnesota, USA - June2016WEW_19_150 | ecosystem: Environmental > Terrestrial > Soil >... | reverse complement strand
GCCGGCCAGCCGATTTTCGTGGAACAGTTCGATAGAGACATGCGGCACCTCGCCTATCATAGCCTGTAAGAGGCGAAAATCAGCTGGGTTATCTTCGACGATCAGAATACGCATAATCGACTCGGGCAAAAAAATTGGATATTCCCCCTTCACTTTACTGGAATTAGGCCAATTTGTCAAATACAGTAGCGAATCTAAGACTGCCTTCACACTTGACCTTAATTTTTGTGATATTATCAGGTTAAATTGAGGTAGATATGATCCGAAAACTGTCTCTCTCCATCATTTTAATTCTGGCAGTCATCTTGCTTGCCTCCTGCCAGCCGGCCGCCCAGACAGCCGCGGCAAACGGAGGCTATTCATTCGGGGGCACCCCGGGTTCCCGGGGCACCCGCACCTTCAATGGCACCCCTAACCCTCTCCGGCTGACTCAGCGGGCCGAGGGAACTACATTTCCCGGCGGTGGCCAGGGCGGCTTCGGCCAGGGCCGGGGCACTACCACGATCACGGCCACTTTTCCCCCATTGCCGACTGGCACGCCCACCTTGCCGGTCACGCCGCCTCGCCCGGCTAACCTGGTCGGCCTGCTTTCGCCGGGCGACCAGCCTACCCTCAGCGCCATCCACATGTTCTCCAAAAACGAAGGCTGGGCCGTCGGCACCGGGGTGAACGACAAAAACGATCACATCCTGCGCACCCAGGACGGCGGCGCTACCTGGATCGATACGACTCCCTCTGAGCCTTTCGATCCATCGGCAGCCCTGCCCAAGCAAGCCACCAGTTTCTTCCTGGACGCTGGCCATGCCTGGGTCACTTACCAATACCTGGGCGGCCCTGCCTCCGCCACCCCTCCGCTCATCTGGTTCACCGCTGACGGCGGCCAGAACTGGGCCACCAGCGCCCCGCTCGACGTGGGCCAGGGTGGAGATTTCTACGTCCCGGGCGTGCTGCAGTTCACCGACCAGCTACATGGCTGGCTGCTGGTGCACGCCGGGAACGGGATGAACCACGACTATGTCTTTATTTTCTCCACGCAGGACGGCGGAAAGACCTGGAAGCGCATCGTCGATCCCTGGATGGATAACCTCGACATGAGCTGCACCAAAACCGGCCTGGCCTTTGCCGATCCAAGCAACGGCCTGGTTACCGGCGATTGCAACGGCGTGGTGCCCAATTCCATCTACCTCTACCGCACGGTCGACGGCGGCAACACCTGGACGCCGGTCAGGCTGCCGATACCAGCCAAACTGCCGGATATTTACACCAATGAAGACAACGTATGCGGCTCTTACAGCCCAGGTTTCTCGGGCCAATCCGGCTGGCTGGTAGTTAAATGCAATGGTTTCGGACCCGGGGTAGCCCAGACTTTCCTGTATACCAGCGCCAACGCCGGGAAGACCTGGAGCTCCCACTCCTTGCCGGCCCTGATCGATTTCGTTCAGTTCCTTAATCCAGGGACAGGTTGGTTTTCCGGCGGCGGGCGCGTCTACCAGACCGGAGACGGCGGGCAGACCTGGCAGCCGGTGTCCGGACTGGGTGGAGAGGGCCAGTTGGACTTTATCGACCAGACCGCCGGCTGGATGATAGCCAAGACCAGCGATTCGATCACCCTGGTTCAGACTAAAGACGGCGGGGCATCCTGGACGCAGTTAAAGCCGGTGAGTAAGTAACCGCCCCCCTCTCTTACGTAGAGGAGGGTCCGGATAAAAGCTTAATAATTGTAACGACCTCAGATCCTCTCCGGTGTGGTTTACACGCCCACCCCAGGGAGGGTCTGTTTCTAATCGATCACCTGGACCCACTGGCACGGTCGCGTGCTGCCGTGCACCTTCACCGCCAGCCCGGATTCCCGATCCACTGTCACCGGGTAGGCCGCCAGCAGGCTGCTGTACTGGGCGTACAGCGTGATAGCGGTGCTGCGCGCCCAATGATAAGACGGCCAGGGAGTGCTGCGGTAGTTCGATTCGGCTATCTTGGCCCGGCAGGCCAGCACTGCGCCAACATCGTCGTGCAGAGCGGGCGAAAGAGCTTTGGATTGGAACTGCTCCACCAGGGCCGGCACGGCGTCATCCGACAGGCCCACTAGGTAGCCGGTATCCAGCGCGCCCACTTCCGTACTGGATGGCGCAGAGGCTGCCCGCGCTATGTTCTCACGCACGATGAAGCCGTCCACGTTAAGCAGGCTGATCGAGGCGGCAAAACCAACCAGTACTAAGACCAGCGCCAGGGCAAAGGCGCGCAGTCGCCCAAACAGCTCAATCAGCACCGTCGCCAGCAGCAGGATGCCTACCCATACCATGAAGACGTGCGTGTACGTGCGCAGCCGGGTGAAACTGTAAGCCGCCTCATAGAGCAGCAGGCGCTGGAAGGCCGACACCAGGATAGCAGCCACCAGGGCTACCAGGCCCAACCCCAGCCCGGAGAAAATCCCCCGCTGCCGCCCTGCCGAGCGGTGTGTGATGGCGCTCAGTCCCAGGAAAAGCAGCAGGCTGATCACCGCTACCGCCAGCAGCTCGCCAAAGCCGCGCCGGGCATATTCGGCGTAGGTATAGCCGGCCAGGTTGATGTTGGTGGCCCCCCCAAAGAAGTAGCGGAACTGGATGGCAACGAAGAAGACGAACAGCAGATCGACGCAGCCCAGCACTACCACCGCTTCCGTCCAACCCAGAAAGGGCTTCAGCCATGGTTTTTCCACCCCGATCAGCTTCTCCTCCCGGCTGGGCCCGGCCGCGTGCAGGTACACGCCGGTCAGCAGGTAGGCTCCAATCAGGATGTAGATGGCCCGGAAGATGTACTCGCCCAGCTTCTCGATGCGGAAGATTTTCAAGAAATCGTCCAGGGCGTTGGAAAAAATCGGGTCAGCTGCCGCCAGCAGAGCAGCCAGCAGGGCGATCACCGGCAGGGCCAGCAGCAGGCCGCGCAGCACGGCGAAAACCACCTTACGGTTGGAAGGCTGCGGAGCAGACAGAGACGGCTCACCTTCTGCCGGCGCAACCGGGCTGGTGGAAGGCAGCGGGGCTTTCCTGAACAGCGTCCCAATCGGCCGCGCCAGGGCGCTGCCCGCCAGCCGCAGGCCGCCCATCACATAATCGCTCAGGCTGTAGCGCAGCCACTGCCCACCGCGCCAGGTGAGCGCCAGCACCACCATCGCCCCCAGCACGATCACGATGCTGATAGCGGTGGTGAACGGCTCCTGGCGGATGAAGGTTACCGCGGCGAAGAACAGCACTGGCAGCAGCAGCCACAGGCTGGCCCTGGCCGGTTTAAAGCCCTCCCACCAGGTGATCATGACGCCCCCCACCAGACACAGCACGACGAAGATGAAAAACGAAATGCCGGGTGGCTTCTGCCAGAAAAGCTGGTCGAAGCACCAGGCCACCAACACAGACAGCAGGATCAAGCGGGTAGTGTGTTTGATTTCCATGGATTGGGTTCCTCTTGTGAATTATATATCGTCTCATCGATGAGATATGTAGGGGCAACCCAGGGCCATTTATATACCCTGCCGTCGCCACCGTCGGGTTGGGTCTGTGCAATCACATATCTCCGCTATCAACATTGTAGACCCTCCCCGGCATAATGTCATCGCCGCCACCGCCGGGGAGGGTCTAGGGTGCGATGGTTTCACATCATTTACGATTCAGACCCTCCCCTACATCCGCAGATTAGCAAATTCACACGGTATGGATACAGGATACCTGATTCATGCCCCCAATTCCACCCCCCAGAAACCAATTCCCGCGCACCTGAGTGCTTAACCTGATCAAAGCAGGTAAAATAAGTTGGTGGCTTTGTGGTTCATGAACTTTGTGGTTAAATTGTCTCATGCTCGATTGTCTCCTGGTCGAAGATAACCTCAAACTACGCTGCACCTGCGGCTATGCGCAACGCAGCCCTGCATGCCCGCCTGTCTTCCTCCAACGCCCCCCTGCACCTGCACGTCAGCCTCGACTGGCCAGCCGGCCTGCGCCTGTCCATCGAAGACGACGGGGTTGGTCTGGGGTCGAACCGCCCTTCGCCTGGCAGCGGCCAGGGCCTGGCCCTGCATTCCACCCTCATGGCGGTCATCGGCGGCTCGCTGGCTCTCGAAAGCGCCCCAGGGGAATATACCCGCGTGGTGTTGAGCCTGCCAGAAGTATAATAAACTCATCCGTTTCGTTTCAAGCCGTCTTTTCCAGAGGTTCCCATGGCCACCATCGACTCCCTGGTCAAAGATTTCCTGGCGCAAAAGCGCATCGCTGTGACCGGCGTCAGGCGCAGCCGCGAGGACGCCGCTAACCTGGCCTACCGCAAGTTCAAGGTCGCTGGTTACCAGATGTTCGCCGTCAACCCCAACGCCGCCACCTTCGACGGCGACCCGTGTTACCCTGACTTGCGCGCCCTTTACGCTCTGCATGAACCGGTAGACGCCGTGTTCATCGTCAACCGCCCCGAGGTCAGCCTGCAAATCGTACACCAGTGCGTCGAGTTGGGCATCCGGCGCGTCTGGCTGCACTGCTCGCTGGGCACCAACCCTAAATTCGCCCCTTCCCTCTCCTGTGCCTCACCGGAGATCCTGCGCCTGTGCCATGAGAACGGCATTACCGTGATCCCCGGCGCCTGCCCGAACATGTTCTTCCAGGCCGACCCGGCCCACGCCATGATGCGCGGGCTGTTGAGGGTGGTGGGTGGATTAAATGTTCGATAATGATCATATCCTGGGCGAAATCGTGTTAGGATTCGGCCTGGAGATCGGCGCCCCCTTTTTCGGCGACGAAACCAGGTTGGCGATGAGATTCCAGATCGTTTAGTATTCAGTCTACCCAAAAAAAAACGGAGCTTCCTATGACACTTACCGCCCGTATCACCCTGCATCCTTCCCTGCACATCGCCGATATCGACCGGCGCATCTACGGTTCCTTCATCGAGCATCTCGGCCGGGCCGTCTACGGCGGCATTTACGATCCCGGGCACCCCACCGCTGGCCCGGACGGCTTCCGCCAGGACGTGCTCGACCTGGTCAAGGCCATCAACGTGCCCATCGTACGCTATCCGGGCGGCAACTTCGTCTCCGGCTATAACTGGGAAGACGGCATCGGCCCGCGTGAAGGGCGCCCTCGCCGCCTGGACCTGGCCTGGCGTACCATCGAGACCAACCAGGTAGGCGTCAATGAGTTTGCCGCCTGGTGCCGCAAGGCTAATACCACTCCCATGCTGGCGGTCAACCTGGGCACCGCTGGCGTCAATTCGGCTCGCCGCCTGGTGGAATACTGCAACTTCCCTAGCGGCAGCTACTGGAGCGACCTGCGCAAATCTCAGGGCGCATCGGACCCGCACAACGTGCGCCTGTGGTGCCTGGGCAACGAGATGGACGGCCCCTGGCAGATCGGCGGCAAGACTGCTGAAGAGTACGGCCGCCTGGCCTGCGAGACCGCCAAGGTGATGAAATGGGTCGACCCCACCATCGAGCTGGTCGCCTGCGGCAGCTCAGGCATCCGTATGCCCACCTTCGGCGCCTGGGAACAGACCGTGCTCGAACACACCTACGAACTCATTGATTATGTCTCGCTGCATACCTACTACGGCAACCGCGACGGCCATACCCCTCACTTCCTGGCCCTGACCCTGGAAATGGACCAGTTTATCCGCACTGTCGCCGGCATCTGTGACCTGGTCCAGGCCAAAAAACACAGCAAAAAGCAGGTCAACCTGTCCTTCGACGAGTGGAACGTCTGGTTCCATTCCAACGCCGCCGACCAGCAGATCGCCCCCTGGACCATCGCCCCGCCGCAGCTCGAGGACCTGTATACTATGGAAGACGCCCTGGTGGTGGGCTGCATGCTGATCACCTTATTACGCCACGCCGACCGGGTCAAGGTAGCCTGCCTGGCGCAGTTGGTCAACGTCATCGCCCCCATCATGACCGTCACCGGCGGCGGGAGCTGGCGCCAGACTATCTACTATCCCTACCTGCATGCCGCCCAGTTCGGGCGCGGCGCGGCGCTCAACCTGAATATTGCCTCGCCAGTCTACGATGACGCTATGTTTGGCCCGGTGCCCTACCTGGAAGCGGTCGCCACTCACGACGCAGCCGCCGGGACGCTGGTCGTGTTTGCCGTCAACCGCAGCCTCGACCAGGCCCTGCAGTTGCAAGGCGACGCCCGCCACTTCGCCGGCTACCATGTGGTGGAGCACATCATCCTGAATCACGCCGACCTCAAGGCGGTCAACACGCTCGACAGCCAGCCGGTCGCCCCACGCAGCGGCGGCGACGCTGCCCTGGCCCCCGACGGTCACCTGACCGCCAGTCTGCCCGCTGCTTCGTGGAACGTCATCAGGCTGGAATCACTGAAAAGATGAGAAAACCATGAATGATCGAATCCTTATCGCCTTTGCCACTCGCGCCGGGTCAACCGCTGAAGTAGCCGAAGCCATCGGTAAGGCGCTCAGCGACAGCGGCGCGGCCGTCGATGTTTGCCCGGTAAAAGATATCCACAACCTCAGCCCCTACCGGGCGATCGTGGTGGGCAGTCCAATCCGCATGGGACGCTGGCTGCCGGAAGCCCTCACCTTCCTGAAAACCCACCAGGCCGAGCTGAGCCGGATGCCGGTGGCCTGCTTCGTCACCTGTGTCACCCTTACCAACGATACCGTCGAAAACCGCCGCACCGTCGATGCCTACCTCGACCCGGTGCGAGCCATCCTGCGCCCGGTATCCATCGGCCTGTTCGCCGGGGCAATGGACGGCAGCAAGCTATCCTTCCTCGATCGCCTGATGATGAAAGCCACCAAGACCCCCGAGGGCGACTTCCGCAAGTGGGACGAAATCCACCTGTGGGGGGAGAGCCTTCAGACAGTTTTAAACTGAGCAGGCCCTGCCGCCCTGAGCGAGCGCGCCTGCCAGATCCGCAAAGGGTCACGACCACTTTTCGAGGTCCCGGTCCACCTGTTCCAGGTCGAGCAGCCGCAGGCCAACGACTTGCCAGTTCTTTCCAGTGGGCGGCTGCTGCTCGATCTGGGCTGGATAGGCCAGGGCTTCTTCTTTCCAGCCGCTGCGTGAAAAGCCAAGATAATAGATGCGCCAGTGGCCATGCTCGGGAACGACCCGGGCAGTCTTTTCTTCGATCAGTTCTTCCAGCACTCTACGGCCTGCCGGAGACAGCGTCCACTTGCATTCTCCCAGGATGAGGGTCTTTTGCATGGTGTTGATGCCGGCCACATCGATTTGCGTGGAGACATTCCAGGCGCTGCCAACTTCGTCAGGAAGATACGGAAGCTCGCCTTTCCCACTGGCGCGTACAACCCACTCCCGGCACAGTTCTTCCCAGGTATGCGTACCGATGAAATCGATCATGTGCCGGTTGATCTCCGCCAGGGACTGGTCCTGCACGCCCAGGGCCAATTGCGCCTGGCGGTTGGCCAGGAAACGAAAATAGAAGCGCAGATAGGGGTCTGAAATCTGGTAACGGCCGGCGCGCCCGCCCGGCGCAGCGGTCACCGGCGTCCGCCGCTCTACAAAGCCAGCTTCATTCAGCACACTCAGGTATTTGGGCGCCTGGACGTTGGGCAGCCCGGTGTAGCTGGCAATGTCCTTGGGCGTACGGGCGCCGTTTGCCAGGGCAGTCAGCACAGCCAGGTAAGTGTGCGGCTCGGAGATGAAATCCTGCAGCAGCAGGCGCGGCTCCGCTTGCATCAGATTGTTGGCGGTCAGTAGCTGCTGTTTGATATTTTGAGAGACGGATTTGCGCCCATCCACCCGCTCCCAATAGGCCGGGATACCCCCGAACATGGCATACAAGGCCACCCGATCGACGGCCGGGTAGCTCGGAAAATAAGCGCGGCTCAACCCAAAGGGCAGCGGTTGGAGATGCAGTTGCGTCGTGGCGCGCCCGTACAGCGGCGCCTGATAGGCGAGAAACTGGCGTTTCATCATCCCCAGGTGCGAACCCGAAAGACACAACAGCAAGTTGCAGTCCTTGAAAACCTGGTCCCAGAAATTCTGCAAATGGCTGGCAATCCCCGGCGTGGTTTCAAGCAGGAAAGTAAATTCATCGATAAACAACGCCAGGCGCTCCTCTGCCGCCAGGCGGGCTACTTCCTGCCAGGCCTGTTCCCAGGAAGCATAGGTAAACGTTTCAGGGGCGGGCGAACGCGGCTTGGCAAAGTTGTAGACAGCTTGCGAAAAAGAGCGCAGTTGCGCCAGGGCCGAATCGGAGTTTGCCACCCAGTACAGCGTGCGGCGCCCGGACTGGCGCAACCAGTGCACCAGCAAGACGGTTTTACCCACCCTGCGCCGCCCATAAAGCGCCAGGAACTGCGCCCCACCCGCCTCCCAAAGACGGTCGAGGGTCGCCAGCTCATTCTTCCTGCCCACAAAATTTGCCGCCATGACTCCCTCCAGGGTATATTATACTTATAAGTATTATACTTTATAGTATAATATAAAGCTACCCTTTGAGCTTAAGAGTCTTATTTAGCTGACCTCAGGCCGGTAATAACGGTACTCAGGTTTTCCTGAACCGTCCCCTTCAAAAATAAAACTTGATATCGAGGCCGGCGCCGGGTAAAAATTCTGGCCGTTTAGGCTTGAGAGGGTTTGTCCCATTGCCCAGAGCGTCAGAAAATAAATCGGGTCACCGTGCGTTACCGCCAGCACACATTCCCCCGGGAATTTTCTGCGCACCGCAGCAGTAAATTTCAAGATGCGCGAAAGCACGTCGCTGGGTTGTTCATAATTGGCCGGAATGCCCTCATAGACCTCCCAATGGCTGCGCTGCACCATGGTCACAGGGCCGCCTTGGTACGGGCTGTAAACCTCATTCAACTCCCGCGAAATATGTTGCCTCAATTCCTGAAATTGATCGACGATAATTTGGGCGGTTTGGCGGGCCCGCAGCATCGGGCTGCTAAAAATCACCCTGGGCGGATCCATTAATATCAGCCAGCTGCCTGCGACCGGGGCTGCTGAAGATAATGCCGCCGCTGTCGCGGCGGCCTGTCTGCGTCCGAGCGCGCTCAAACCAAACCCCGCCAGTCGCCCATAAATAACGCCCTGCGGATTTTCCACCTCCCCATGCCGGATGAACACTATTGTTGTCTTCATAGATTGATTTTACTGTATGTCTACAATTCCCAAGGTGGAGAGAGCAGAAAAGGTACATTGGATCTGATAATAGTTGACAAAAGCAACTAATTATCCTATAATAGCAAGGAATAAAAGGAGGCCCCCATGCCAGCTGATTCCCTCGAAGAGCGCATCCGCGCCGTGCGGCAGTTCAACCGCTTTATCACCCAGCAGATCGGCGTTCTACAAGAAGGCCTTTTACACACCCCATATTCCCTGACCGAGGCCCGCATCCTCTATGAATTGGGAAATGCCGAAGATCTGACCGCCGCCAGGCTGTGCCGCCAGCTCGGCCTGGATGCCGGTTACCTCAGCCGCCTGCTGGAAGGCTTCCAAAGCCAGGGCCTGATCGAGAAAAAACGCTCGCAGGCCGACGGGCGCCAGCGCATCCTGCACCTGACCGCCCTCGGAAAGGAAACCTTTGCCCTGCTCGACCAGCGCTCGCGGGATGAGGTGGCCGAAATGCTCGGCGGCCTGAGCGGCGAGAGCCAGACACGCCTGTTGAAAGCCATGCAAACTATTCAAGGCATTCTGGATCAGCCTGGATCCGAACGGCCAGAGCCTTTCCTTTTGCGCGACCCCGAACCCGGCGACATGGGCTGGGTCACCTACCGGCATGGCGCAATTTACGCCCAGGAATATGGCTGGGACGCCACCTTCGAGGCGCTGGTGGCCCAGATCGTGTCAGACTTCATCAAGAACTTCAATCCGGCGCGTGAGCGCTGCTGGATCGCCGAAATGGGCGGAGAGATCGCCGGATCGGTCTTCGTCGTCCAGGTCGATCAGGATACGGCCAAACTGCGCCTCCTGCTGGTCGAGGCCAAGGCGCGCGGGTTGGGTCTCGGCACGCGCCTGGTCGAAGAATGCGTCCGCTTCGCCCGCCGCAGCGGATACAAAAAGCTCACCTTGTGGACCAACAGCGTACTGGTCGCCGCACGCCATATCTATCAGAAGACCGGTTTCAAGATTGTCGCTCAGGAAAAGCACCACAGTTTTGGAAAAGACCTGGTCAGCGAGACCTGGGAATTAGACCTCATTCAAAATACAACTGGAGATACCCATTGAACCTGCATATTTTTCCCAATAAATACGAAATGGGCGAAGCGGCCGGCCGCTTCGCCGCCGCTCAGATCAACCAGGCCATCGCTGCCCGCGGCCAGGCCAACATTATTCTGGCGACCGGCGCAAGCCAGTTCGAGATGCTGGGCGCCCTGGTCACCCTGGATGTGAACTGGAGCCGGGTGACAGCTTTTCACCTGGATGAGTATGTGGGGCTGCCCATTTCCCACCCGGCCAGCTTCCGGCGTTACCTGAAGGAGCGCTTCGTGGACAAGATTTCCGGCTTAAAAGCCTTCCACTTCGTCGACGGCGACACCGTGGCGGACGCCACGGCTGAGTGCCGCCGGCTGGGCAATCTGATCGCCCCCCAGGCCATTGACCTGGCCTGCATCGGCATCGGGGAAAACGGCCACCTGGCCTTCAACGATCCCCCGGCTGACTTTGATACTGAAACGCCCTACCTGGTAGTCACCCTGGACGAGGCCTGCCAGCGCCAACAGGTCGGCGAGGGCTGGTTCGGCTCAATGGATGAAGTACCCCGCCAGGCTATTTCAATGAGCGTCCGCCAGATAATGAAGAGCGCCGCCATCCTGTGCACCGTGCCCGACCAGCGTAAAGCGGCAAGTGTCCGGCAGGCCGTAGAAGGTCCCGTTACCAACCTCCTGCCCGCCTCGATCCTGCAGCAGCACCCCCATTGCGATTTCTACCTGGATGCCCCGGCCGCCTCACTGTTGAAGCCCTCTTTCCACTCTGCCGAATAAGGGACGACCAGGCGTCTTCAGGCCGAATCCTGAAATAATCTATGCCTGATACCAATTTTCGCCACCATTCAATTCGAATCCAGGACTTTGATTATTCCCAGCCAGGCGCCTATTTCGTCACCCTATGCGCCTATCAATAAATCCTCCTATTCGGGGAAATCTACACAAGGAATCGTTCACCTATCCAAATTAGGAGAAATCGCCAGGCAAGAACTGGAGCGGCTTCCGCATAAATTTCTCGGAATCCAATTGGATACTTTTGCGGTCATGCCAAACCATATCCACCTGCTAATTACCATTTCCGGGAACGCTGCTGCCATCCAAACTGCCCACTCAGAAGCGTTCAGGCATCCCGTGGCAGGATCTATACCGACAATAATTCGAACTTACAAAGCCTCCGTAACCCGCCGAGTGGCGCTGCTGCGAGATAATCCTGTATCCGAGGTCTGGCAGCGCAATTATTACGAACATGTGGTCAGAAATGCGAATGAGCATGAACGCATATACACCTATATTGTTGCAAATCCCCTCCAATGGGATTCCGATGATGAAAACCCGGCAGGCCATTCCAGGGTGTAGCGGCACGACGGACCTAATTGCAGCGTAACAAAAACGAACGCGCAGTCGTGCCAGCCGGCGAATAGATCGCTCTGGTGTAAAGAAACAGCACGACATTATATGCCGGGATACAATTCCAATCGCTGTTAAATTTCTGCAATCCGCCAGTCGCCTACTGGCCATATCAGGCACGACTGTTTTTCTTTAGGCCGAATTGGTTGTGTGGGTCCGTCGTGCCGCTACACTGAGGGTGAAAATATTTATTAAGAAGCCCGGTTGACAGATCCGCCGCTGGGTTTTTCCGATTTTGTCCGCCTTGAACGGCTCAACCTCCCGAGAATTGTAAGACGAAGCGGAAACGCGCATCGTCCTCATACCAGGTGGGGAAGTTGCAGCCCCACTTGTTGTTCCACAAGTTGAAATGCCAGCCCTTATCCAGGTCCGGGAGCTGGTCATCCATGTCTAACAGCTTTGGCTCGCCGGGAGCCACCACGCCGGCGTCCAGCGCCTCGAGCGCCAGCGACCCCCGCTCGTCATGGTAGAAGACACCCCGGTTGACGCCGTGCAGGTTGCGCCCGCCCTTCGAGACAACCTCCAGGGGCGAGATCAATCGGTCGATCTTTTCCATGCGCCAGCCTTCAGGTTGGGTGCCCCACAGGCTGAAAGAGAACCAGCAGGCTTCCGGCAGGCGGTTGGCCCGTTTGCCGAACCACTGCATGTTCCACCTGACCTCTGCATCCTGCGCCGGGAAATCGATCTCAAGCGTGACGCGCCGGGGAACGCCGTAGAAGGTAGGCGGGATCTCCGGCACGCTCAGGTCGGCGATAAAATGCACCCCGGCGGGATCGTTTTTCAGGTAGAGCTGCTCCAACCGCGCCGGGCGAAAGGCGCTGATCGCCCCAGCCCGGTCGATATCCGGCTTGCCGAAATCGTAATTGACCCAATCCTGGTCGCAGACAATATACTGTTTGAAGAAACGCCGCCAATCCGCCTCGTCGAACGACTGGTGGCGGAACAGCCCCAGCAGGTGATCCGGAGCCGCCCAGGCGCGCCGTTTGGCCTTGTGCAACAGGTGATTGATTGCCCCTCTGTTCGGATCGAAGCCCACCTGGAAGGCGCCGGTATCGAAAGTCTGGGCCGGGTCCACCGCTGAAAAACCAACCAGGGCGGGCGGCTTTGGCTCGATTTCAGCCAGCGCCACCCGGGCTTCGTCTGCCAGCGATGAGCCGGCCAGGGCATCCACAGCCTTGGTAATATAGGCGCGCTCTTCCCGCCACGATTCTTCCATGATCTGGAACGGGGTCGTGCTGCGCACCGCCGCGAGCTGATCCTGGTTCCAGTGCACCCGGTCGTGGTCCAGTACGGCGGACTCGTTAATCCCCCAGGTGTGTTCGGGAACCAGCAGCAGCCACCGCGAAAATTGGCCAAAGGCGGCATTCCCGGGTGAAATCTTGCCCTGCTCCAGCCAGCTCTGGCGCAGCCGGCTGAGGGCGCGGAACTGGCCCAGCTTCTTCGGGTCAGAAGCGCCACCGTGGATCCAGGTGTTGCCAATCTCGCCGCTGACCACCGGCAGGCTGTGGCGGACCTCCCACAGCTTATCGGCGTAGGCGTCCATGGTCGAGGCGATCACACACGCCCCAGGAAAGAGCCTGTGCACCTCGGCAAATACCTCCTTGACCGATTCAGGGGTCTGCGGCCCGTGGTTATCCAGGGTAAAAGCAAAGAAGATGGCGTCTTTCATCCCCGCCACGTGAGTGACGTTTCCTGCGTAACGGTCCCCGCCGCCTGGGGCATCCATTACATTTCCGTAGCCGCTGTGGTACATAAGCACCACCTGGCTGCCTTCATTATCTTGCCACAGGCAGATGGCCGGGACATCCGGCAGAGAAGAGGCCTTGTTCACCCCGATGTGTAGGAACCGCACCCCGACTCTGGCCAGGTGGGGCAGTGTGGCGCTCGTATCCCCGGGAACGTCAGTCAGCTTGGCGGCGCGGGTGTGTTTGCCAAAGCGCTGGTCCAGGCGGCGGCTCAGGCCGAGCTCATACTCGAGCATGGCCCCGCTCATCAGCTCATGGTGAGCGGAAAAGGCGTAGGCGTGCCAGGTGATATCCCCCCGCTGGATGGCATCTTCCAGCTCGTGCGCCTTTTCGGGCAGGGCTTTCTCCAAATATTCAACTATCAGCCAGGAGCCCAACGTCCAGATGAACTGCTCTTCGCCGCCCGCCTGGCGCAAGAACCGGGCCGTCTGGATCGCCTGGGGGATGTACACGTTGAAGTATTCCTCGACCACCTTGTGCGGCATATCAGTAAAGCCGACGTCCAGGTGGGTCTTGAAAATGATATGAACGGTTTCGATCTGCTCGTCCATTTTTCCTCACTATCTAAAGATCCCGAGCCGGAGCGGGGCTTTCAATCCTCAATCAATTATCGCGACTGAAGGAGGACCAGGTTGAAAAAGATTGAGGTTGAATAAAGACGGTAGCCCACTGACTCGGCGGTCCTGATCATTCCGATATTCTCACCCCAGGTAGCGACCTCCGCGAATTCCATGCCGCGCTCTTTCAGCCGCCCAAAACCGGCCAACAGCAGCGCCCGCGCCAGCCCTTTCCCTTGAAAATCTGGATGCGTCGCGACCGGATCGGTATAGCCGATCTTTTGTTTGCGCAGACGATTTTCTTCCGGCGAGAAATGACACATCACATAAGAAGCTAACCGGCCCTCTGGAGCGACAGCCACCAGGTCCAACTCCCGGTCATAATCTGGTGTGCACATCATAGAAAGGCGAAATCCGATTGTCATGTTTTCGGTTCCGTGCGCTGCGCGATGGAGCGCAACCAATGCTTCCACTTCCTCTTCCCCGGCGATGGGGCGGATAAGAAAGCCTTCGAGCAAGCGGGGGGCGGGGAATGACTCCTTCAACGAGCGGAGAAAACGTAACGTGCGCACAGGTTGAGCGACAAACCCCTGCCGTTCGAAAAAATCAATCCGCTGAGTATCCTCTGCCCGGCAGGAGATCACCAGCTCACCAGGCGGAGCCGGTGACTCTCCAGCAGAAGCAAGCTTTTCCATCGACCAGGCTATCATCTGTCCGGCCAGGTCGTCAAAAGCCGCCTGGGGCGATATCTCAAAAGCTAAAAACGAACCATCGAGCAGGCTAAAGCCTACCGGCGTCCCGCCGGCGTCTTCCCACAGCCGGATGGTCGCCTGTCCTTTGGGCGTGCCGGACACTTCCTGCAAGTCCACGATAAATGGATATTCGGTAATCCGCTCCAGAGGACGCATGGCCACCATGGCAATCATGGCCTGAAGGTCCGCTGCCCCGCGAAAGGGCCTGTGAGAATATAAAGGAGAAGGCATGATTGTTAAATTATCAACCGTGTCGCGTGCCCCATTCGGGATGATGAAAATTACTTACCATTCATCAATCAGCAATCTAAAATCTTCAATCTCCAATCATCAATCGCACTGTCACGATCTGGTAAGGCTTGACCGGCACTTTCACCTGTTTCCCATCCACCTCCAGTGCATGCTGGTCTTCTTCGAGCAGGTTGGTGCGCCAGGCCTGCGCCACCGGGAAAGCCGCCGTGAGGGTGGTCTGTCCGCGCTTGCGCTGCGTTTCGTACAGGCGCACGATGATGCCGCACCCATCTTCGGCCTGCTTGATCGTCTCGATCACCAGGTTAGGCAGGTCGCATGAAACCAGTGCAGTCACGGCTGTCGCCGGCATTGGAGCAGGCGCCGGGTTCGCCCACACGATCAGCGGATCGTTGAGGGCATAAGCCTCGGCCACGGTGGTCTCGTCCCAACCGCCGGCGTGCGGCAGGAAACTGTAGGTGAAGCGCTGCTCACCCTGGTCAGCTTCAAAATCGGGCGTGGTGGGGGAACGCAGCAGGCTGATGCGCATCACGTTATCGCGGATGTCGTGGCCGTACTTGCCGGTGTTGAGCAGGCTGGCGCCGTAGCCGCCCTCGCTCAGGTCGACCCATTTCTGGGCGCAGGTCTCGAAGCGCGCCCAGTCCCAGGAAGTATTGCGGTGAGTCGGGCGCTGGACGTTGCCCCACTGGATCTCATAAGTCGCCGCCGGGGCCAGCACGTCCACAGGGAAGGCGGTCTTGAGCAGGATGTGGCGCTCCTGCCACTGGATGGTGGTGCTGATGTCCAGGCGCGGGCTGTTGTGGCACAGCGAGATACGTTGTACATACGGGCTGTTGAGGATGCGGCGGCGCTCCTCGAGCGTGGCGCGCAGCGGGCCGCTCTCCACTACCCTGACCGATTCGGCCGGCTCAGCCAGCCACATTTTATCGTCGTAGGTGATATCCACGTCCCAGGCGTCAAAATCACGCGGGCGATCCTCGAAAGCCTGGAACTGGTTGGCGACTTTCCCATCCGGCAGCACTTCGCGACCACTGCGTTTGTCGTAAATGCGAGAAATGTCGCCGGCCGGGTCCAGCTCGATGCGTACGAAAGCGTTCTCCAGCAGGCTGGGCGAAACCACCAGATCCTTGCCCTCAGTGGTATGGGAGGATTTGAGACCCTCCTCTACATCCTTTACGGTTTTCAGGGGCATAACGCTGAATGGCGCCAGCTCGCCGGCATCCAGCAGCAGCCCGCCTTCCACCGCCTGGGTGTTAACCGGGCCGCCATCGGCGCGCATTAATTCCGTTTTGTCTCCCCTTGGCCAAAAGGCCAGGTCACGGCGGGTAAAGGAGGTCGGGTTGACCAGCAGGGCCTCCCCGCCGGTGCGCCCCGCAATCGCCGCCAGGGCGCCATCCTTTACTGTTTCGGCCGCCTGGCGTACCTCGGCATACTGCTGCTGCGATTCCACGTAAACCGGGCCAATGCTGCTGCCTGGCAGGATGTCGTGGAACTGGTTGAGACACACCACCTGCCAGGCCTGGCGCAGGGCGTCGTGGGGATAGGTATAGGCCGGGTCGAGCGTTGAGGCCAGCGAGGCCAGGAACTCGGCGTCATGCAGCAGGAACTCGCTCTGGCGGTTGGCGCGTTTGTTGCGCGCCTGGGTGGTATAGGTGCCGCGGT
>Ga0187882_1002541_pt1 | contig 16581 bp, 11 predicted proteins | sample June2016WEW_19_1_3_FD_132991 | JGI IMG/M metagenome (GOLD analysis project Ga0187882, IMG submission 132991) | Peatland microbial communities from SPRUCE experiment site at the Marcell Experimental Forest, Minnesota, USA - June2016WEW_19_150 | ecosystem: Environmental > Terrestrial > Soil >... | reverse complement strand
TGCGAGAGCTTAGGCTTCAGGTCAGAATGTAAAGAGGGCCTTTGCTATCCCGGTGTTCTTCGCCGATAGGGGCGCAGGTAACAAGCCGCGCAAGCCATAGCCAGAACAACAGGCAGCATCATTTCAGCTGTTGGTAGCTCTGGAGTTGTGGTGCCGGTGGGTGTGAGGTTGAAGTCTACTGCTGTCTCCGAACCCATGGACACTTGGATTTGGACTCCTTGCGCCGCGTATCCCGGATATGAGACGCCGAGCGTGTAGTTTCCGTTCGGTATCCACATCTCGTAGACGCCATCCAGGGAACTCGTCGTCACGAGCGCCGGACCATACGCACTCACTGTGGCCCAAGAGAGCGGAATTAGGTTACCATACATGTCGAGTCCGCGAACGGTCCCGTTGACGTGCCCTAACCTGTCAAAGTACAGGTCCAAAGTCACGTTCGTGACACTCAAAGTAGCGGTGAAAGTCGCCGGCTGTGCTTGGATATACCCAGGCACCCAGACGAATACCTGATATGTCCCAGGAGGCAGCCCGTAATCATTCTGCATTGAACCATCTGTCGCATCGTAATAGTTCACCCACCTCACAGCCGGATTCCCTGCATATCTTTGGAATCCCGCCACCTCAACCGAAGGCCAAACTAAGCCGGGCGGATCGGTCGGTATTTGGGTGGCATTTGCCCCTGCTAGGGTCCCAGATGAATCGTAGACTTCGAGTCTTACGGGCACCTGTTTGGAATTGTAGCGTGCATACGTATCGATCGGTGCCACTAGGCCTTCTTTCCGGAACGTGAGTGCTACATTCAGCCTCGTGGCTTCAACTAGGTCTATCTGAATGTCGCTTGTGCCTCCGAACGACATTGATACCTGGTAGTCCTTAGTCTGGACGTAGCCGACAGTGTATGCTCTTATGAGGTAGGTGTCTGGCGGAAGATCAGTTATATTGGCGAAAGTCACGCCAACTAAAATATTGTTGCCGACAATCGCGTTCCCTTGCCACGTCGTGCCAGAATAGACTTGCTCCGAGCCTATGGCTTCAATCCTTATGGTCGCACAGGGATACCCCCACGGTATGATCTGAGGCGGGGTCTGCCAGTTGACCGACCTCAAAGTGACATACAGCAGTCCGCTTCTGACCATGTCGAAGCTAAGGCTCGTCGTGGAGCATCCCGCTCCTAACGTTGCCTGAGGATAGAAAGCCTGAGAATATCCTGGGAAAGTGGCTTTTATGACGTAGGTTCCGCTGGGCAACCCGTTGTTCTTCCCCGCAATCATCATCGTCCAACTGGTGCTGTTTTCAGGCACGGAAGTGGTGTTGTAACCTTCAATCCCTCCATCAAGTCCAAAGGCTTCCAGTAGCAGCATGCCGTTCCGCGGCGTTGGGCTGACGGAGCCTCCTACGTCCACGAAATGGACTGTGACTTTGAATTGGCTGCTTCTCCACAGATCGAAAGGAACCGATATGATGCGCGAGTAATCGTACACGTGCACCGCAACAACATCCCTCTGCAAATATCCGTTCACGTACGCCTTCAGGTAGTAATCCCCGACAGCAAGTCCGGAAACGTAGTCAGCATAATCTTGTGGGACATGACCGTCCAAATCTATCGCCCCATTGAATGAGAAAGGGTAGTACGGTTGAGATGGATCAACGTTGGTTGCGTTGGTTGCGAGAAACCCTATCGACTGCAAGTTAGAGTCAAGTATTTCCATGCTGATCCGATGAGACGCTGCGCTCCCCCACGGGACCGCTCCAACACCACACTTGGAGCAGATGCTGCCAGATATGGTTGCGCTCGGTTCTAGGTAGATGTCGACGCCTTCCAAAGATTGGCCCGCGTCCACGCTGACGGTTCTGTTCAAGGTTTCTGGAACAAAACCAGCCGCTGAGGCGGTTAGGTTGTACGTTCCCGCGGCCAGACCGTAGATGATGTAAGCACCGTTCGCGGAAGCGTTGAAGTACGCCTGCGCCTGGATAGCTTCACCCAGCGCAGTCTCCCCCTCAGCAAGAACCTTACCTGACACATCGACCGGCTCACCGTACCGCCCGTTGTCCGCGTTCAGTACGCGTCCGGATATGTACGCTGGATATAGGCCGCCCTTCACGACGATCGTTGGGAAATTCCCAGCACCGATCGATCTTCCATCTATGAAGACCTTCACGAAGTATCTACCGCACACCTCAGGAGCCCGAACATTGAACAATCTCACAGTGTAGCTGCCTGGAGCAGTGTAGCTGGTGATTCTCACGCTCCACCACGACGGGCCAATGGGGTCGTTTGAGCCCAGCCTATCCATTGATATCAGGTTGTAGTCGTTCGTTATGCTCGTCCACACGCTAGTGGTGTCGGATTGCAGGAAGGTGAACTCCGGCGGGAGGTAGATCGCTATCGAAGAGACTTCGCTGCACAATATGATGTTAAGAGAAATGTCGCCTGTTGAGTTCTGAACTATGGCGCCCTTTGGATAGTCCAACTTCACTATGCTAGCGGGTGTGCCTAAGGTATGAGCATAGGCTCCGGGGGACATCTGGACCGCACAGCCCTTGGAAATGACGGCGAAGAAGGCTGGGCCTGCTTGGGTGCCGAAGAGGGCCGTATCCCAATCAGGCAGAGGACCGACGTACCATGGTAGTGACTCAAACTGTAGCGTGGTACCCACGGGTATCGGAAGGGGATTCTGCCATCCTGCCTTAAGGAAGGCGCCTCCAAGGACCGGGGTCGGAGGCTCATCAGTTGTGATCATGACCACGTGGTTGCCGAGTGGTGCATTTGGAACAGTGAATGGTATTGGAGCCCCTGCTAATAGACCGGACGCCACTGGGAACGGGGCCGCGTAACCTGTGTCACTGACTCCGCCTACTGCGACCAAGTCGCTGCCAAGATAGGTGCCATCATTGTACGGGTCATAGTACTTTTCGGTAGCTGCGAAAGGTGTGAGTCCTGTGCCAAGAATGTCCGCGTCGGTAGCTAGAACGTTCGTGCCTGGAATGTAGAATGGGGCAGCAGTTGCAGCCCACGCTGCGGGCCATCCCAAGTAGACACGCGCCAGACCAGATGAAACGATCACCTCTCTCGTGTCACCGACACTGATGAGGTTGTTTGCATCGTTGTCACGGTAGATCAACTCACCCGAACCGTATGCTGCTCCAGTGTGCTCGTCAGTCGCGTCAAACGCTGTCAAACGTCTGCCAACATCAGCGTCGCCTGCCGCAACGATTGAACCGGCTCCGTAGCCGACCACATTAGGCCAGTCTGCAAGCCATGGCGCTGGCAAGAGCGTGGGGAGGAGTTGTCCTACCGAACTGGCCATGCCTTTGTCTGTCCAGTCAACTTGGCTTGAACGCGTGTAACCAGCCAATACAGCTGGGCCTATGGCAACAGCGGGAGGAGGGTTGTAGTAGATCCAGTCACCATAAGCGTATGCTAAGCCCGGTCCATACCAGGCCTGAGTTGCAGGGAAAGGCTTGATGGCTGTTTCAACGTCCGTGTCGCCTACAGCGACAACGCTCGTCGGCATGTAGCCGTCAACATAGCTGTTCCTAGTGTCAAGATTCTTGACGAAACCACTAAGCGCGCCGGCGACGAGGTAGATCGCTTCACCTTGATCCCATATGCCGTTGTTGTTCGTATCAGCGAAATAGTCAGTAGGACCGAATGCAGTGAGGCCAAGACCAACATCCTGCGCTCCAGCTAGTACTCCGGCTGTTGCTCCTGCCTGGCAGCTGTTGCTACTGCAGGATACTCCAGCTGTTGCTCCTGCCGGGTATCTTACCTGTGGAATCACGACGTTTCGCTCACGTACGTCACCTGCGCCGACCGAGCCTGCGTTTCCTGGACCTATGTCGTTGTAGATTGCCTTCTGGTAGTCGAATACGGGCGAGTAGACCTTCGTCCACGCCGCATATTTCGCGGTGATTCCTGTGCCTGCAAGCGTGACGGTAACGCTTGGATAGAGGGCACGGACATCACCCGGAAAGACGTTTGCGATTGCTGGCGGTCCTGCAACAATGTTGGTGGCATCACGGATGTAGATTCCATTGCCGATAACGTAACCTGTGGCTGCGCCGGTGTGCATCGTGTTCGCTGGCATCGCAACCAGGGTACCGCCGAAGTCGGTGTCTCCTGCGGCGACGACGCTGCCTGCTGCATAGATGTTAGCGCCTGCAGTTACGCTGGTCAGACGCGTGTCACCAATGTTGACAGTTGCGCCTGCCGCCACATGGTAGATCGGTTCTCCTGGAATGTAGGGGACCGGGGGACCCACGGGGAATCCCGGTGCGGTATTCACGAACATTTCGTTGGCAAGGAACGCGAACAGTGGCATTCCTAGGTCTGCGTCAGCGGCTTCCTTGTCGAACATGACGAAGACCTCGTGCTTGGGCGTTAGGCCTGTTCCGATAGTTCCGTTGGGAGCTCTTATTGTCTGCTGCGAACATGTTGCACCGGATGCGTTGTTGAAAACTGGCAGCGGATTTGTGATAGCGTTGACAGGGACAGCCATGAGAATTGTGCTGAGAATCATTAGCAGAGCAATGGCTGTTGCCAGTACTTTCCTATTCATTTTCTTTCTCTGCCGAGACATTTTGAAGACGGTGCTCAGTTGCAGTTGACCCAGTAGGCAGGAATATCATGAACAATCATCACTTGCGATGAATCCTCTCTTCTCCGCCCGAAGGCCTTGAGGAATCAAGACCGAGGCGACATCCGGTTAGCTTTCCGCAAGCTTTGGTTCTTGTTCCAAGTCCGGGCCTTGAGGCTCCTCTACTTCCTGTCCTTTCCGTATTCTGGCATATAGCTTGGCGATTCCCAGAATCGCGAAGACCAATAGGAATCCTGAAAGAATGGACTCCACGACCAGCAGAACCCACGATGTGGTTGGGACAGTGAACGTCCCTGTGGATGGGACAGTGAAAGTCCCGCGCGTAAACGTTGGTTGAGGTGAGATCAGATAGACCACGTACATGTACAAGCCGTTGAAGAGTCCCGCAGCCAAGCTCGCTAATACTAATCTCTTGTTCGAAATAGTGCCGCTTTTCGATTTGATCAGAGAACCAACTACTAGGCCGGCGACGATCACGGGGATTATAACTGAAATCTGTGGCATGGAGCTCGCGCCATTGCCGTGAGGGCGCTACGAGCTTATATAAGGCTAGTTCAGGATTGATGCAAAATTCACACCGTAAACCTAGGAGTCGTAATAGCTTGAGCGACAGAGATAGCTTTCTTAAAATCCTCGACCTGATATCGATGCACGAATTCAGACTCTCCGTGAGATGAGACAGGCATGAGTTTCCTTAACGAGTTCCGAAAATACGTCGGCGCATTGTTCTTGTTGTTGCTAATGATCCCGACAGTTGTTGTTCAAGCTCAGAATTCAACACACTTGACCGTGACCGTAGAAGGTCAGGTCTTAACCGCGGGCTTCGACAACAATGTCACGCTAACGGTGACAAACAGCTACCCAGCGCAGAGCATCTATCCTTCCTCCGCTATCTACGACGTTGACGTAGCCGTATCGATACCGACACCACTACAAATGTCGGGGGACAATCACTGGCACTATGATTCACTCGCGTTACAGCAATCAGTTAGTATCGGATTTCAGGTCTACGCGGCCATTGCAGCAATAGGCAGCGCTTACGAAGGCACCGTTACGCTGACGTACAGACAGCTCGGTGACGTATCATATACCTCGGAAAGTCACTCGATCGGCTTCCAGGTTCAAGGCTGGATCAAGCTAGTGCTTTACGGGATACAGTTGACTCCGCCGGCCACTATACCTGGCGGCAACGTCACGATCTCGGGAAGCCTCCTGGACAGCGGAAACTTGGCCGCCTACAATGCCAACGTGACAGTTGAGTCAGAAGCATTGGCAACCGGCACTCAGGCAAGCGTCTTCCTAGGCGAAATCGACCCGAACATACCTAGGCCATTCAGCCTCTTGGTGAGTTTCAAGAAGAACCTTGCCAATGGAACCTATCCAATCGTTGTCAAAGTGTCGGCCATAGATACTAACAGGCCTGCTTATCCGTACAATGTCCAACAATCATCGCAGGTTCAAATCACGATACCTGCTGTGCAGACACGAACTCTGACTCGCCAAACAGGCGTCACTGCGATTCTCTTTGAGGTCCTTCGCTTTCTCTATGGCCTATTCTTCGGCTTCTGAAGCATTGTATCGAGAGTTTGCACGATTTACTCATGCTTCTACGCTACTATACTACGCTAGTCCTTGGGGTCAGGCAAGTCGAATAGAGTCTCGCTGGATTCGTTTGCGGGTCCCTTTGCGGAATCACTCGTACTTTAGCGCCGCAACAGCGTTCATTCTTGAGCCTCTCCATGCAGGGTAGAGTCCTGCCAATATGGCTAGCCCAATTGGGAACACCAACGAGAAGAGTATGAGTCCTGTTGAGAATACAGGTTGGATTCCAGCTGATGCAGCTGCTCCTCCTCCGCCGCCGCCTGGTCCTCCAAATCCGATGGCTACACGGCCTCCTCCAAGTCCACCTAGCATTCCTCCCATGAGGAACGAAATCGCATAACCGAGAATCAGTCCGCAGACGCCTCCAATCGCTCCTGTAAGGGCAGCTTCTGACAGGAACATGCCCATTATCTGTCGCGGTCTGTATCCTATCGCCTTCAGTATTCCGATCTCTCTAGTGCGTTCCATTACTGAGACATACATTGTGTTGACTATTCCAACAGTCGCCACGAACAATGAGACCGCGCCGATACTCCCTAGGAACAATGTAAGCTGCCCTGTTATTGATTGGATACTTGACAGAATCTGTCCGGGGCTAATCACTCGAACGTTTGTTGAGTAGTATGTCGTGATGTCTGTTTGGACAGCCTGCACATCGTCTGTGTTGTCGACTATGACGTAGATCCCTGTGAAGTAGGGGGTTCTAGCGAGGAGTTGCGTTGCTTGCAACGATACAAAGATCGTGTCGTCGATATTGGAAAACAGGGCCGTTCCGTACGGTGCGAGGATTGCGTTTGCAAGAACTGTGTAAGTGACAGAAACAGTTCCTTTGCTGCTTCTGATTCCGCTGACCGACATGGAAACCATCTGGTTGAGGCCAATCGGTGTTCCTGATACGGGGTTTGCTATCCCGTCTCCTACAACGGCAGAGGTCGTGTCGCCTGCACTGGGGAGGATTCCCTGGTTAACAGTCAGTCCCTTGTAGAGTATTGGAAGGGCGGATAGGTCCATCCCGACGATGCTCGCTCGAAGCGAAGTTCCACCATTGTTCACGGTGGCACCATAGCTGTAGAACGGGTAGGCTGCAACCACGCCTGGTATCGTTGTCAGGTAATCCAAGTCCAGCTGACTCAGCTGATAGCTGCTCGTGGCGCCGCGTGAAAAGAATCCCCCTGCATTTTCTACCGTGAGCACGTTCGCTCCGGTTTTCTCGATGCTGCCAGTGATGTTTGCGTTGAGCCCACTTGAACTAGCTATTAGTGCTAGAATTATCGCTGAACCAACTGCTATTCCAAGTATTGTCAGGACACTGCGCATCTTTCTGTCGACGAGTGCTTTGTAGGCTAACTTGAGCATGTCAGCGAGTTGCACTGCTTTCATCTCCGAATATTGTTAGGTTTCGCATATTGGAGCCCCAAGCGTAGACGTGGTCTCTTTCTGATCGGCTAAGTTTCAGCGTTTGAATCAAGTCTCCGTGTATGAATCGATTCGCCGAAGAGACTCCTCTTTCTCGATCAACCCGTCCTTTATGGTGACGATCCGGTGAGTCATATTGGCAACGTCGGGATTGTGAGTCACAATCACGAACGTGGTTCCCAAGGTCTTGTTGACCTGAATTATGTAGTTTAGAACCTCAAGGGTGGTCACCGAATCCACATTGCCGGTTGGTTCGTCACCAAGGACTAAGGCAGGCTCGGTAACTAGTGCCCTAGCAATTGCGACACGTTGCTGCTCTCCACCACTAAGCTCGGTGGGGCGTTTGTTTGCTTTCGTGTTTAATCCAACCGCGCTTAACATCTTGAGCGATCTGCTCCTGCGAACTCGCTCGGGCAGCCCTCTTGCTACGAGGGGCATCTCCACATTCTCAATCGAGCTGAGCCTCTGAATCAGATTGAAGGACTGGTATACGAATCCTATCTTTTGGTTGCGAAGAAGAGCAAGCTTATCTTCGTTCAATCTTCTGAGATCAATGCCATCAATGATTACTCGGCCTGAAGTTGGCGGGTCAAGAGCACCGACCACGTTGAGGAACGTTGATTTCCCGCTGCCAGAAGGCCCAACGATTGACACAAGCTCGCCTTTGGGTATCGAAATGCTCACTCCCCTGAGCGCTGGATAGTCAACGTGCCCGATACGGTAGGCCTTTGTGACATCAATCGTTCGTACGGCGGGGACGTCTTGTCTACTCAAAGTGGTCTCAACTACGCCGCATGGTTCCTGCCCTCGCAGATTTACACCTTTTGCAAGCCAATTGATGGCTACCGACGCACTCCGCAATGCTCTTTGGCATTTCTGCTCGTAGCCTTGAGCTTGACGAGGACTCTTGAACGGATTCTGGCCTTCAGCCAAACCGATCGCTTGCCGGTCCGAGGAACCGAGCGGGACCGGAAAGAGAATGACTACGCCTGCTACGAATTGCCGGTCCAGTTGAGGCATTCTAGTCGATGGGCTTGAGAAAAGGTTCGGCGCTGTTGCGGTGGGAGATCAGCTTCGAAGTAAGCGAAGGTGATTTGCCTGGGATATCGGATCCGAACGGCGCCGGCAAAACCACGATTGTCCGCATGCTTGCATGTCTTCGATTCGAGGGTCAGCGCGTGTCGGCTGATTCGCAGTCACCCGTGAGCCGAGCAAGGCTTTCCTAGATCTGCACTTAGGTCAGGACGCGTGTTGGGTCTATCTTGATTATGACACGTTTCTCTTCGGGCGCTCGCCATGGATACTTGTCCTTGCCGATGTACTTCTTGGCAAGCTTGTCAATGTGAGCGTCGGCGCCTTCGAGCGTCTGTGACACGACGCGACCATGAATCACGATCTTGTCGTACATGTTGTTCTGGTCAGCAATAGAAAGCGCAACACGCGGCTCTCTAGTGACATTCCTCTGTTTTACACGCCCCATTGCGGTGTTGACAAGGATCGTGTCGCCCTCGCGGTCGATCCAGACAGGCGCGACATGAGGAGCACCATCTGGCATGATGGTTGCGAGAAAAGCGAAATTCTTGCCATCGATCATTTTGACGACCTTGACATTCAACTTCGCAGACAATAGCATCACAGTCCGTGACAGTTGTTCCCCCATAAAGGTAAGGTTTGCTTGGACCTTGAGAAAGGCGGTTCCGCCTACTTCCATACGTCCCGATTCATGATCCTGAATTGACCGTTACTCGGTCAGCCTTCGGCTCAAGATCCCTTGCAGCACATCGTCATGGTTCAGCGATGAACACAAAAAGAGGAGAAACAGGGAAGAATGGACGCGATCCGACGGCTATTGGCATCGTCTATTTCTTTTGCTTCTTCTTCTTTGACTTCTTCGGCATTTTTTGTTTGCTCCGGAGCTGTCGACGCCAATTAGGCGGCGATTCGCCCCTGAAACATCATTAGTGGATGCATCGCGTTTAAATTGATCGGTTCTTCTTCAATATCGCATCCCTATGGGATTAGCGTCGCTTTTTGTGCGAATTCCTGGGAGCGGATGAGCGAAACGGCGTGCTAGAGCTTGGGATAGTGGAGAGGAGCGCCGGTTTCCCCTACGTCGAAGGCGCCGACGTGTGCCCCACCGAGGTTCGCGTAGAAGAGGCGCGTCCCTTTCGGCTCGAACGCGACGTTTGTCGGCTGATTCAAGATCTCACCACTGGTATCCTCAATGAGAAGTTCGACATTCTGATCGGGAGACACGACGTAGATACGATTCGGAAGGTAGCACGAAACATACAGGTTTCCGTTCTTTGCGAATGCCAGCCCATCCAGTATGTTCCCCGGGAACTGAGCGTATATCTCGGGTGCGCCCACTATCCCATCTTTGTTGACCGGGATGCGCAGAACGTCTGCTGCCGTGGTCTCGATCATGAAGACGGCTCCATCCTTGGGTGATATCGCGAGCCCGTTCGGGAAGTGCCAGTTCCCGCCGATCAGGGATTCTGATTGGCCGTTGGATCTGACTCGTATCAATCGTCCATTGGGTTTCCAGTAGTCGCCTGAATCGGAGAAGTAGTAGTTCCCCTTTGCATCGAATGATCCATAATTGGGGTTCACCAGCGGGCCGTCGGGAGCGCTTTCGCAATAGACCGAGACCTCGCCCTTCTGGGTGACACGGTTCACTCGGTGTTCTGAGGCATTGCAGACGTAGACGTTGTGGTTTCGATCAACAGCCACGCCTCCGAGGAATCCTTTGGCATTCGCCAATTGTCGAAGCTCGAACTTCGGCGGGGTCATCACGTAGACTTGGCCATTGAAACCGCCCGCATACAGGCGGCCGTCAGGACCGAAATTGATACACTCCGGATGATCTAACCCGGTCCGAATTATCTCAACTTGATGAACATTGCGACGCGCCAATTCCGCCACACTCCGCAGCTAGCCACCCGCGCAGGCTGTGCTTTTGAAGCTTTTCGAATCGCGTGTCTCATGAGAAGGGCACGATGGCTTGGTGGTTGTCTCAATCAGTACATAAATAGATGGTCAATGCTGTCAGACTGTCTTGCTGTCTAGATCATATTTCGGAAGGAGCGTGCCGTATCTTGCTGCGAGATTGTTGACGACACTGGGCATTTCACCGGGGTTGAAGCTCACAACGACCAGAAAGTCCTCCACATAGAAGGCGAGGAGATAGACTCGCGAATACGCGACAACGACCGAGTTGAGTTCTCCAGAACCGCCCACGAGCTCCCGCCAGAACAATCCCATGATGGTCGGGAACTCCTTGAGCGTTCGTTCCTCTGTTTTCGGGTCGACATAACTTACGGTCCCGGGACGTTGAGCGTTTTCTAGGATGTCGCCGCGTTGATCGACTATTCCAACCCATCGTATCTCCTTGTCTAGCTGGAAGAGTTCATCGACCAGTTCCTTTGCATTCATGGCTAGGGTCAACGTATCCTGAACAGAGCGGATACTTAACTCTCCAACAACGGTTTCCATACATTCTGGCGGTATTCGCTATTGAATTTGATGCATTCGTAAGTCTCTTTGCATGGGCGTGATTGCACGTTCCATGTTGAAAGCTCAGAATCACAACGACCTGACCGCCATGATGTTTGTCAGGAAAATCAATGGTAGTGAAAAAGGCTAGAGCGAGAACATGTTTAGGTGACAGCCTATTTCTAAGATCCGAATTCTTTCTTCACTCTCTGGAGACCGACCCGCATTGCAGCGAGGATTCTTTCCATATCTTCGTCAGAATGTGCGGCAACGATTCCGTGATGGAAGAGGGTGATCGGGAGAGTGTAGACGCCTTTTCGAAGCATCTCCGCCTGAAAGACCTTGAACCGGTCGGAATCTGCCTTTGCTGCAGTTCTGTAGTCTCTGACCTCCTCATCAGTGAAGTAGACTTGGAATTGCCCTCCCAAGGCCTGCAATCGAGCCGAGACGCCTTGTTCCTCCACCAGCTTGTCAAATCTCTTCTCAAGGTCCGCAGATTGTTCATTCAGCTTCCTCTGAATTTCTCCGTTCTTGAGAACCTCAAGGGTTGCGAGAGATGCAGCGACGCAGACTTGGCTGCCGTTGTATACGCCTGCCCAACCGACTTTGCCACCGGGCTCGGTAACTCTCATTACGTCCGCTCTTCCGGCCACTGCGCTCATCGGGAAACCATTTGCAATAGCCTTGGCAAACGTCGCCATATCGGGCGTGACGCCATAGTATTCTTGCGCTCCTCCCGGGGCAACTCGGAAACCCGAGATTACTTCGTCAAATATGAGAAGCACATCGTTGTCGTTCGCGATTTCCTTCAGCTCTTTGAGGTAGCCTTCCTCTGGGCACGCACATCCGACATTGAACATGATCGGCTCTATGATAACGGCTGCAAGCTCTCTTCGGTTTCTCTTGATGATCTTCCCGGCGCTTTCAAGATCATTGAACGGCATTACAATAGTAGATCTCGTCGCCGTCCTGAGTAAACCAAGATTCTCCGGTACGCCTCTTGGTCTGCTTCTAGGCCCGGCTTTCTTTAGGCTGGGCTTGTGGCTGATCGCTGCCGAATCGTGCCAACCATTGTACCCACCCTCAAGCTTGACGATCTTCTGTCTCCCTGTATATCCTCGCGCGATCATCATGGCCTTCATCACCGCCTCGGTGCCGGAGTTCGAGAACTTCACAGACTCGGCGCAGGGAACCATTTCCTTGATCATCTCCGCTGCCCTGATGTTGAGTTCTGTTTCAACTCCGCAGGTCAGACCTGACTCGAGTTGTTCCTTGACCGCTTTGGTGACCCGTTCATCTCCATGCCCTAGGATGAGGGCTGACATGTTGATGACACAGTCGATGTACTCGTTTCCATCGACATCCCAGAGCTTCGATCCTTTGGCCCGCGCGAACCAGAGGGGATGCGGGTCAAAGAATCGGATGTTAGAGTGAGTGCCTCCGGGTACAATCGAGTCGATCTCTTGATAGAGGCTCCTTGACTTGTCAGCCTTTCTTACATTTGTGCTCATCATCGCCACCTGTCGTTGTGAGCTTTTCACGCCGTCGCCCTATGCTAAATCTCGAACTTATGCCTATTCAAATCCGTCACGCCGACTCAATGGTCGCAGGTCTTCTGCGGGTCACTCAAGGAACTAGATGTGTGACAGCCCCGTATGGCATTACAAGCACTTTCGAGTCTGTTCCGAGTCTGGCCGTCGCCTCGTCGAGTGCCTCCTGGATTGTGGACGCGTGTGAAAACCGCAGATTTGCAAGATCCTGTTCGAATGAATGGTCGCAAACGAGTGTCAGAGCAGAGCCGTTGCTCTTTAGGAATTTCAGAATACCGACGGCGTCTGCGACATCTTTGATCGCGCCTGACCGCATCATCTGCACATATTCTTCTGGGCTGGGCCACCCCGTGCTTAGAGACTTGTAGTAGAGTTCCCTGAGAAACGGAGGACCAAGAAGCTCCTGGCAAGGGGAGGCTATGATTCGCATTCCACCATCCCTGACCAGCATTGATGCATGTACAATCGTCTTGAGGCATTGGTCAAGATACGAGTACATCGGGTTCGCACTGGCTATCACAATGTCGGCTTTCTCCTTGAGATCGAATGCGTAAATGCTGTGATATGTGTCCAGCCCGGCCCTCTGAGCGGAAACAGGGTTCCCGTGAAATGCTGCCACAAGTTCATTGCGAGTGTTTAACACAACATCTACGGCCAAGGTCGGTCCGAGGAGACTGGTCGCCTCGACCATATCCTCCCAACAGGGGTTACCTTGTGTGACTCCGATCTTGGCAGACGGGGATGCAGCAACAGTTCCGTGATTGTGAAAGATCGTGCGGTAGCCGCTCGCGCCGGGCAGGATGGTCTTAGGTCCTGACGCATATCCCGAAACGAAATGAGCAGTGATCATCCCGACCGTTACTCTGAGGCTCGCCTTGCTGATCATCTTATTCACCCAGACCGGCGTTCCTCTAGATGTCAGGCCGAGATACTCAAGTTGGGCATCATCCCACGCATCATGGCACACGACGTTGGCTCGTTTGACTAATGCATCTCCAAACTTGTCTCTGAGTTCGCCATCAGTCATCGGTCTGTGAAGTCCACCCGCTGCCACTATTGTGATGTGAGCATCGTCAATTCCTAGTGAGTTCAGTTCGTCCATAACTGCACTGCAAATCGGGCCTGCGGGAGTCGGTCGCGTATGATCGTCAGTAACTATGGCCACCGTCTCGCCGGCCTTTGTGTACGATGCGAGGCTCCGACCGTCGACGGGATGTCGAATCGCCTCAATGACCGCTGAGTAGGCGTCCTCTACGCCAGTGACATTCCGAGGGCTGAGGATGTACAGCAGTCTCGCTTCTGGCACGTCGAATTGAATCTCGCTGGGTCCGTATGGTAGAATTACGCGAGTCGAGTTCCATTCCACCAATTCGTTCGTACAGGTTCCGCAGCACTAGTATCGCTGTGAGCAGAGTGAGTATGGCAGAAGGACCCTCTAGAAGTTATCCTCTGCTATTGTTTTTTCTCTAGTGATCAGAAAATGAGGGGGCGCAGGAAGCATGTTGCTTCCCGCGTTGTTGGTGTCTTACTCCGGGGGTATTTGCTTGAATGCGAGTTCGATGTCGATGCCTTGGCCTTTCCTGTAGTACTTGCCTGCATAGTAGACCACGAGGCCAAGGAGGTAGACTAGCATCATGAAGCCGATGTTGAAGGGCGTTACTGGATAGCCAATTTGTGGGAAGAGTGCCGTGAAGATTACGATTGCTACGAATCCTACGAATCCGATTGCGCCGGCAATTGTGATGAGGTAGGCCCCTCCGATCTTGTACCGTGTCGCGCTGGGTGCGCTTTCGAAGAGGTCTTTGCGTCTTCTAGCGAAGAATGCGGCAGCGAGCAGTGCGGGAGCATATCCCATTGCGCATCCGACTCCCGCGTTCAGGAAGAGACCGATCGCGCTGCTTTGGAAGAGTAGAACGAGGAGAACGATCTCAGATATTATCCAGAGTACAATGGTCGTGAAGACAGGAGTGCCCCATTTGTCGTTGATGCTTGCGAACTTGTTCGGTATGACGTTGTCAAATGCCCAAGCGAGAACGTGTCTGTCGGAGAGGAAGATTGACTGTGCGATCACGATGAAGCATGCGCAGATAAGGCTGAACGCGATGAATATGGTGACCCAGTTCCAGCCGTATACGTATTGGATTACCGTTGTGAGAAGGTTCGAGGAGAATGGCGAGTCTGCAGGGCTGTTCACTGTGAGGTAAGCAACGCTTGCCGCAAAGTCCGACCCGAGAACCCAGTAGTAGAGTGCTGCGGTGATGAAGAACATGACCCATGCGAACAGTCCGGCACCGATCACTCCTATCGGCAGGGATCTCTTTACGTTCTTCAGTTCTCCACCTACCGTGCACGGCCAATTCGTGATCAAGAAGAATCCTAGACTTGGAATTGCCAGAATAGTATCGGTCCAGCTGAAGTAAGGAGTGAACCCGAGCGACTTCGCCTTGGTGATCACGCCACTGTATAGATCCGGAGACCGAGCGTTTATTGCAGCAACGAAACCGTCGTGGCCTATCCCGAGAAGGGCTGCCGGAACAAGAATCGCGCCAAGCAGCGCGACTACGATGAAGACTGTCTGTACCTTGGCGTAGTGTCTGACCGGGATCATTACGACGATCATGCAGAGGGCGATTATGATGTTGTCAAGTACAAATCGCACCATAATGTCCCCGAACCAGGCGGCTTGAGCGCCCATGCTTAGGGATGAGAGAAGTCCTGGAACGTAGCTGGCTACGATCAGGTCTGAGAAGATGGCCGGATTCAGGATGAGCAAGAACACCAGCATCCAGCCTGCCATCAGGCCAAGGCCTGGATGGAGGATGCGGCTGGTGTAGACGTAGTCGCTTCCTGATCTGGGCATCGCCAGGCCGAGCTGAGTGTCCGCGACAAAGTATGCAAGAAGGATGGGCAGGAAGATTAGCAGCGAAATCATGATGTTCGCGCCCAACAAGAAGTTGAACGAGGCGAAGAGCGCTGAAAGGGCGACCACCGTTACGATGCCGCCGAAGTTGAATGCGAAGCTGTCCCATGAGCCGAATTCTCTGACTAGTCCTGTTGCTTCTCTGACGAATACCTTTGGTTTCTGTGTCATGGAATTTCCACGCCCCGAGAAAATTGGGCATTGTATTTAATGCTTTGTGCAAATCGAATTGTCCTTTATCTGCGCCCGTGGGTATCTCTCAGATAGGGAAGGACTTTCTTGGCGAAAGTCTGGATGAATTTCGGTTCATCCGGGCTACTGCTCTGCAAGTGAATATTCGTGAATCCTAGCTTGATGTATCGTTCAATGTTCTTGATGTGGTCATCAATGTTGTTCGAGATGAACCATCCCGTCAGTAGTCCTTCTTCGCTGACCAGTTTGCCGTGTGCCTCGATCTCGCGTGGGTCGGATATTGGTGCCTTGAAGAAGATCGGCAGGACGGTTGGTGCCCACCATCTGGCTGCTTCAACCGCCTTATCGTAGTCCTCATCGTAGGCCATCTGGAGTTCCATCAGTCTCTCTATCTTCGATGGATCGCGGCCGGCGTCCTTTGCACCCTTTTCGAGTGCAGGAAAGAGTACGTCCTTGTAATGGCTATCCGGGAATGGCAGGGTGAGGAAACCGTCGGCGTGTCTGCCGGCCATCTCCGCAATCTTAGGTCCGTTTGCTGCGACGTAGATTGGAATCGGTCTCTGAGGCTTGGTGTAAAGATTGGCGCCCCTCAAGCGGTAGTATTTCCCTCTGAAGTTCACGAATTCCTTTGTCCAGAGCAGTCGCATGACCTTGATCGCCTCTTCCAAGCGCTCGGCTCTTTCCTTGAACCCGGGCCAGTTCAACCCTAGAGGAAGCTCATTCATCGCTTCGCCTGTGCCCAACGCGATAAACACTCTGCCTGGATACATGTCTCCAAGAGTTGCAAATGCCTGTGCGACAATTGCAG
>Ga0187882_1002535_pt1 | contig 16606 bp, 14 predicted proteins | sample June2016WEW_19_1_3_FD_132991 | JGI IMG/M metagenome (GOLD analysis project Ga0187882, IMG submission 132991) | Peatland microbial communities from SPRUCE experiment site at the Marcell Experimental Forest, Minnesota, USA - June2016WEW_19_150 | ecosystem: Environmental > Terrestrial > Soil >... | reverse complement strand
GTCGTGGCGAACCCGACCAGATGTCCCGGGGACGGGTAATATTCAGAGAATACTTGCGTGACAGGTGTATACTCGCCCACTGAGAACAAGTCTAACACATGGCTAAAGTTGGACGTCAAGATCTCTGGGCCTTGACCATGGCTTACCCAAAATAGGTACCCTATCAGCCCAGCCGAACCGGCAGCCCAAACCAGCAACGTGTCGGTTCGTGATATCCCTCTGCGGATCCCGAGAACTATCAGAGCGAGCCACGTCAATATCGGACTGACTTTCAGAGCGATACCTGCAATCAGGGGTAAGAGGCTCAGTCGTAACCGACCAAACATGATCAAGGTTATGCACCCCACGTTCAACATGACCGGAATAATGTCTACCGCACCCCACATCTCCACAAGGAGGGTGGTAAGTGGGTTGGCGAGCCAAAGCAATGCGGCCCACCGGCCGCTGCTCGTCGAATTACACAGGCGCGTTGCGAGCTTGTAAACGGCAAGAGTGGTAATTATGTCGCACAAAATAAGAGGCGATTTGATGAGGGCCGTCAGCAAATAGTGGCTTGGTAGCAGGCCGGATCCTCCATTGATGGCGCGGAGAAGGTCTCCATGTTCGAGAGGAAGCCACCTCCAAAAAGAGTAGATGCTTTCCGCAAGCATGATCCATGGTGACCATGAAAGCGAGGTGTCACCCCGTACAGTCGCGTTCATGTACAAGACGAAGTCATATCCTAGTGGCGTTATTGCTGCGAGAACAACTTTCAGAAGGACGATTGCAATCACAACTGCTAGGAAATGTTTGGACACATATCCGCGAACTTGAGTCAGCGATTGCTTAAAGGACCACAAGCGCCTGCCGGCCGTTGCTAACACTTTATCATGAGTCAAATGCGTGCAACTCATGGCAGATGAAATCTAAGGCGCCTGGGTAACAGTAAGCCTGAGGCTCCGGTTAACAAAGCGCGGATGGTGTTGCCGTGGTCGATGGGAAGCCAAAGCCATAGTGAGTAAACGTAGCGCATTAAGACCAATGAGGGGGGCCACGAGACTGTTGCATAGTTGGATATGACGGTTGTCATGTATCGAACGAAATCATAGCCTAGAGGTGTCAGTGTCGCCAGTATGGATTTGAACAGCATTATCAAAACTACTAAGAATCTGAGGTTAATGATCTTGGACTGCAAGCCGTCCACGTGTTGTCACCAGAACTACGACTCTTCGCAGACTTCAGCGGGGCCGCTCAAAGTGTGGTCAGCAAGAAAGTGCATTCTGCTTATTAAATCGACTAAGCAAATTCTAAGCCCACTGTTTCAGATTTGTGAGTGAGCCCGGTTTTGCTTGTCTAGGATCATGCGTTGTTTGTCATCGAAGCTAGCGAGTTCCACCTTTCGGCAAACGTTCATTCAAAAAATGACTCTGGGAGTTGTCACACTGATGGGTGGTCAGAAGTAACAGTCAATGGACGCGCTATTCTTCTTTCTAGTATTGTTAGGTGGGAGGTGGGGGGCAGTGGGGCAGTTTGTGGCCCATCGTCGTGTTTCGGGATAAGGTTTAAGCCAGCCATCTAGGACGACAGAGCTCATTCCAGGGCAGTTTTGTATCCCATTCATTGATGGTCCCACAGATTGGGCAAACTTCAGTTCTTCAGAAAACAAGATCACTCATGCAACTTTGCGTGACATTCTCAACCGCCCGTCCGACTTGAATTGAGCGGACGCCAGTTATACGAATGCGAGTAGGATAACAGGGTCTATCAGACAGAACAGCTCAGGAGGCAAGATCGGTGCCGACGACGAATGATAATTGCGGTTTAGGGCATCGCCTGCCGGAGCTTGGGGTAACGTCACTCGCGCCCCTAGCTAAGGAGCAGTGGGTCTCAAAGGTTCTGAGGGCCAGTTGGTTGGAGAAAGACACAGATACTCGTGGACGGATAACAGACCTGAAATGAAACCTTGAGGAGACGTAATGGATGAAAGGTATCCTTCTGTCAGGCGGCTTGGGCACACGTCTTTACCCCATGACCCGTATCATTAGCAAGCATCTGCTTCCTATCTACGATAAGCCAATGGTCTACTATCCTTTGAGCACCCTGATGCTCGCCGGGATCCGAGACATCCTCCTAATCAGCACCCCTCAAGATATCCCAATGTACAGGCGGCTACTCGGAGACGGCAGAGAACTTGGGCTGTCGTTCTCCTACGCCGAACAGCCAACTCCTGGCGGGATCGCCCAAGCCTTCATTGTTGGTAGAGAGTTTGTTGGAGCGGACTCGGTCGCACTCATCTTGGGTGACAACATCTTCTACGGCCAAGGACTTTCAGGCTTCCTTCGAGTAGCGCTGGCGGAGAATGCTGGAGCAACGATCTTTGGGTATGCTGTGAAAGACCCCGAACGATACGGCGTTGCCGAGTTCGATAGTGAGGGGCGTGTGGTCGGGATTGAAGAGAAACCGAAGCATCCGAAATCCAACTACGCGATTACGGGCCTGTACTCCTACGATAACGACGTGCTTGACATCGCAGCTGAGCTGAAGCCTTCCGCCCGTGGCGAGCTTGAGATAACGGACGTGAACAGAGAATATCTTCGCCGCGGGCGGCTCAGGTTGATCAAGTTTGGTCGCGGATTCGCTTGGCTCGACACAGGCACTTCGGAATCGCTGCTTGAGACGGCGCAGTACTTTGCCGCAATTGAGCACCGACAGGGGCTGAAGGTCGCCTGCCTTGAGGAAGTCGCCTACCGCATGGGCTACATCGACACTAGGCAGGTGGCCAAGCTTGCCGAAAACTACACCGCCGAGTACCGCGCCTACTTGCTGTCAATTGCCTCCGAACGACCATAACAAACGGGAGACCAGCCACATGCCCTTCAAATTCAAACAATGCCGTGAACTCCCGGAGGTCGTAACCGTCGAGGCGGAGGCAGTGGAGGATGAACGTGGTTTGTTCATGGAGACCTACAAGAAGAGCGCGTTCTCAAGGCAGGGGATACCTCAAGATTTTCTTCAAGACAATCATTCTTGTTCCACGGTCAAGGGAGTGTTGAGAGGACTCCACTTCCAGAAGCAGCCAGCCGCACAGGGAAAGCTGGTGCGCTGCGTCGTAGGGGAAGTCTTCGATGTGGTTGTGGACATACGTAAAGGCTCTCCTACGTACGGCAAATGGGTTTCCGTGATTCTCTCGGCGAAAAACCGCCGGATGATCTGGATTCCAGAAGGGTTTGCTCATGGTTTCGTGACTACCACGGATTTGGCGGAGGTGGAGTACAAGGTCACCGCAGAATACCGTTCCGAACATGACCGTTCGATACGCTGGAACGACCCCGACCTTCAAATCAAATGGCCCGTCCAGAATCCGAAACTGTCAAAGAAGGATGCGGAGGCACCGTTCCTCAAAGACTGTGATAACAACTTCGTGTGGCAGTGAAACCCCCAAAGTCCTCAAGCGAAGGAAAACTACTCGTCACCCAGGTCTCTCTCTCGAGGGCGGGATCGTAATTCCTTGGGGGCTGCTTCAAACCGCGTCAATGCTAAACTCTGCGCTATCTTGGTTAGGCGCTTATCAATTCGCACCACTCCGGCGTAAACTTGAAAGACGAGGATGAACAGGATGATTATTGAGAACGCGGAAACGAACTGGGTAGGCGTATCCATGCCAATCGCATGGGCAACCGGGAGGTAGTACTCGGGAAAGAAACCCGTGAGGACCATTCCAGCCCACAGAACCGTCCAGCCCATGAAAGAGATCCGGCTAAGTCTTCCTCTCGAATGTTGATACAGCGTCAGCAGAATCAGAATCAGACCTATGGTAACGCCTACTATTTGATAACCCGAGAAGTTCATCGTTCTCCCTCACGTCCTAATGGTCTTGATGAGTATTTTGATGCCGTCAACGATCGATGTCCCCCGATTTCTACTACCAGCGTAAATAGACCTAACCGGAACCTCCTTGATCCTTGCCCCGGCTCTCGCGGTTCGAATGAGCGCCTCAGAAGCCCAAAAGTAGTCATCAGCTGATTGACTAGCAAATCCGTGAATCGCATCCACCTTAAAAGCTCTAAATCCGGACTGACTGTCTGTGATGTTGCGCCTCGAACGCCACGTCGCAACATGGCTTAGAATTCTGTTTCCGATCCTCTTGCGGAGAGGCATATCGTCGGAAGAGCCCAAGAACCGAGAACCGACAACAATGTCTGCTGCATCAGAAAAGAGTGGGTCAAGGAGTGTCGGTATGTCATCAGCGTTATGTTGACCATCCGCGTCGAGTATTATGATGATTTCAGCATTCATACGAGAGGAAGCCATAATGCCCGTTGAGAGGGCTGCTCCGTAACCCAAGTTAATATCATGCCTGATCACTTCTGCGCCAGCCTCAAGTGCCGCGTCCCCCGTCCCATCGAAGCTGCCATCATCCACGACGACAACTTTGGAGCAGTAAGGCTTGCATTTCTTAACCACAGCGCCTACAGAAGATACCTCATTACGCGCTGGGATGACGCAGACTATGTTCACAGCCTCTTCAACGCTACCCGTTGTTTGGTGACTCTACGCCGCACCAACGCATATATCAATTCCCCGTTATGAAGAACCCGAAGAGCTCGAGGGCTACTGAGCGAGATTTTGGCCTTGAAGGGCCTCACAATCCACAGAGTCACCCATTTCGCGTATCCCGAGGTGATCGGAGGGATCCAAGTCTACTGTCATGAACTGTCGGAGCTGCAAGCCAAACAGGGGTACAATATCGAACTCTTGACCTGTGCATATGGCGAGCGACATGGCGTTAGGCTCAACCATCAGGATGATTCCAAAAAGTATCGTACCCTGAGATTCGAAACAGTGTGGACTCCGTGGGATTCAATTGGCCTGCGGAACCCGGTTTCACCTTCATTATACCAGTACCTCATCCAGAAAGATCTGCACTTAGTTGACGCTCATTCACAACTCTTCTGGCCGTCCATACTGGCGGTTCAAGCCGCAAAGAGGAAAAACGTTCCGAGCCTCATAACCGTCCACGGTCTAATGGCACATCGCGGCCTACTGATCAATGCTCTACAGACAAGTTTCGTGAGAACAGCAGGCCTTTGGGCACTCCGCAACGCATCGCGCGTGATATGCCTCACCCAATCCGAAGCCCAAGAAGTAATTGGCCTAGGGATTCCCAGAGAAAAAGTCCGAATTATCCCTGTGGGAGTCGATACTAAGCGATTTCGCCCGTCACCGGTCGAGGAGGGCATCGTGCTCTGGTATGGAAGGTTCGTGACCGAGAAAGGCATCGAGTACCTCATCGAAGCAGCATCATTGATAGCCAAAGATAAACTTCCAGTGGATTTCGTTCTCGTGGGCGATGGACCGCTCAGGACACATATGCAAGCCCTAGCTCATTCCACAAAGGCCAGAATAAGATTCGTGAAGCCTCTCTCTGCGGATCTCATTCCGCGCATGCTTGAACGCTCCATGATCTTCGTCCTGCCCTCAGTGCGAGAGGGCGCACCTAGATCCCTTCTAGAGGCAATGGCCTCCGGGAAAGCCATCGTCGCAGCTGACACGCCCACCGTGAGGGAAGTGCTCAAGGGTGGAGGCCTTCTAGTCAAACCGCGTGACCCGGTATCCTTGGCTGAGGGAATTAGAAAGCTCATCAAAGATCCAGATCTTCGGACGCTTCTGGGTAATAGGGCACGTGCCATCGCATTGGCCGAATACGACTGGCAACGGATTCTTCCCTTATTCGATCAAATCTATGATGAAGTCCACGATGAATTCGCGACGCGGGTGGTCTAGAAGCGCGAGAGAACGTCTTCGTACAGTGTTTCAGTCTTTGATGCGATAATGCTCCAATCGTGCAGCTCGGCGAATCTCCTGCCGTTGCCTCCCATTTCGCGGCATTCGTCAGGTTTTTCCCGTAATCTCATAATTGCGTCTGCCAGGGATCTCGGATCGTTAGGTGGCACAAGCATCCCGTTGTAGCCATCCTTGATTACGCTCGGGATTCCCCCCACATTGCTGGCTATCGCCGGTTTTCCACTAGCGTTTGCTTCAAGAAGTGTCAGGCCGAAACCCTCAGACATATCCTTGCTCGGGAGCACGAGAACGTCGGCAGCCACATAGTACTTTGATATATCCTCATCGGGTACATTGCCCACGAATTTTGTGTTGTCTTTCAGGTCGAGTTGTTTGCTCAATGAGATGTACGTGTCTTTCAGGTTACCATCGCCGACGATTACTAGCATCAAGTTGGGATGGGCTCCCGCAACAATCTTCACGGCCTCCAAGAGAATGTCTAGGCCCTTGTAACGATGCCATTTCGTTAGCGCCCCAACAAAGAGAAGTGTGAACCTGTCCTTCAACCTGAGTTGGGTTCTGACTTCGCTAGCCTCCGCTTGGGGGTGGAATCGCTTGCAGTCGACTCCGTTTGGAATAACAGTCACTAGCTCACCTAGACGATTTAGCACGGGCGAGTTGTGAGCATAGGTCGAAGTGGTTGAGATGATTTTTCGATAGGGCCGTATGTAGAAGGGAAGAACAAGCCTGTTGTGTGCTTCGATCAGAAACCTCGCGCCCGATGTCACTGTCGGCAAATCATTATGCCATGTTAGGACAGCTGGGATCCTTCGGAAGATGGACACCGCTGCGGTTATTGAGGCTCCATAGGGGCTTGGGAAGTTCGCGTGGAACAGGTCGACATCAAGTTTCCTTAGTTCATCGAGCAACGTTGGTGTTATAGGCGTCCCGTAGAGCTTGGTAAGCATTGGAAGACGCTTGATCGTCAAAAAACCTTGCCGGTTTTCCCCTGGAGGAAGTGGATCGCTTGCACATACCACGGTTATCTCGTGGCCGCGTGCAAGCAGTGCCTGGGCGAGGTTGTACGTGTAGGTTTCTGCGCCCCCGCGCCAGGGTGGGAAGAAACTGTTCACAATCCCAACCTTCAGGTTAAGTACCTCCCCGTGAATTTACGCCGCCCGCCGCGACCAATGAGAAACCAGCTACGAATTAAGCTGTGCTGACCCCAGTAAGTCATACGCTTCGAGCCACAGCACTTCTTTGGATGCCGGTCTACTAGGGGATAATGCAAAGGAAAATACCGTTGAGAGGGCTATTGAGCGCAGCATAACGCTCCGATTTTGTGAAAAATGAGCTAAGAACTCTAGGAGCTGATACATCATGGTATCTGAATTAGACTCAGGTCGCGTGTCCCAAGAATCAGTGATGGAATCACGTACAGTGAGAGTGCCAACAGGAACACGAGTTTCATGCGAAATGGCAGTTTGGAAGTTACGTGACGTATCCCATAAGCGATGAAGTAGAACGCCGGATAATAGGCGAACTCCAAGAAACGTTCGTCAATGTTCCACAAATCCGGTATGCTGAGCACGGATGAACTAGCCAGTTGCAAACCGACTGTGATTGCTCCCATAGAAAGGAGCCAACATGTCGCCATGAGGGCAGGTGGTTTTGGGTCCTTAGACCAGCAAGCCCACAAGCCGATCATCCCCAAGATTACGAACGCTATCTTCCAACTATGCAAGAGTATGATCGAGCTGTAGTTCCCGTAAGTAGTGATCAGATAACCTCCGTACCTCGCCAGCAGACCTATGGATAACGCTGCAATCAGAATCGCCGAACCCAAAAGTAAGATTCGAGGAGCGTTCGCTCCGGCGAACCTAACGGTACTCGCTCTAATACGAGCACCGCCGAGGGAGATCAAAGTCAAAGTTGCGGGTATCAGAACAAAGATTAGAATTATGCTGCCGCCGAGCATTTGTCGGACTGGTAATAGTGGGTATTGCCCGATTACGAACCCGGCCCAGAGCGCTGCAAGCCCCGAGAAGATGGTAACCAATGCAAGCGCGTAAGCTAGATACGAGCCCCAGAGAACTGCGTAGTCAACCCAGTCACGGCGTGGCTTCAGCACGAAGAATAAGGAAAGAACGGCGAGCAACACAACAAATCCTATCGGGGCGTGAAAAATCAGAGTTAAGAACGCCAAAGCAAAATAGGCCAGCAGACGAAACCCGGAAGTCAACCTACCTGCGTCGGCGGCATAGAGCGCGATCGGGACAAGAGTTAGAGTAAACAGTAGTGGCCTGACAACAGTTGTCGAATAGACCACGGCGTCAGCGAAACTCACAAGGACCGCGGCTACTAGAGCTTCACGGTATTCACCGCCCTGAGAGTAGAAAAGGAACACAGACAAAACAGAGAGAATGCCCACGAAAGTCCCTATTCCGATTAGAGAGTCCGCAAACGAAACATGAAATACCGAGTGGACCAACGGCACTAGGTAGTAAACGCCAGGGCCCTCAACCCCAGCATGTGCCGAAAAAGTTCCTTGGAGCTGGAACCGCGCCATTTCCTGAACCCAAAACGCTTCGTCACCCGACCGTTCCACATAACCCGGCAAGACGGTTCGCGAGAATATTCGCACCCCAAATTGTGCGAGTACGAGTGCAGCTAGGACCGCATAGCATTGGCGGCGGCTCTCTAACCCCCTGACATACGTCAAATAAAGGATAAGGGAAACAAATCCGTAGAAGGCACCGATAAAAACCCATTCAATGAGCAACGATCAGCCGACTCCTGCAAAGGCCAAGATCACACATAAAAGCTGACTAGTCGCAAAACCAACAGCACGCCCAGGTTGATGTGTGCTCCAAATCCTCTATGGTGAATTCATGTTTCCTTCAGAACGGAATTCATTCCTTTCTGCGGACAATTGTTCAGGCGGCTTGGAGGCTAATGTAGGTGCATCTGATCTAACCTGGGCTGGAGGGTCGCGAGTCGTTGTTGACCTTGTGTCTGGCAGGTTGTGTCTGTGCAAAGTCGTGGTGTTGGAGGCTACCGTGAGTAGAATGAACGCAACGTATACTGCGCCCGAGTAGTCCTCCTCCCGTTCGGTTGGGTCTTCGGATTCCTGATACTCTTCTCCCTGTTGGGGCCATCGAGGATGGTACCGAGGTTACCGAGACGAGTACCACATACTACGCGTCAGGTACGCGAGGGGAGAGATCACGAAGGACCAGTTCGACCAAATGACCCGCGACCTACAAGAATCAAACCAGAAAACACAGAAACCCACATGATTATGAATCTGTAATTGCAGACGCAAAGACCAACTTAGTATGGAATAATGTCGTTACCCAGGGAGAAATCAGCCGTGGTTATGTCGTTTTATGTCGCTACTTGAGGGCGTTTTCGTGCGGCCTCTTCACCCTCCAAGAAATACGACCGGACTGAATCAGCAGTTTCAACTATGCATGACTGGTATCCGTGTTGTGGAAAAGTGTGCTGTCAGAATTAACGTGCTGATGTCCTGTGATGGGTCGCACCGTTAATGGTCAGTTGGTGCGCGCACACACACGAAAACGGCGGTTCAAATTCCGTTGCCCGCACCAGTAGACCCCGCCGCCGCCTGAACGACCACGACAATTCATTCCGCAACGCGGCGACCTTGTGGTTCGCGCCTTTCTGGATTACGGGGTAAGCGCGGCTAATGAGATTCACATTGAATGTATCGTCGTCACGCCACATAATCCCCGCCTCTTATTGCTTCAAGACTATGCAGTCGTCGCGACCGTTCAAAGAATCAGGAATTATGTCGCAGGTTACTTCGGCAAGAGAATCGCAGCTTTGCTCAGCTTCGGTTTCTACAAACCCACGCCTCTAACTCTGAACCAGTTCCATTACAGACACAGGGGAGGATGGATAGACTTTTGATCCTCCCACTTTCTTCTTACTTGCTTCTTGTTTCTCCCTTCCAAACTGAACTTAGGCAAATCAACGTCCAGCGTCATACTCACCGATTTCGACTACACGGCCGAGAAGGCGTTTGACGTGTTCTCACAGCGCTGGAGATTCGTCTCAAAATTCCACTGGCCGCAGGTCGGTCAACTAAAAGGCAAAGTGGAACGTGTCGAAGTCCGTCGAACCTACCACGGCGTGCACATCTACGTCTACCCGAAAGTGAAACTGCCAGAAATGCTGCTCGTCCTGATTCAGTACGCACTTGGCTCAGATTTCCGCAGGGAAGCCCTGAACTTCGGCCGAATCATGGAGAACACAAAGAACGATTCCAACCTTCTCTACACGGAGAAATGGGCAGCTCGCCGTAACGGCTACGAGATCCTATCACAAGAAAAACTGGACCGAAGGCTAACCCGAAAACTTCACCGCGTCATCTTTCACCCAACAAAACGCCGCTAAGAACTCAAGACTTCAACGCTGGGCTCGATGAATGAAACAACCTGCTCCCTCGAAGAAGAAACGCACTCCCAAACCTTCGCGGAGTGAACGCCGAAAACCGCAAGAGCCGAGAACCCATGGCCCAGTACAAAAGCATACTCTACCAGACACCAGGTCAACAGTCCAAAAGTATACAATAACTGACATTGATACTCTGTGTCAGTTATCCTATACTTTTAGACCAGGTCGATCTTCCCTCCTTAGCACAGCTCCGAGATCTGACAAGAGGCGCTTTGTAAGTAGTAAGTAACACTTCACCGCGCGTCTGAAGTCGAATCATGGTTGAAGGGGTGGCTACTGCCCTCAATCATACCAATAGTCAACTCCATATCCATCAACCTCAAACTATCAGACGTTAGGAAACTCAACAGCTGCCTCATCGTTGCTCCTAGAGGAACAGGGAAAAGCGAACTCCTAGAACGCATCCTTGCAGCAAGCAACCCCGAACACTTCGTCGTCCTGCCGCCAAAGATTTTCGAGAGTGAACTTGTCAAGAAAGGCCCAATCTTCTTTCACAACAAAATCATGGTGCTCGATGATCTGATAGTCACGTTTGAAGGCATGTCAACGAAACAGAGGCAGCAGCTGGTGAACTTCTGGACTAAGCTACTTGAAGGGAGCTATTCCAGAGACGACTACGCCATAGCGAACGTAAGTACGATTGCGCTGTTCGGGCTTGCCTCAGAGCAGATTGACCGGTTCAGAGACGAGCTCATGTCATCCACGTTCCTCGACCGCGTACCACCTTTCCGGCATAAAGTTAGCACTGAAATGAAGAGGGAGATCCTGCAATTCAGAAATGAACTGAGCCCAACAAAGAATCAGAAACCCATCCTCAAGCTGCCTCTACCAGCGAAAATCGAGGACGGGAACAAGGTAGACGTAGCATTTCCGCGCATCAAGGAGATTGAAGACCTGATAGTCGAGTATGCTCTTGAATTGGACAACTACGAAGTGCAGAGTTGCGCTAGGGCTCAGGATTATATCAAGACGTTCATGCGAGCCAACGCCCTGCTAAACAACAGAACTAGAGTAACGAAATCAGACCTCTACCTGTACGATCTGATTCATCCTCTCTTCCTCAACAGCATGGGAGAACTGGGAACTGAAAACCTCGTAATGGCAACCATCAAAAGATACGGCAGCCTATCGGATAAAGAACTCATCAAGAAAAGCGGCTTGTCAAGAGGCACCTTCTACAAGTACAAGAACATCCTGAAGCGCAAGGGCTTGATCTGATCACGTGTCTTCTTTCACTCAATCTGATCTCAGAGTCCAGCGGAGGTCGAGGAGGTAATATGCACAGCGTGCCCATTGTTGACGAGCAAGCAATCGAATGCCACAAAATCGAAACAGGCGGCACAAGGGACGAGGGACTCCTGAAGAACAAGGGCTCACTCAGAAATGTAAGATTAGTATAATGCCCACAAGTTGGAGAGTCAACTCCATCGAGTACGTGTGACGGTGAAAGACCGCTGTGACGGTTCATAGGAAAAAGTCGGAAGTGTGTGTGTGGTACCAATGGTGCGAGCGGGCAGATTTGAACCGTCAGTCCGGCCGTAATTGTGTGTGTGGTATGGCTGGTGCGCACACTTTTCAGACGACGTACGAACGATGGCGGTTCAAATCACGATGACTTACACGATGGCTGTTAGGGCGGGGTCTGAGTTCGTTGCGCCCCCGACAGACGAGTATCCGGTCCACGTGGAGCCGGTGACGGTGTTGGCGTAGAGGTTGCTGGAGGGGTTTCCTTGAACGAGGAGCAAGAAGTCTTCTCCGCCGTTTGCAACGTACGCTAACGCGGGGCTATTCGAGATTGAGCCTCCCGGCGAATCCCACCCCGACCAACCAGTAACAGGACTGAATGTCTTATGGTACACGGCGTTGTCAGTGCCCTGAACAGCAAGCGCATCAAGATTACCACAGTTGGTGCCTACGCCGGGAAAACAACCGTTGTCGTAGTACGCAAGCGTTGGCGCAGACAGCGTCGCGCCACTTAAGCTAAACCACGTTGACCAACCAGCGAAAGGAGTAATCTCGTAGTAACTAGTGTAGATACTATTGTCCGTCCCTCTCACCACAATAAGAACGGCGTCCTCCTCAAGACACGAAGGGCACCCAGTAACTTTCGTGAAGAGTGCAGCGGTCGGTGGGCTTGAGGTCGAGCCTCCTGGGCTATCCCAGACACTCGACCAGCAGGAGCATCCGCCTGTGAAGGCTTTGTGGTAGATCCCGTTATCCGTCCCCTGAATGAACAAGTCAAGCCTATTCAACAAAAACGGGAAAACCAGGACGGGCGCAGAGGCGGATTTCCCACTCAAATCCTTCCAAGTAGACCACGAGTGGCCACTAATGCTAAGGGTATTCCAGTACAATTCATTGTCCGAACCTCGAACAACAACGTAGAGAACGTTACCAAACAAGGCGCAGGCTGGCTGGTCTATTGTTGATCCGCCCGGAGAAGACCAAGTACTCGACCAGCCACCACTACTAGACCAATCCTTCTCGTAGATCCCGTTGTCCGTGCCCTTAACAATGACAGCAACAAGGCCATTGTATTCGCAGATCGCGGGAGCTGAAAGCGTGGTACCCGACAACGACTGCCAACTGTCCCAAGGGATCAAGACACCGGAGCTGTAGCTGGTCCAGTATACCACATTGTCCGTCCCCCGCACAACAGCAATATCTCGGACGGTAGCGGCGGCTGAGGCTGGAGCAACTTGTATCATAGTTAGGGTTAGTAGGGCGAGGAAGAAAACGAGAAGATTACGATGAGGAAAAGTCAAACTTTACGTTACTGAAAAGAGTGTTCAACGCATTTAACACTATCTAACCACGAGCAAACCTGTCTAATCGCATAGGCAAGAGACATTAAGCGCTCGTTGGGGTCAATAGAGGACTTGACGTTACCAAAAATCAATATGAATCTTCTTTGCCGGTAGCGTTTCAAAATGGAAGTGTCCGTTCGTTGTCCTCAATCCCTCAATCTTCAGAGAACTTGGGAGTTGACCGTCCTCCAATATTATTGGGGCGTTCGGCCAAGCATGAAACAAATGTTTCATCCACGGCATCTCATGAAACATCGTTGCAACCACAGGACCAGTTCAAAATAGATTGAACGCTACCTTGACACGAGCAATGCCGTCAACTGACAAAATAGTGCAGTCAGCCTCATGATGAGAAGAAAACTCTAAGAATGAGACTATCTCGCGCAGACAATTAACAAAGGAAGTCAAAGGTCCACGGGTTAAAGTTGAACCAAACTAATCCGCCGGAAGAATTCCAAGACATTCTTGAAACTGGACAAAACGTCCGGTGACTGAACTCAGTAAGTTCTGTCAGAGGGGTTAACACTATTGGCATGACTCAGGGACGCGGTTGCCTATATTCCTGCTAAGGCCAGGTTACGGCAGGGCCGGAGCTGGTTGCCCCACCAAGACTAATCCACTCATACCAGGTTGTATCATAACGATTGAAGTAGATCGCGTGATCGCTCCCCGCCACGACGACGGTGAAAATTCGACTGATTCCCGAGAAGCTGAACGCAGGCTGGGCGATGGTTGTTCCGAAGGGTGTATCCCAAGAGGACGACCATGTGCCAGTGAAAGTGTTGTGATAGATGGAATTATCCGTACCCCTAACAACCAATTCAACCAAACCAGAACACGGACTTGTAGAACCAGAAGGACATATGGTTGGGTCAGATGCGAGTACAGGCGCTCCCTTCATAGCCCCGGGGATAGAACTCCAGCTGCCCCAACCTGGGCTGGGGCTAATCTCAAGAACATTCCCGTACACGCCATTGTCTGTGCCCCTAACGACCACGGCCAGAAAATCGTATTCCAATACGCCACCCATCCCATTGGATATGACGTATACCCAAAGGGCGCCTGCTGGAGTATCCAACGTGGCGCCGCCCGGAGCTGCATCCCAGGATAATGCCCATGCTCCATTTGTGTAGGCTTTATGGTATACACCATTATCCGTACCGCGCACAAGCAGATCGAGCCTACTAGGCGTCGTGGCGACCAGTGCTGGCACAGAATTAGTGGCGCCTCCTAGACTCTGCCAAGCACTCCAACCGCTGCCATTGCTGCTACAGGGTTCAGCACAATTCGTATAGTACAATGCGTTGTCGGTTCCAACAACGACAACATGCAATGTGCTCGAAAGTCCAGCCGTCGTAAATGCACAAACGGGCTGAAGATGGGTGGCCCCAGCAGGAAGACTAAACCAAGATCCAGCCCAACCGATAGGCTTGGCATAGATCGAGTTATCCGTCCCCCGCACCACCACTGTCCCAAGTCCACCACCCAGACCTTGCACCCACGAATTGCACATTGAAGGCGAAGAAGACGTGCTACCTGCCATTGATGCCCAAGGATACAAGCCAGGCAAGTTAGCGGTTGTCAGGTATACGCCATTATCCGTACCCTGAACCGCGATCCGACCCAACTCAAGCGCCGAATAAGTGGATCCGACTCCAAGGCTAATCGTAAGAAGAACAAAGGCGACCGCGAATATGATACGTCGCAATGATAGCAAATTGCCACCAGGCGACCACGTAGTCTCAACCTCTTAAAAACTTAAGACTTTAGACTGAGACCCGAACTAGGTATGCGCTAAGGTAGGGATCATCCAGTTCTCGCGAGTGATCTAGTGTCCGCCCAAAAGAAAAACGGGAAAAGAACGATGTTAACTGACCACCTGATATCGTATGCATGCCTTCACAAGCTTGGCACGGTCAGACGACGGCCACTAACGCAGGGTCTGAAGGCGTTGCACCCGAGAGCGAAACGTATCCACCCCACGTGTTGCCCGAGACGGTGTTCGAGTAGAGGTGATTGGATGGGTATCCTTCCACGAGGAATAAGAAATTCCATGGGGTCCCGGGAATGTACGCCGAGGCGGGACTGCTAGCGATTGAGCCTCCCGGCGAATCCCACGAATCCCAACCTTCATCGAGGGCGTTATAGTAGAGAGCGTTGTCTGTGCCTCGCACCGCGAGCGCATCAATCGAACTGCATTTCGTAGGCGAAGCGGAAGTGCAGCCGTTATCGAAGAATGCGAACGTCGGCGCAGACAACGTCGCACCACCCAAGCTATGCCAGGATGTCCAAAGCCCAGTGTCCAGAGGGGAGATTTGGAGGAAGTTATAGTAAACCCCGTTATCCGTCCCTCTAACCACAAGTTCAAGAACGTCGTAGTCTGAACTCGAAGGATCATGGTAAAAGTAGAGGGCGGCCGCTGGTCTGCTTGGGGTTGCGCCGCCTGGGCTATCCCAGCTGTTCGACCAGGCTCCTGACTTGTAGGCCTTGTGGTAGATTCCGTTATCCGTGCCCTGAACGAACAAATCAAGCCTACCGAGTGAAGGCGTTGAAACCAAGACGGGCGCAGAGGCCGAGGCCCCACTCAAATCCGCCCAACCAGACCACGTCATCCCATTGGACCAAGTCCAGTACAACTCGTTGTTCATACCTCGCACAACAATGACAAGACCACTAAGGTAGGCGCAGGCCGGAGTGTTGATGGTTGCTCCACCACCCGGCGGAAAGGCCCAACTAGCAGACCACCCTGAACCAGTACTCCATGCCTTAAGGTAGATTCCGTTGTCCGTGCCCCTAACAACAACGTAAACTATGCCACCTGCCTCCTCGCAGATCCCCGGCGGCGAAGACGTAGCACCAGACAACGACTGCCAACTCCCCCATGAAGGAACGGAGTTGTAGCTGTTCCAGTATACGCCGCCATCCGTCCCGCGCACAACAGCAACATCCAGCGTGGGAGCGGGCGCTGAGGTTGGGGCAACGCCACCCAGCAAATACGCTAAGAGTAAGACGGCGAGGACTAGCAGACTCTTCAAGAGTATTTCACAATAACCCAAACGGGAGCAAACCCCGTTAATCACTATAACCAACCCTAAACCTATCAGACTATCGAAGAACACTCAAACACGCAATTTGTCCACGCGAAAAACTCAACTGAACCCCGTTCCCAGGATCAAATCACGCTATGAAAACGCTTTGTCTCGTTTTCGTGAAATTTCCGTGTGTGCGCGCGCACCAGTAGACCACCCACGCCACCACCACGAAATCACCCATGCACCCACGTGCTGACGTGTTCTCTTCATGCGCCTTTTATTATTGATTTTTTCGCTCTTTCGTTCCTTCTTTCCCGCACCATATCGACACATGCACACATCACACAAATCACACATGGGAAAAAACAGCTACGTGGATCGTGATGGTGCACACCATTGGTAGCACACACAGCCCTAGCTTAAACAAAACTTCACTCAAACGGTGAATGAACACAAACAGGAAGTAGGTAACCACTGCACGGTGCTTCAGGAAGCCTGTAGATGCGTAAAGGATGGGTTCTAGCG
>Ga0187882_1002530_pt1 | contig 16625 bp, 16 predicted proteins | sample June2016WEW_19_1_3_FD_132991 | JGI IMG/M metagenome (GOLD analysis project Ga0187882, IMG submission 132991) | Peatland microbial communities from SPRUCE experiment site at the Marcell Experimental Forest, Minnesota, USA - June2016WEW_19_150 | ecosystem: Environmental > Terrestrial > Soil >... | reverse complement strand
CCGGAATTGCTGCTTGAGCCAATGTTGCCATGCTCCTTACCTCACTTCTTTCCGGCCCCCGGATCTGCTTCGAACGAGGAAGATCACGAAGCCTGCCGCAAGAATCAAAATGGCAGTTCCCGCCATACGAGTAATGCTCAATACATACCGGCGGCTTGCTGGGTCAAAGTTGTAGCAAAATGCCAGCACTCTCGTGATCGACGGGCGCGTCTGCCCTGCCGCCGCTTCCCGGATCGCCATCTCGAGATCCGCGGGGAGAACGGTGATGCCGTACAAATATCGGCTGACATTTCCCCGAGGCGTGAGCACCATGATCACGCCCGGATGCACAAATCCGTAATCCACGGCCCGGTAGCCGAACCCGACCGAATCACACACTTCCTTTGTGGCCTGCGCAGGGCCGGTCAGAAAACGCCAGGCCGCGGGAGGAAACGGCCGCTTCATCTCCTTCAGATAGTTGATGCGCTTCTCGTGCGCCATTTCGGGCGTATCGGTGGGGTCGAAGCTGACCGTGATGACCCGGAAATCTTTAACCGGCTCGAGATTCATTTCGTTGAGGGCGTCGGCAAGAGCGTTGAGCAAGGGCGTACAGATTCCCGAACACCGGAAGTAGTTGAGCGTAAGAATCGTAGGCCTGTCAATCAGCTGCCGCAGGGTGATGTCATTTCCGCTTTCATCTTTGAGCACTGTGTCCAATGAGACCTGCGCGCCGAGCTTTTCGTTGACTCCGACCTCGTTCGGCGTGCCGATTTGGGCGTGTGCACGCGACGCGGCGCTCGAGAGCAGTATCGATGAAAGAAGGAGCGCGAAAAATAACCATCTTCTGGACAATATCATCAACGACTTCCTCATCGCTCTACCCCAATCGTGGTCGTGAGCGTGGTCGTAGTCGTGATCGGCTTTTTCGCCTTTCCATCGCTCCCGGCTCCGCTGGCTGACACTCCTAAACTACCGATTACGATTACGCTCACGATCACGACCGCAAATCACAGTGATTCAATTTGGTCATATGCCATCGGTTCTTCCTTCACGAGATCGCCACGGCCTCCCATTTTGGTAAGCATAGCGACAATCCGGGTCAAGAGTCCCTTGCCGGTTTGGTTCTCAGAGACCTGGATGGCATCACAGGCCTCCAAAACGTCCTGTATAGCCGCGCATTCCAGAGCTGACCCGCGCGCAATCGCCAGAAAGCGATGGCGATCTGCATCCGTGGCTCTCCCATTTCCCTCTGCGATGTTGAGTGCAATGGACGGCGCGGCGCGCAGCAACTGATCTCTTGCATGCCGATAGTTCCCGGAGAGTTTCTTACTGATCATGAATGCCCATTTGTTGTATTCAATCGTCAGCCGATAAACATCGAGTCTCTCGTGACTGAACTGCATCTCTTCTCTCATGAGTCACACCGCCCATCTGGCTCCTATCGTGACAAAACCTCCTGAATGGTCGTGGTCGTGAGCGTGATCGTAGTCGTGATCGGCTTTTTCACCTTTCCATCGATCCCGGCTCCGCTGGCTGACACTCCCGAACTACCGATTACGATTACGCTCACGATCACGACCACGATTTCATCGAGGACCGCCTACTTCATCGCAATCTTCAGCAATTCCTCCTGCAGCGATTCCCATTCGCCAACATTCAGGGTCGCGCAACCCACGGAGAATCCGTTCCCGGGAACGTCCGGCAGAATGCTGGCGGCTAATTCCTTCGGCCCCTTCCGCCACGAAGAAGTATCCGCGAGCGTTTGCGCTGCTCTGGCAGGATCCATAACCACCTTTCGCAATACCTCCGCGCCTGGACTGTGATCCTCAGAGGACACCACAATCGGCGGCGCGGCGGTGAACTCCTGTTCAAGCTTGGCCATGGCCATGCTCACAGGTATCTTGTTGGGTGTTTTTCCTCCCGGCGCCGCGAGTTCTTTCGACAACGCTTCCATCGCCCCGGCAGGACCGGTACCGTGGGCAAACGAGCCTAAGGATTGCACGTAGTGCGCGAGGGCCATGCGATTCTGCTTGGACAGATAGTCGAAGGGCGACATGGAAGTGTTCTGCACACCCGTACTGACAGTTCTGTAAATTGCCGGAAGATCGAATCCGTTCGTCCAGCCATCGGGGCTCGTGAAATTGCGCGGCCGCGGATTCATGGTGCCGGACGCCGGACCATCGCCGTGCCCGGCCTGCCCATGACAGGAAATGCAGTTCTTTTCGAATAGCTCTTTCCCCTTGGCGATTAATTCGGGAGAAGACGAAATAAGGGCCTTGGGATCGACCGGAGGAATTTCTCTCCCTCGTTCAGGAGGAAATTCGGTCGGATCAAGCCAGCCGGGCTCTCCGAGCACAGGAAGCACAGGGGTTTGCGTGCGAGGCTGATTGGCGTTGCGCAGCCCCGGGACCACGATCAGGGCAAAAAGACCCGGGATCGCAAGCATCACGAGGACGACGACCAGCGTCGAAAGCAGGTGCTTGAGTTCCTCCGCGTTCACGTACTTGTCGATCATAAACGGAACTCCAAGCCCTCGCGCAGGAACGGATCGCCAATGGGCATGTCAGCATTCCTGCTCATGGCGTGCCGCACCCAGAGAAGGCTCGCTGCGATAAAGAAAAGCCCGAAGGACAACTCGGGCCAGCTGAACACAGGGCCTTTACCAAGAACTGGGAAAACCATCCAATAGAGATCGAACCCGTGCGCACCGAGCATCAGCGCCGCCACACAGAAAAGACGCGTATGTGCAGTCTTCGCGTCGCGCGGGATGAGCATGAGAAACGGCACGAAGAAGTGAAAAATGGCAAGCGCAAGCACCAGCGGGCCCCACATCCCCTGCAATCTCTCCTTATACCAGAAAACCTCCTCCGGCATGTTCGAGTACCACATCAAAAGATATTGAGCAAAGCCGATGTAGGCCCAGAATACGCTAAATGCGAACAGGAACCCGCCCAGATTATAAATGTGATCGGGCGTGACGCCCGGGAGGCGCCCGCGTGCCTGAAGATAAAGCACGGCCAGGGTCGTGGCCGCCAGCCCCGCCAGGAAAGTGCCCGCAAAAACGTACACGCCAAACACGTCGCTGTACCAGGTCGGCTCGAGGCTGGAAATCCAGTCGAATGCCACGACCGTGATCGTGATCCCGAAGATCACCATGAAGAGGGGAGCAAAGCGGCGCGCGCGAACATTGAACTTCGGATCCTTTGACTCATCCTGCCGGATGGAGGCGCTCACCAGAATCCGATACGAGAGAAACCAGAGACCTACGCATATCAGAGCCCGAATTACGAAAAACCGGACATTGAGCCACCCGGCCTTCCCGGCGATAACCGGATCGCTGAGACTCGCGGGATTTGTCCATGGATAGATGACCGGCAAGGCAAGCAGAGCCAGAATCGCCGCCAGCCCCATCAGAAGAACAAGTCCGGATAGCCGCTCGGGGACCCGGCGCAGGGGCACACTCCATTTGGCGCCCACCACATGTTCGAGGGCGACGATGAAAAGGGCTCCCAGCCCGATCGTGAGAATAAACAGGAACCAGAAGATCCAATTGACCCAGAATCGCTGCCAACCGGCAACGAAGCCGGTCACGACGACACCCGCCAGACCGGCGGCCATCGCGCTCGCAAGGATCTTCGTGGCGTTGTTTTCGTTCACTTCGAAGTCTCCTTCGGGATGTCCGAATCCTTGGCGTTCATGGCTCGTTGCAGCGCGCGCACGTAATTCACCACTGCCCAGCGCTCATCCTCGCTCAGCTCCGCAGCATACGAGGGCATGGCGTTCTTCCCCATCATGATGACGTGGTAAATCATGCCGTCCGGGTAATTGCGAAACTTTTCCGACATGAGGTTAGCGGGCTTGGCGCCGTAGGCTCCCGTGAGCGAGGGCGTTCCGTCCCCTAGAGCGCCATGGCACACGGAGCAGTAGGTCATGAATGCCTGCCGGCCCTGTTTCAAGACGCTCGCGGTCCTGGGCAAAGGGTTCCCGAGCACTGCTGCATCCTCCTGGTTCTTGATTGTGTATGGCAGCTGCCCTCGAGCCACGGTCCCCGCGACAGGCATACGCATTCCAAAATCATCCTTGAAAAAGCTGTCTGCACTTTGCGGATCAAGTCTGGGTTGGTCGAGCATGTGCATCATCGGTATGGCGACGGGGAAAACCTTGACGCCCCAATACGTGAGGTAACCCGCCAGGAGGCACGAGATCCCGACGCCGGCGGCCACGCGCATCAGGAAGTTGGGAGAAACCGGACCCAGCGGAGCAGGCTGTTCCAGCACCTCGATCGAGTGCGCGCCGGCCGCGCGCAGCGCCGCAGTGCAGGCGGCAACGTCCAACTCCAGGCCATCCGCTTCCACCGCAAGCGCAAACTTGTCCCTGGTGATCAGAGGCATCGATCGGGAACGCAACATCGGATGCCGGAAAAATGGCAACCGATTCAGCAGAAAGAGCATGCCGAGACCCGAAGTGAAACACGCGAAGAGGACCATCACTTCAAACATGACGGGAACGAACGCTTGCCAGGAGAAGATCGGCTTGCCCGCGGTCAGCATGGGGTAGTCAATGCCTTCCGTCCACAGCTCGAAAACGAGGGCGGAGATCGCGCCGATCAAGCCCATGACGAACACCATGCCGCCCACCGGAGATTTGCGCAACCCGAGAGCTTCGTCGATTCCGTGGATCGGATACGGCGTGTAGGCTTCGAGGCGCCCCGGCACTCTGGCCTTCACGGGGGGAATGGCATCCATCAGCTGCTGCGCGCTGTCGAATAACCCGAGAACGGAGAAAGTGGGATTACTCATGCGCGCCTCCTGCGTGCCGCGGCTGCGCCCCCGGCAGCGAGCTCTTCATTTCGGTAGTGGCAATCACGGGAAGCACCCTGGCAAATAGAAGCACCATCGTGAAGAAGAGTCCGAAGGATCCGACGAGAATTCCGAGATCGATGATCGTCGGCTTGTATACATACCAGGCGGACGGCATGTAATCCTCGTGGAGCGAACTCACGATAATCACGAAGCGCTCGAACCACATGCCTATGGTCACTGAGATAGCCACCAGAATCATCATGGGGTAACTTCGTCGGAACCGGCGCACCCAGAATAGTTGGGGAATGATGATGTTGCATGCAATCGTCAGCCAGCCCGCCCACCCATACGTGCCGGTGATGTATGCCCAGAAGGTGTGATGGACATATTTGTTCATGCTGTACCACGCTGTCCATCCCTCCATCATGTACGCATAACCCATCAGGCACGAGCAAGTCAGGATGATCTTGTTCATCACCTCCAGGTGATACATGGTGATGAGGTTTTCCAGCCCCATTGTAGTCCGTACGACGACCATGGCCATGACCACCATGGCGAAACCGGCGAAGATCGCCCCGGTCACGAAATAAGGCGGAAAGATCGTCATGTGCCAGCCGGGAACGAGCGCCACCGCGAAGTCGAACGACACCACGCTGTGCACGGATAAGACGAGGCCGGTGGCGATGCCGGCAATAATCAGGTAAGCCCTCTCGTAATGCCGCCAATGCGAGGCAGACCCACGCCAGCCGATGCACAGAGCCGCGTAAAAGAATTTGCGGATCTTGCTCTTCGTTCTGTCCCGCAGCGATGCGAAATCGGGCACAAGGCCCAGATACCAGAACAGGAGCGAGACGCTGAAGTAGGTGCTCACGGCGAATACGTCCCAAATGAGTGGCGAGCGGAAATTCGGCCAGATGCCGCGCTGGTTCGGATAGGGAAAGAGCCAGAATGCGAGCCACGGCCGCCCAGTATGGATCACAGGGAAAATGCCGGCACACATCACCGCAAAGATGGTCATGGCTTCAGCGAACCTGGAAATGGCATTTCTCCAGGGCGCCCGGAAAAGAAGCAGGATCGCGGAAATCAGCGTTCCCGCATGCCCGATCCCGATCCAGAAGACGAAGTTGATAATGTCGAAGGCCCATGCAACCGGCACGTTATTGCCCCAAACCCCGATGCCGACTGCCACCGTGTAGCCGATGCAAATTATGCCGATGAGCGCAAAAACGGAGGTGACCGAGAAAGCCACGAACCACGCCCTGGGCGGCTTTCGTTCGATCGGCGCATGCACCTGGTCGTCCAGGCTCCCGGGACTGACCGAACCGGTGAGGACCGGAGGCGTTCTCAGAATCTCCGGCAGCAATTGCTTCGGCAAAGAGACGGCATCAGAACTCATGACTTGCCCTTTCCGGCAACAGGGTTCGAAATGTCGGTGAGATAGGTGACCGACGGCCTGATGCCAAGCTCTTCGAGCATGCGGTAGCCGCGGTTCTGCTTCGACATCTTCGAAACCTTGCTCTGTGGGTCGTGCAGGTCGCCGAACACGATCGCCTGCGCCGGGCAGGCCACGGCGCACGCCGGCTTGATTTCACCATCTCTTATGGCGCGGCCCTCGACGTTGGATCTCAGCTTTACGTCCTCGATGCGTTGGATGCAGAAAGAGCACTTCTCCATCACTCCACGCGGCCGCACCGTCACTTCCGGATTGAATACCAGCCTCTGGGGATCCGTGATCGTTGAAGTGTAATCGAAGAAGTTGAAACGTCTGACCTTGAACGGACAATTGTTCGAGCAGTAGCGGGTTCCCACGCAACGGTTATAAGCCATCTGATTGAGCCCGTCGGGACTGTGGGTCGTCGCATTCACGGGACAGACAACCTCGCAGGGCGCGTCGTCGCAATGCTGGCATGGAACGGGTTGATGAACCACAGCGGGAACTTTGGGATCCCCCTCGTAGTAGCGATCGATACGAATCCAGTGCATCTCCCTGCTCTTATGTACGCGTTCCGGGCCGACGACCGGTATGTTGTTTTCCGACTGGCATGCGATCAGGCAGGCGCTGCAGCCGACGCAGGATGACAGGTCGATCGCCATGCCCCATTTGTGTTCCGCGAACTGCGGCGCCGGAATCAGGGAGATCAACTCGCGGCCTTCCGTTTTGGACTCTTGGCTGCTTGCATGCTGCGCGTACTCCGCAAGAGTCCAGGAGCGCACGAGGTCGCGGCCTTCCATACGGAAGTGCATTTGCGTCCTCGCAACCACTCCGGTTTTGCCGGTGCGCGCGATCGCGATCCCGCCGCGCAGGAAGGGAGACGCGCTCGAAGATTCCACCAGAAGATAACCATTGGTCCCCACTCCCGCCGCGACGCTCCCCGTTCTACGCCCGTATCCGAGCGCGAGGCTTGCCACGCCCGGCGTTTGTCCGGGCTGTATGAGCACCGGCACTTCAAGGCTCTCGGATCCAGCGCTGACCTTGACCACATCTTCATCCGCAAGACCGAAACGGCCGGCGTCGGAGATGGAAAGGAGAAGCGGATTCTCCCACGTGGCCTTGGTCACGGGATTAGGGAGTTCGTTGAGCCATCCGTTGTTCGCGTAGCGCCCGTCGTAAACCCCGGCATCCGGCGCGAGGATCAACTCGAGTTCTGCAGGCGAAACGCGGCCCGCAGCCGCGGCCTTCACGGCCTCCAAGAAGCCTTCGAGACGCGGAACTCTCGCCGATCGTGGCGTGGCCGCGCGCCTCATCACGCCGTCATGGAGTGCCGCATTCCAGAAGGTCTCGAAGGCAACGGGGTTGGATGCCTCGTAAACTTCTTTCTGCCATCGTGCCTTCACGTAGTCGTGGTAGGCGGGCGGCGCCTCCGCTCCGATCGCCCGGAGCAATGCAAGCAGAATGTCTTCGCCTTGCCTCGTGTCGTGGATTGCGCCCATGGCGGGCTGGCGCAAGCTCAACAAATCCGCGGCTGGTTCGAAGTCTCCCCATGCCTCGAGCCAGTGGTGCGCTGGGAGCCTCCAGCGGCAGTCGAGCGCGGTCTCGTCCTCGTAGAGGCCGATACGAATTTTCATCGGAATCTCTGCCGCCGCGCTTTTCCATGCGGATGCCTGGGGAAACGCGTAGGCAGGATTGACGTCCCAGAATATCGCGGCCGCGAAGGCGCCTCGGGCCGCTTCCCCCAGAAGATCCTGGAGACCGGCATACGTCAAGAGATCGGGCGCCGGCAAGGCAGAGGACGCATCGATCGTGTACCCCTCGGCGCCCAACATGGCATTTACCAAATGGCCTGCGATGTGCGCTTCCGGCGGAAGGGCGGGGCCGGCGATCACCATCGACGATTTCCCTGCTCGTCTCAGATCGCCCGCCAGCGACCTGAGCAGAGCCGGATCCAGGCCCAGATCTTTCGCGAGCGTCTCGAGGCTGAACGGCTTCAGGGCATCAGGATTCAAACCCGACGGCAGCGGCACGCCCTGGGATTCGTTCAGATCGCGGGCCAGGGCGAAAACCAACGGCGCGATTTTGGAGGGCCTCGCCTGCAGGCGTACATCGGCGTTGGCGCCCGTGAGACTCATGGCGCCCTCGACGACCCAGAGGCGATTCATGGAATCCGTGGGCTCGGCGATGCTGCGGCGGGCGGCAAAATCCCGCATCTGGTCCGACGCATCTCCGTCGATGCCGAGGAAGTCTGATTGCAGCGAGAGAATCACATCCGCACGATCGAAGCGCGGCCGCGCCAGTGGGGCATCGCCGTAAAGAGCACGTGCTGCAAGAAGCGCAGGCTGCGATGCTGCAGGCTCCCACGCAGCGTGTCGCAACGCGGGCAGGGCCTTTTTCAGATCTTCAATGAGCGCCCTCTGGGACGGAGAGACGACGGCCCCGGTCAGCAGGAGCACAGGTTTGCTGCCATCTCGAGCCTGCGTCAGAGCCAGCGCGATGTCGCGCAGTGCTTCGTCCCAAGTCGATGGCGTGCCGTCGCGCGAAGGCTTTCGCAGGCGGTCGGGATCATAAAGACCGAGCACATCCGCGATGGACCGCAGGCTGGTTTTGCCCTTGGATAGGGGATGCTCCGAGTTTCCCTCCACGTGAATGGGCCTGCCCTCGCGCGTTTTCACGAGCACGCCGTGGGTGATGAGCCCCTCCTGAAACGTGCTTGCATAATAGGTCGCCACGCCGGGGATCACTTCCTCCGGCCTCCTCGTGTAAGGAACGATGCTTCCCCTGTCGATCCTGCTGCAGGCTGCCGTGCCGAGTGCCAGGGCAGCGGAGGCCGAGACGAGGCTCATGAACCTGCGCCGTGAAATCCCGCTGGCGGGAACCTCGATTGGAAGCAGCACTTCAGGCGGAAACTCACCGTTAGAATCCAATCCTGCCGCGTCCGCAGGCTCCTGCTCGAAATATTCGTCCAGCGATCGATAGTAGCGGGGCTTCCTGGCCTTCATTCTGCAGTCTTTCAAATCGTCCACGGCACTTCTTCCTCTGCTTCTGACTCAGCGGTGGCAGGCGTTGCAGTTTTCGGGACCGCGCGATATTTTCGAGTCCGCGGGCAGCGCATTGCGCGGGTCGCGGTGGCATCCAAGGCAGTTGGCCATGCGCATGGACATCTGTTGCGCCACGACATCCATGGTCTGGACCTCGCCATGGCAGGTCTGACAAAGGATGCCGGCACTCACGTGAGGCCGGTGATCGAAGAAGACATAATCGGGCATCTTGTGAATGCGCATCCATTGCAGCGGCGCGGCTGCCGCATAAATCGCGGTGAGCCTCTGGATGGACGGGCTGTCCGTTTTGGTGACACGGTGGCAGTTCATGCATTTTTCCACCGTCGGGATGCCCGCCTGGCGCGATTTGAGCGCCCCGGAGTGGCAATACATGCAAGGGATCCGCAAGGTACCCGCGTGGAGTCTGTGCGAGTAAGGAATGGGCTGCTCGGGTGCGTAGCCACGCACGTATCGATCAGGCTGCGTGTACCAGCCGGTACCCAACACGGTAATCAGAATGGCGACAAATCCGGCAGGCAGAATGAATCTGGAATAGTTCAGAAGATCACGGCCAGTGTCCCGCCAGCGGCTGTCAGCGTCGCGTGTCCAGGGAAAGCGCACGCCCGGGCCCTCCACAGTCGTGTTAAAAAGGCTTGCTAAGCTATGTTATGCAAGAACGGTTGTTAGTCAACGATCAGAATGCAAAATTCTTTGCTCCGTGGGATCAAAGACGCGAGGCCTCAGCCGTTGCAAAACATGCTTGTCTGGCGAAATTGGGAACAGTCACTTTTTTCGCCGGAAGGTGACTGTCCCCAATTTCGCAACCCAAAGAAAGAATCAGGATGTATAGTGTTACCCGTGGGCGCAGGTACAGTATCTGAGAGGCGCCTTCTGCACCAAGCATGAGTGGGGAAGGAGAAAGTTGACACATGTCCATCAATGATGATGCCGCCATGGAACTCGAAAGACTCCGCGCCGAAAATGAGGCGCTCAAGAAAGCATCGGCACGTGGCCTTTCCTTGAAGGTAAGCGAAAAGGGTGGAATCTCAGTCTATGGTCTCGGCCGGTTTCCGGTCACCCTTTACAAGGAGCAGTGGCTCAAGCTATTGGATATGGCCGGTGACATTCGCTCCTTCATTACTGCCAACGAGGGCAGCCTCAAGACCAAGAGCTAGACGGCTCTGATTCTCGATTGGGCAACCAGCGTGCGGATTCCATACAGCAGATGTGTGGAATCCAATCAAGAGCTCCCGCGAGCGAATCTGTAAACCACTGATTTACAGGATCTTCTTATTGGCACGCCAATTGCTTCGTTTCTTTCTCGTGTGGCACGAAATGGATTGCGAGGAAGATCGGGGGCTGATTCTGCGCTGCCGGGGGGGCGATGAGGTCGCCTTCGAAACCCTGGTGAAGAAATATCAGGGTGAGCTGTTTCACCTGGTTTCCTGGAATGTCGGCGGCGGCGCGGAGGCGGAAGATATCGTCCAGGAAGTTCTCTGCAAGGTGTATTTTTCCCTGCGGCGATTCGACATTGAGCGCCCCTTTTATCCCTGGCTGCGCCGCGTGGCAATCAATCAGTGTTATGACGAGTTGAGGCGCACGCGTCGCCGCAAGATCGTCAGGTTTACGGAACTGAGCGAGCATGAAGCGCTCACTTTGGAACGTTACATGGCCAGCTCACATGCGGATTCCGACACACCTTCTCCGGGCAACGAGGAGGTTTTGCGTGCCCTGATGCAGAAAGTGCTGGACCGCCTGCCGGAAAAACAAAGGATGGCGATCGTCCTGCGCGACTTCAAACAGGTTTCCTACGAGGATATGGCTGAAGTCATGAAATGCTCGAAGCAGGCCGTGCGCTTGAAGGTTTTCCGCGCGCGCGCCCGTCTGCGCACACTCATGATGAAGTCTTTGCGCCGCCAGGAAAAACTAAGTCATGCCACGGAGAGCGCGGTTTACGGAGCAAGACTGGCGACCGGCAGAGCCCAGAGCTGACAGGCGACGCCCCCTCCCGCAGCACACAACTCGACGCCGCAAGAACGGATCGATGTGCGTTTCGCCTGCATTTCAGGATCTTTTTAGCGGACGTGCCAGCGTTTGTTTATATTCTCCCTGCCCATCTCCTTCAGGCGTCTGATCCCTTTCGACAAGCCCAAGCGATACCCTTTAAAGACGATCGAAGAGACGGTGCGGCCGAGCAACCGGGCAATTTCCGAGTTGCTTCGGGTGCGATACAAGCGCTTCAGGGTCGAGATCTCGTCTTTGGTCCAGCGCGGGCGCCTTCGGGCAGCACGGTGAAAAATTCTTCGCTTTCTTGCCGCTTCGGCCGTAGCGCGTCTTGCCATAACGCCCCCTTAGTAGGAACTTGCTTAGAGAAGCGTAGACCTTCCCGCGATCTTATGCAATGGCCCGCTGGGAGGCATGCTACAATTTCGCCGATGAGCGCGCTGCAGGTGAGATTTCCGCCCAACCTTCACGTGGGGACTTCCAGCTGGAGTTCCATGGATTGGTGCGGCGCATTCTATCCCGCATCCATCGAGCCCGCCGACATGATCTCCGCGTATGCGCAGCAACTGATGACCGTGGAAATTGACTCGACCTGGTATCACATGCCCAGTTGGTCGATGGTGGACAGCTGGAACGCCCGCACACCCGCCGGATTTGTTTTTTCGGCGAAGGTGCCTCGTGTAATCAGCCACGAAAAGTACCTGGATGGATGCGAGGCGGAGCTGACGGAGTTCGTCGCGGCCATGTCGCGGCTAGGTGACAAGCTGGGACCCATGGTCCTGCAGTTTCCGTATGTGGCCAAGGGGAAGGATCCCGAAGAATACGCTACGGGAGCCGATTTCACGCGGCGCTTGAACAAGTTTGTCGGCATCATGCCCACCGGTTTCCGATGGGCCGTTGAGATTCGCAACTCGCGCTGGGTGCGGCCGGAGTTGCTCGATGTTTTGGCCGGCAAGGAAATCGCGCTGGTGTTCATAGATTACTACACGATGGATCCGCTTCCCAAGCTGGCGGCCCGAAAAGAGGTTTTCACGGCCCCTTTTACGTATATTCGCTTTCTGGGGAATCACAAAGAGATGGACGCGGCCGTGCAGCGCGCGCGTGCCGAGGGGAAGCGCAAGTCGGATTGGGGCAGCCTGCTGGTCGACCGCACGCAGCAGATGAATCTCTGGATGCCCGCGATTCGCGACATTGCGTCCAGGCAGGTTCCCCTCTACATCTATTTCAACAACCATTATGCCGGATACGCCCCCGGCTCTGTCGAGCTCTTCTCACGTCTGTGGAACGCCGAGCAGGATTAATGCGCCTGTCAGCCTGGCAACAGGTTTGATGAACAACCTGGGTGCGAGGGTGTGACCGGGAAGTGAGGAACGGACGCAGCCATGACACTCTCAGAGGTGCTCATCGAGGAAGCTGAAGCTGCTTACACCATTGCGGAGAGCCTCTTCCGCCGAGTTGCCGACGATGAGCTGTCCTGGATACCGGCAACGGGCAAGACCTGGATGACTATGGGACAGCTCCTGATGCACTGCGCCAGTTTCAGTTGCGGCAAGGCCATTCAAGGTTTTGTCAAGGGAGACTGGGGACTGCCCGAAGGCATAAGAGTCCAAGACCTGCCCCCAGTAGATCATGTGCCCCCCGTAGCGACGCTGCCCAGTGTACAAACCGTGGATCAGGCTCTGGAACTCCTGGCGGAGGACAGAAGCCTTGCATTGAGCTGCATTGCTGAGGCCGGGGAAAAGAACTTGATGAACTGGAGATCCCGTGCGCCCTGGGGCGGGCCCGAGGCCTCGCTGTTCCAGCATCTGCTGCACATGGTCGCCCATCTTGCACAGCACAAAGGACAGCTCTTCTATTATCTCAAGCTGATGGGCAAGGATCTCAAGACCGGCGACCTATGGGGAGCTTAGGGGTGGCCCCGCGGGAAGGCATAGAATTAGGCGCCCGGTATTTGATCTCTCGACAACGTTTTTCAGGGATGCGCAAAAACTATGCGCTGTTCCACCAAATACTAAATATTGAAGATGCGACACCTCTTGGGCGCCCACCGCTGCGATCCGCACTTCGTAGCACTTCGCACGTGCGATGGGGGTGACTTTCAGCACCAGCTCGGTACTGTTGCCGAGATCGACGCTGAGGATTGAGGGATTCGCAAGGGGCCAACGGTTGCGAGTGGTCGACGCGGCCTGAAAACCGCTGGAGAGCAAGACAGCGAGGTCGTTCCCGCAGCTATCCTCAACGTAATGCTTCAGCTTGCGCAAAACGATAATCAAAGCTTCCTGCTTGTTGTTCTTCTCCGCTGTCGCCGCCACCCCTCCATGAGCCTGCGCGGCCAAAGCCGCATTCAGATCGTCGGCGGCAGCTTGCGCGGCCTTCAGGTCGACCGTCGGAGCTGGAAAAGTGGGGTTGTTGGTGAGGCCGGTGATGACGGCGCCGGCCGTGGTAACGAGTTGTTCCGCGGACTGTGTCTTGAACCTGTCCGCAATTCGGACGCGTTGAGGCATGGCAATACCTTGTTTAAATGATTTGGTTGAGTGGTTGCACGATCACCGCCGACGCTCGCCGGCGGTTTTCTCCGTAATGGAGAAACTGGCCTCAGATGTGCGGAGAATGGGTTCCGCTTCTGAGAAAGGATGGTCGAGGCTCGAGAACATCTTCCCGACGCCAAAGACCAGAGTCGAAAAGACAGAGACCATGGTCGGGACGAAAAAGACCATGGTCAAAACAACAAAGACCATAGTCGAAACGACAAACACCATGGTCAAGACGACAAACACCATCGTCAAGATGACAAACACCATGGTTGGATCGAAACACACCTTGGTCGGAACGACGAACGCCTTGGGTGGAACGACGAAGACCGTGGTCGGGACGGCGAGCACCATGGTCGAAAAGACAAACAGCACAGTAGGTACGACAAACAGCACGGTAGGAGCGACAAACACCATGGTCGAAGCGGCAAATACCATGGTAAAAATTGACCGTTGCTGGAAAGTGTTTGTTCCCAACAACTTGATCATCGTCTCCGACCATGGTATTTGAGGCATTTACCATGGTGTTTGTAACGGGGACCTTGGTGTGGGAAACGAAGACCGTGGTATCAAAGCCTGAGACCATTCTCTTGGCGGCCGGGACAATGGTCTTCCTGGTCAAGAAGATCTTCTCGCTCGCAGAAACCATGGTCTTTGGAATCGATACCATGGTGTGCGTGAAGAACACCATCTTCCCGATATCCGAGACCACGGTCACGGCTGCACAGAAAACAGTGTTGGTTGCGCCGACCATGGTGTGCAAGGTTTTATCCATAGGATTTTTGATCGTCGGACAGAGCTTCGCCAATCCCAAGCTGGTTTTTTGGGGAGCTCCAACCCGCTCGCATCATTATTAATTCGGGAAACTCACAACTGATCAGCTACAACCCCAGCGTATTTGCTTGTTTGCCTGAGCCCTGCACGGCTAAACCTGCACGGCTGCGGATAGTCGAAACAGCGACCAGATAATATGTATGGGACCACTGCCGCTATTTGTTTCAATCCACGCCCGCGCGCGCGGGCGACCTATGGAAAAAGCCGAATCCCATGCCCGAGAGCGTGTTTCAATCCACGCCCGCGGGCGACCCAAGACCGACGCGCAGAAGATTCAATTCCTCGTAGTTTCAATCCACGCCCGCGCGCGGGCGACCCCGCCCCATCGTCAATGTCCCCACCGATTACCTAGTTTCAATCCACGCCCGCGCGCGCGGGGATCACAAGTCTTCACCCCAGGATTCCGAGGCCGTCAGCCGTCCGCGCCCGCGCGCGTGGGGATTACTTCTCGGCGAAATCCTTACGCAGCGCCTGCAGCGGACCATCCCCACGCGCGTGGGGATTACTAGCGCGCGTCGCTCTGAATCAGCACTGTTTTCGGACCATCCCCACGCGCGTGGGGATTACGAGCGTCCCGAGTGATTTATACATGATGGTTCCGGACCATCCCCACGCGCGTGGGGATTACATCATAGCTAGTGTCATCCATAACACACCTTCCGGACCATCCCCACGCGCGTGGGGATTACGACATCCTGATAAGTCGAATAACCCCGGATCACGGACCATCCCCACGCGCGTGGGGATTACTCCAGTGATAGACGAGCCTCCCATCCGGGAGCCGGACCATCCCCACGCGCGTGGGGATTACGAGTCCTGAAGAAACCCCGTGACTTTCCCGGCCGGACCATCCCCACGCGCGTGGGGATTACGAGGTCTCGGTGCGCCGGCTATTCGAGGACCGCGGACCATCCCCACGCGCGTGGGGATTACTTTTCGACATCGTTTATGAAATCCGTGAATGACGGACCATCCCCACGCGCGTGGGGATTACTTTTCGACATCGTTTATGAAATCCGTGAATGACGGACCATCCCCACGCGCGTGGGGATTACCAGTTGTTGCTCCAGGAATGCCCAATGTTTACCGGACCATCCCCACGCGCGTGGGGATTACGACTTCAATAATCCCTGTTTATGGTATCACGACGGACCATCCCCACGCGCGTGGGGATTACGGAGTGTCCCGAATCATCGGCGCAATGCGTTCCGGACCATCCCCACGCGCGTGGGGATTACGCAGTATGGATAGACGCGGATCTTACCGGCTCCGGACCATCCCCACGCGCGTGGGGATTACAAGTATTATGAGTTGAATAAACGCGGTCGCGTCGGACCATCCCCACGCGCGTGGGGATTACTTAACCAATGGTGTTTCGGTGTCTTCCCACGCCGGACCATCCCCACGCGCGTGGGGATTACCAGAAGATGATGATGACCACAAAGACGAGAATCGGACCATCCCCACGCGCGTGGGGATTACATCTCCAACGTCGTGCATGTAGACGGACAACTCGGACCATCCCCACGCGCGTGGGGATTACGTTCCATGTGCCGTACCAACATCTCCTGCACCCGGACCATCCCCACGCGCGTGGGGATTACTCGATCCGGAGCGCGCTCTTCGCGCGTTCCGGCGGACCATCCCCACGCGCGTGGGGATTACGCGGGAAGAAAGTCCCCAAGAGCGGGATTGACCGGACCATCCCCACGCGCGTGGGGATTACGGCTGGTTTCGGGAGACGATTCAGCCGGGCGCCGGACCATCCCCACGCGCGTGGGGATTACACACTCGCCTCGCCGTTCAACAAGTCGGGGGCCGGACCATCCCCACGCGCGTGGGGATTACATTCGCACATCCACGTGCAGTATCGAAAAGACCGGACCATCCCCACGCGCGTGGGGATTACGTCGCCCTGTTCACCGGGCAACGGGTTCATGCCGGACCATCCCCACGCGCGTGGGGATTACGGGAAGCGTGAAAGAACATCCAATCATATTTT
>Ga0187882_1002521_pt1 | contig 16674 bp, 20 predicted proteins | sample June2016WEW_19_1_3_FD_132991 | JGI IMG/M metagenome (GOLD analysis project Ga0187882, IMG submission 132991) | Peatland microbial communities from SPRUCE experiment site at the Marcell Experimental Forest, Minnesota, USA - June2016WEW_19_150 | ecosystem: Environmental > Terrestrial > Soil >... | reverse complement strand
TGCTGCGAGGTAGTCCCGCCGGATACCCCGATACTCTCATCGGAAAAGCGCTCCACCCTGTTTCTCTCCTCCAGTAATACAATAAAGCTGTGCTGTGCGGCACAAACCGCACAGCTTTTAAATTCATCACCTTATCCTTTTAGGACTTTTCTTCTCAAAACAAGTGCGCCAAGACCAAGCAGACAAATCGTCGCCGGTTCGGGAACACAAACCGTCGCAACCTCAAGGTGGTTTAGGTCAACGCTACCTATGCCAGTGTTGAAGTTAAGCGAAATAGTCTCCGATGCGGGCTGTGGGTTCATTGTCCACGTATATGTCATTTCCTGCCAACTGCCGTCTGTGCCCGAGACTGTGCTGTTCAATGTCACCGTACCATTCCCGACTGGAAAGAGGTAGCAGCTAATCGATCGATACCCCAGATTGGGATTGCCAACAGTCATGTTGTAGGCAAACTCAAGTTGAACTATCTTCTGCATGTCCACGTTAGCCACATTTGGGATTGTCAAGGTCAAGTAGAGCGGTGTCGCACTCCCCGAACGCATGACATCAGAGTCCAAGCCCGTATAACTGGTGTCTAACCAACCACCATGATCTCCATTACCACCCTGATTACCCTGAGTATGAACCGTCGCCAATGCAGTGCCATACGGATTTTGACTGGTCTCAGGATTAATCAAAAAAGCAGGGTTATATGTATCCCTAATAGTGGTCGCAGTGGTGTCAAAATCCCATCGCTGGTATGTATAGTTCGCCCCGCTATTAGGGGTAAGGGTGATATTTGCAACCACTACATTCGACAATAATAAGACGGCTGTTACACAACAGATTGTAACTAACTTTCTCATTCTCTACTCCTCCAAAAAAAACAAACAATATTATTTCAAGATGTTAGGGACGATGTTGGGGGAGATAAAAGAGGGATACTCATTATGACTATGAGCACAAAAACAACGCTCTCTTTCGTTGCTTCTCATCACTCTCACTCTTCGTCCTTCTTCTTGCCACCGGCTGGCCTGATGTGGCCTACGCAGCCGACAGCTAACATCAATCTATGCGCGGAGACCGATAATGTCAAGCGTAAAATCGGAATTCCAAGTAATTTTTTTTTAGGAATCAGGCAAAAAGATGGCGAATATCAGGAAAACCCTGATTCTGAGCTGAAAATGGTATATAAGCCACAGTAAGATGGTATTAGCAAATCTGAACGGGCCTCTACATGCCCGGAAATCCTGTTTTTTGATAATTTTTCCGACTTTCCCGAACGCCTGTTTTAGCTCAAAAACGCGGTAGATTCCTTCATAAAATTTGATTTCAACGCATGAATAGAAAAAGGGCTGTGTTGTTTGAACACAGCCCTTTGATTTGTAAAACAAATTGTCTTTTCGAGCTTTTTATGCTCTGCGTTTTCGCTTTAGCGGAACCTTCGGTTTCTCAACAGACTCAACGCGCCAAGACCAAGCAAACATATAGTCGCCGGCTCGGGAATAAGCACGTCTTGCGCATTGTCGCTGCCGTTAAGAAGATTAAGCACGCGGATGCTCCCAAGGCCCGTTGCTCCGGAAGCAACAGCCGCATCGTAGTAGGGGTTTGTGCCGGCAGTCGGTGCCGGGATATCATTCTGCAGTGCCCAGAAGGCGTTCTGCATATTCACGCCGTCGGAATTGCTGCTGACGAGTTGCGCCCCGGAAAGGTACTGGGCGTACAGCCAGGCCGCTTCCGGATTCAACGGTTCGCCTAAGGGTCCCACGCCTCCGGTAATAACCTGGGTGTTGACGGCGGCAATATTGAACGTACCGTAACCGATCTTTTCGACCAGTTCGGCACAGAACGTCGTGATCATCGTGCCGTCGGGAATCCCAGGAACACCGGTGACATATCCTTTCAACTCGCCGGCCCAATCACTGCCCTGCAACATGCCATACCCTGAAATCGCGTCACTTCTGAACTCAATATACGCCCCCATGAGCTGGGAGGACAGACAAACAAACAAAACTACTGCACAAATTGCAATTAACTTTCTCACACTCTTCTCCTCCAAAAAAATAAACAATATTAGATTTCAAGATGTGAGGGCTGATGTTGCGGGAGAGAAAAGAGGGATACTCATCCTGACTATGAGCACAAAAACAACGCTCTCTTTCCTTCTTCTCATCACTCTCTCACTCTTCGTCCTTCTTCTTCGTGCTTATAAGCCCATAAAATAGACCTATCAGCAACCTATATACTAACCTACCTCCATTCTGAATGTCAAGGTGAAAATTTGAAAAAACAGCAAATTTACCGCTTCTCTGGGACGAACGCCGATTTTAGCTCAAAAACGCGGCAGATCCCTTCATAAAATTTGATTTCAACGCCTTTTCAAGCAGTAAATAGCCGATTAGTTTCGCATCGGCAGCAGGCACGCTGGCCTGCACCAAATTCGGGGCGGTGGACACAATGCCCACAAAGGCCGAGAGAATCGAGCTGATGCAAAAGCAGGAGCCGGAGTAATCCGAGAACTGTCCGCATTTTTCCACAAGAGGCGATAAAGGGCACGCCAAATTCGTCTATTGACAATTGCAAGAAAGCCATTAGTATAATATTTGCGGATGCGAATAGTTTCAGGAGGTCCAGGCAATGAAATGGACGATTGAGTATCTTGAAAAAGATAGAATCATTGCCGCGAAGATAAACGGCATTATGGACTGGGAGGAGCACAGGAAATTCGCCGAGGAAATATATCCGCTGACGCGCAAGAAGGGCGCACACAGGATACTTATCGACTTTCGGGAAATGGTCCCCGATTTTACCGTATTGCAAATCGACGACCTGCCCAAGATGCTCACGGAACTCGGCGTCGGATCGGACCTCAGGATAGCTGCCATACATGACCCGTCTTCACCCAAAGCCAACGAGTTTACATTCTTCAGGAACGTGGCCACTATTATGTCGCTCCAGGTCGAACAGTTTGCCAGCCGGGAAGAGGCGATAAAATGGCTGAAGACAGGTTTGCCCGCCAAACCCAAGAAGTAACTGACCCTCAATTCGTTACCTACGAAATCGCCCTCTTGCCAACTGTTACGTTCACAGTAGAATAAGGCAAATTGTGAACGGCTTGCGCAATAGAATTATTTAGAGGGGGCACAATGACGCCGAAAATTCGCATTCTGGTGGTTGATGACGATGAAGTGGATTGCCTGTCGGCTAAAAGAGCTTTGGCCAACTCGCCGCTTCCAGTCAAATTCGAGGTCGAGACCGCCAGCACAATGGCCAAGGGAGTCGATAAGTTAAAGAAGGGACGATTCGATGTAGCTCTCTTTGATTTGGGGCTGCCAGATAGCGCAGGGCTTGAAACGGTCAAAAGGGCGGTTTCGGCGGCTGGGGAGATTCCCGTCGTGGTCCTGACGGGATTAGCGGACGACCAGACAGGCATTTCGGCGATAAACCTCGGGGCAACGGATTATCTCGTCAAAGGCCCCGCGATTGAAAGTATGCTCGGCAGGACGCTGCTTTACGCGCTGGCACACAAAAAGGTGGAGCGGAAACTCAAAGAGGCACTTGCCGCCAAAGCGGACCTGGTGAATATGGTATCGCACGACCTGCGAATACCGCTTACGGCAATCAAAGAGGGCATTGATATCGTCGGAAGCGGCGAGGCCGGGGCGGTCAATGAGGAACAGAAAGAGTTCCTCGACCTTGCCAAAAGGAACGTTGAACGGCTGACCCGGCTGATTACTGACTTTCTCGACTTCGAGAAAATCGACGCCGACAAACAGCAATTCAATATCCAAGCCAATAACATAAACGAGTTGGCAATGGACGTCTATAAAACAATGGGGCCGGTCGCCAAACAAAAAGGCCTGGACTTCCGCGTTGAGCTTGAAGAAGGACTGCCCAAAACGGAATTCGATTACGACGGCATCACCCGCGTCGTAACCAATCTCGTCAGCAACGCCCTGAAGTTCACTGCCTCGGGGAGTATCGTTATCCGCACAAGAAAAGACGAAGGCGGCATAAAAGTCGCAATCTCGGACACAGGCAGCGGAATAAGCAAAGACGACCTGGAAAACCTGTTCAAGAAATACGGGCAAATCAAGTCAACGAAAGTAAAAGACATCGAAGGAACCGGACTGGGATTAGCCATCTCAAAGCTGATTATCGAGCACCACAAAGGAAAGATTTGGGCCGAATCGGAACAGGGCAAAGGAACGACGTTTTACTTCTATTTACCAAGCTGATTCCTGCTCGCGGCAAAATCGAAAAGTGTTGGCTCCTCCGACGCCGGCGAGGCATTAGCTTTGGGCGGTTCTGAATCCGGCGGGTTTTCTTTTTTGCCGAGGATTTTATCTATAGTATCGAGCAGTACCTGCGAATCGTAGGGCTTCTGTAGATACGCATCGACGCCTTCAGTCAGGACGCTTTGCTTAATCAGCTCGTTTGTCATCCCGGTCAGGACAACAATACGCGTCTTTTTGGTGCTGTCCGAAATTCGCAGTTTCCGCAAAACACTAAGACCATCGCCGGCAGGCAACTGCAAATCCAGCACGATTAAATCGGGAGCAACCTTGTGCGCCTTCTCCACCGCCTGGTATCCATCGGATGCGCAATGGACGGTGAAACCCCTGCTGGTCAGCCGCTTGGCGACGACCTTTTGCACGTCCAATTCATCTTCCACTACCAGTATTGTTGCCATACAAAACCCTTTTTGTGGTCGTTTATTCCGGCCTTTCGGCGCAGAACAACACTACTGGCTATATCGGACTAAAACAGACGCGACTTAAGCGATTATCGCCCGATGACGTACCGCCTCCCCTATCCGCAATAATCAATATAAGTTCCCTTTCCCCGTGAATCTGATATCATTCTGCAATTTCGGGCTTCGCCTCTCGGCTACGCCCTGATCACGGCGAAGCATAGCGAAGCCGGATAGGAAATAAAAACAGGAGAAAATCCTATGGCGCTGAGCTTATTTGACGACAAGACGAAACAGCCGACAAAGCAAATGCTGGCCAAGACGCTTGGAAAGCAATATCAACTGTGGGCCGACATCGCCGAATACGTCGTGGAAAAATATCCCAAAGCGACCGAGGAATGGAAATACCCCGGCGTCAAATACGGCTGGTCATTCCGGCTAAAAGACAAGAAACGCAACATCATTTATATGATGCCCAGCGACGGCCACATAATGGTCGCGTTCGTCTTCGGCGACAAGGGCGTTGACGCCGTGCAGAATAGCTCGCTGCCGCAGTCGATTAAAGATGAATTGCGAAACGCCAAAAAATACGTCGAAGGCCGAGGCATACGATTACAGGTGCGAAACAAAACCGACGTCGCCAATATCAAAACACTCGTCGATATCAAACTCGCGAACTAAATACTCCTCTTGTTCCCCGTATTTCGTCCATCGGTTACGCTACTCGTTTCGTCTAACGTCTTACGGTTACGTCTTTGACGACAATTTACGCTTGACGCAACCGATACGAGCCGCGTAACCGCAACCGTCCAACGTAACCTGCTACGTTCCGTTCTTCGCCTCCGTCACAATCTGCTTCGTCAATGGCGACTGGTTTTTCTGCGCATCCTTGAACGCCTCCGCCGAATCGGGATTTGTCTTCTTGAAAATCTCATTCGCCAGCACAATCTCCTTCAAAGCGTTCGACTTTGCCTTGGCCTGCTGCAAAAAGCTCATAACCCTTATCGCTCCTGCCCCGCCAAACAGGCCCGCTATCGCTATACCCAATTCCAGTGTCGAATCCGCGATATCCCAGGCGTTTGGTCTCTGGCTCGATTCCTTTATCGCCGTCGCCGCTAATTGCTTATTCGATTCACTCAACACATCCTCCGCCGTATCCGCTTTCGACAATTCTTGCGGCAATCCGCAATACGCCACAAACGCCTGGCTCTGTGTCTCCGATAACTTAGTCAATTCCTGTAATTTCTCCGATGACTGCTCGCTTTGTGCTGTTTGCGATGCTATCGCCGCCGTCCGATTATGCACCCAGGCATTCTGCTTCTGCGTCTCGCTCGGCCCAAACCTGATTCCCTCACAACCTGCACAAAACAACATTCCTATTGTCACCACAACTGCTAACTTCTTCATAATTTTCCTCCTTAAATTTAATTTTACTTTAATAACCTGCCTTCCCGAATGAAGTTAGAATTAAGATTTGAGAATTAAGAATCACAACGGGCAATGCACAATTCTCAATTCGAACTTCTCAATTCTAAATTCTTAAGCCGGAACTCGTGCGAGATTACTTTCTCCTGGAGCGATTCAACCTTATCAGCAGAGCGTTTCTGGCTTTCCAGTAAGCTTGTTACGTCCCGCTGAAGCAAATCCAATTGTCTTTGCAGATTGACCCAGCTTCCAAGAATCAAACTGCCTAAAAACGCCAACTGCACTAACACCGACAAATTTACCGTCCTGTTCAGCCGCCACGTTTTGCCGTTACCCCTCATCATTTTCCGCCCCCCGTCGTTGTTTTTAACTTTTGCCTTCTCTTCGTGTCTTAGTGCCTTTGTGGCTACCTTCCCCTGCTTCTGACAATTTTTAATTGCGTCGTTTGTTGACGAAAATCCATCCTCACCCGCTCAATTATCGCCGGGTTTATGTTGTTCCTCGTCGATAACACATCTTTGCTGTCCGAGTTCGCCCCGGCGATGTCCCCGACCTTAAAGCCAATCGCCAAATAAGGCGTCTGCACTTCGAACGTATCACCCTGGGCGTTCCTTGACGCATTGACTTTCCAGATATTCGTCTTCGATATGCTCAAACGCTCCCCTTGCTTTTGCAGATTCAGTTCAACCGTTCTGTTTATCCCCGTTCGATAAAACACAATCGCCTGTTCCGGCCCCGTCTCGCCCAACCTCGGCACAAACTTAAACCCAACACCCGCCTGTTCACAGCATCGGCCTATCGCCTCCAGCAAGTTCCTCCCTGTAACATCGAGGTCCTCAATCGTTTCCCCCGCTGTTAACACCCTTATCCTGCTCGCCTCCGGGATACTCAACTGCCCCGCTGGCAAATACTCACAAAGCAAATACTCAATAACATCCGCAAAATCCCACAACCATGATTCAACACCCTCCGCCGCAAACACCCGTATCCTGCTGCCGTTACGCTCCACTATTTCAGCCGTCGCGTTTGGCAAACCATTCTCGTTAAAAATCGTCTTCGCTCCCGCTGCGAAAGCAACCTGCCCGCCGACCTCTCGTTTCCATCTCCCCGATACATTTATCCTCTCAAGCGCCAAGCTGAAATCTCTCGCCACGATTTCAATGCTCTCGCCATCCGGCCCAGTCGCCGTCTCAATAATCTCTATCTCTCCTGCGAAAATCACAATCCCTTCCGCGCCGCCCGCCGGATAAAGATTGTTATAAAGCCATTTTATTACTACGGGCTTTCCAATCTCAATCCCGCCATCTGCGTTATTTCTCATCCTCGCTGTACTAAACTCGCCCGTCCCGCCTCTGACTATCTCTACAACCTCCAGCTCCGGACATAATCTTCCCTCAACAAACACCGACGCCCCGCCCGCCAGCAACGCCGTCCCTTTTCTCCCCGGCTGATACAAATCCACCTTGTTCGTCATATCACACCAATAATCTGAATCGCTTCCAAATTCGTCTCGCGAATCTCAACCGTAATCTCCTGTTTCGACTCGCACTCATTACCGTTCGCGTCCGCCGCTCTTACCGCGAACCGATATCGCCCATTTTCCGTCATCTCAATTTTGTGCCTGTAAAACCTCCGCCCCTTATACTTCACTACCGCAACCGGATTTTGATAGTCAATCTCGCCCGTGCCATTGTCCCCGTAAATCCTCATCTCCACAGGTCCGCTTTCCTGTCCCATCGGATTGTATGCCCAGGCAATCTCAACCTTCCCATCCTGTCTCTGTTCCGCTCTTAGCCCGACAATTTCATTTGGCCGCGCCTTGCCCAGCTTGCCGTCATTATCAATCGCGACCTTCACCGCCGCCCGCAATGTCCGCTCAATATCCCCGCACCGATTAGCGCACCGCACAACGTAAAAATAAACCTCTCCCGCTTCGTACGATAAGTAACTCGGCAAACTTATCTCATTCGCATCCGGCTCCGCCACGGCCAATACATTCTCAAAATCAACCCCCTCCATACTCCCGCCGCGATACGCCATCCGACATCCGCCGACCCTCATCCAGAACCAGCCCTGTGTCGTCACTGTCCCCAGCTTAAAACCGTTCGCCGTCTGCCCCGCGAACAACGCTTCTCTCATCCATGCCCGCCTCATCAGCTCACCGCCCTCGTCAAACTCGACTCGCCCTCGTCAGGCGTATGCGTCAGTATCACCGTCTGCCCGTCATCGTCGTAATACCGAATCGCCCCCGTCAGTTTGTCCTGCACCGCTTTGTTCAGCAGCATTTTCGCCGCCTTCTGCAGCGATTCGGCGTTAACCCCCTCTATGCTCCCCGCGTCAACTCTCCCCGCAGCGTCTATTTTCAGCTTGTTCGCCGCGCCATTCGTGAATAGCGCCGCAGCCATCGCCGCCGCCCAGTTCGAGTCCTGGTTGGTGATGGTCCCGGTAACTGTTGACGGGTTATAGGCACAGGCACTAACAATTACCTGCCCTGAACCGGTCTGCCGTATGTCTGTGGCCGTTCCTGCGCTGGCGGTCGTAAATATCGAGCAGCTCTTCAAAACCAGTCTGCCGTAATTCTGAACCCTCACGCCAAATATGTAGCCGTTCGTAGAGGCCCCACTGGCTGTCATAATACAATTCTCGCACACGACCAGCGTGGGTATCGCGCTTGTTCCGTTATTCAAATCCAGTCCGCCGCAGTTGCCGGTTCTCGATGGTTGTGCCCCTATAAATACGCAGTCCCTGAATACAAACCGTCCCTTGCCGACGTTAACCCCCCGGTAATCGCCCGAACCAGAATAAGTGCCGTCGGTCTCAAAAATTACCCGCTCGCACAGAACGTCGTAACAATCTCCCATATTCGCGCTGTCATACGTCCCCTTCAGACGGCAATCCTTAACAGTCACCTTCGTTGCCCCATAGATATACAGCCCGTCGTATGTCCCGCTTATATCGCACCGCTCGAACAAAAGATTTGTCACCCCATTCGCCGCCTCTACCGCCTTGTTCGGATTTACCGCCTCAACGGTGATGTTTTTCAAAGAGGAATGGCTGCCTATTTTCAGTGTCGTCGTGTATCCGCTCGGATATGTAATCTTGCACAACTGCCTGTGTGTGCCGGTGATATTAAGCGCTTTGGCGGACGCGTCCACAAGTTCGCTGTATGTCCCGGGCCAGATGATAATCGTATCCCCGCTCGCCGCCGCGCTTACCGCCGCCCCAATTGTCAGCTTCGCGTCATTCGCCACATTTACCGGATATTGTCCCGCGTGTCCGCTGTTCGCGTCGTTACCAACCTTCGCGACATGCCACACCCTGCTCGAATCATTTATGTAAATCATTTCTACGCTCCTCTTAATTCCTAATCTCAAATCTCAAATTTGAAATCTTAGATTCTTTTCTTTATCCTGCTCTCATCAAAACCCGACAATCCTCAATCGCCGTTATGTCCCCGCCCGAAGTCGTTGCTACCGCCAATCGAACGTGTGGCGTAGTCGCCATATCAGGAAAACCGCTGTATTCGTTCGTTACCAGAACCCCTGTATTCGTCAGGTAAACGTAGATGTTCGCCTTGTCATCCGCCAAAGCATTGCCCGACGAACCGGCGTAATTCACCTCCTGCGTCCCCGCCTGGAACTTCCCCGCCTTCACACCTATATCCAGCCCACCCTCGTCATACACCCGCAAATCATTCGCCCGCCTCGTCGCCTGCAACAGCCGATACAACATCCTGCGAAACTGCAGATAATAAGGCGCCTGCCCCGTCGCTATGTATTCCACTCCAGTTTCATTGTCCGTCAGCAAATTCAACAACTCATTGTCACTCGGATAAACCTCTGCCATAATTCCGCTCCTTTATTTTTCGCCTTCAACCTCAAGCATAAGTGCATTCGTCGTTTCCTCAAACGACAGCACATCCAATCCTGTCGCAGGCCTCGCTGCCGGTATCACCACTACTTCCCCCGTCTCGCTCGCCGCACTCTCATTGCCCCTCTCATCAATAACCTTCACCCCGAACCGATACACTCCCGCGTCCAGAGCCGGGCTCACCCATTTGATAACATCCGCGTCAACTCCGAACTCACCCAGCCCAAAACCGCCTATACCAAACCCGACTCCGCCTGCCCACTCATAACCAAAATCGCCTTCCCCAAAACTAGCTAATCCAAACCCCGCCTTATCCTGCCAACATCCCCAAACTTGTCCTTCGCCGATCGGATGCTCGTAGTCAACCACCCCGGTCCCATTGTCAAAATAAATCTCGAACCTCGCCCCCGCCGGCAAACGCTGACTCCGCAGCAAACTCAATATCACCCTCCCGCTGTCCCCATCGCCTCGCTCCAGCTCATCACTAAAATCAACATCCGCCTCACTTGCCTCAACAGCAAACACCCCCACCCTCGCCGCCCGCTCATAACAACTCGGCGTCTGCACCACCATTTCCCTCTGCCCGCGGTCAACCGTCACACCGGCGAAATATCCGTTTACATAAACCTGATACAGCTTGTCCTTCCACTCTGACCGCCACTTAACTAAGCAGACTCTTGGCGCCTCGACTACAGCCCCGTTTTCCCAGACGCCCATCGGCAAATCAAAAACCCTAACACCATTTATCCCGCTGCTAATAAGTCCCATCGTTACACCATCAATTGCGTATAAACCACTTCGTAATCCCCAACAACTCCGCTTCCGCTCTCTCGTTCATTCTTTACGCTAACCGAATCAACCCGAACGTTCTCAAACCTCTCCCCCTGCGAACCAACCAGCGTATGCGTGTCCCCATCTATAAACGCCGATATTGCTCCAGCTTTGCTATCCAGGTCCACCTTGCTTCTCGCCCGAATCTCGCCCTTTTGCCGAATCTTCCTGCCACGTTCACCAAGGTCGATACTAATCACGCCGTCTAATCCCGCCACCGACCTCTCAATGCTCTCTCGGCTAAAACTGCCAACCTCGATTTGCGAATCTCCCTCGCCGAACAAATTAATCCCATCCAAATTAACCATACGAAAGCCCAAAATAATCAATTATCAATAATCAGTTATCAATCTCGTATCAGCCGCCCGCATCCGCCGAACCGCACACTGTCCGCCACGCCGTCGCCGTCCTTGTCTATGGCGACCCGACATCGCTCCATCCCCTTCCCAAACAACTGCTCATAATGCTGCCATTTCTCCTTCAAATTCTCTCCGCCTGCCCCGCCCACCAACATCCTGTATGCCACCGCCGTAACCCCCATCGCGCACAACCGTCGAACCTCATCTGAGTCCAGAATTTCATCCGCCGAAACATCACCTATTACCTGCCCAGGCCGAATCCACAAATACTCCATCAGCCGCAAGCTCACCTCCGCCACCTGAGGCCTGAATGTGCTTATCCGATACGTGATGTCACCACCAGATGGCGGAGCTATCGGGGCCGACTCCGAATCCCCTCGCAAAACAGATACGCACAACTGCGTTGCTGAATCCACCGCCACAATCTCATACGCCCCGTCAAGAATCCCGTCCGCCGACCGCAGGTAAACACAATCGCCCGCCTCAATCTCCGCCGACACAAAATCCGCCCCGCTCGCCTCGAACGTCGTCCCCGCAAGCTCGCCGCCCGTCCCCGCCGCCAAAACCTGATTCACCGGATAAAGCTCCCCGAACAACGCCGGTTCATACTTCAAAATATCAATATCATTGCATAACCTGACCATATTTCACTCCCTTCAAGCCGGACCCGGATAGTCCCGATTTATCGGGACTACCCGATATCCGCCAAATACTAACTAACGCTAAGTCCTCGAATAATCCCGTGTGCCGCCTCGTTCTTCAGTTCCACCGTGTACTCGCCTATTAGTTCGCCGCACTCATAATCACCTGCGCTCGCCAATGGCTTGAAGTGAAAACTACGCCCCGCCAAAGGCAATACCGCTATCCGCGACGAATCTAAAAGCAGAACCGTATCCTGCGGCAGCCACCGTGTCGTCACTATCCGGCAAACGCCAAAATCACTCTCATAAACGTTAACCAGATCGGTAAACTTCGTGTCCCCTGCCTCGTAATTCCTGCTGCTCGACACGAAACTATTTATCCGCCTCTTCTGAAACCCGCCCACAACTATCAGGTCGATATTCCCGCTGCTGCTGGCCCATATTTTCCTCAGCACATAGTTAATCTTCGCTTCATCAAGGTCCGCTCCCGACGGGAATCCACTATCGCCTGTGCGAAACACATTTGTCGCAAGATGCTGCACAACCCCCTTCATCGTCCGCCTAACCGTATCGCCGCCCTGCGGACTGTTCATCGGCTGACCCCCGTTGATAACCGTGTTCTCCATATCTCTGATTAGTTCACGCAGCCGTTCCTGCTTCTGATAGTCCATCTCATCCGCCAGGCCCAACTGGCGTGCCGCCACATCCGTCCCCGAAACCTCAACCGTCGCCGTAAATATCTGTGTGTAGTTCCCGCACCGCCTGCGATTCGTAAACCTCACGCCCGGCTTATCATCGCCCTCCAAAGCTGCGTTGCCTAAGATATTAATTGCCTGGTTGTCCGCAAGATTCTCAGCCATCGTCCCCGCGTACCCGCGAATAACCGTCAGCATGTTGGTGCTCACTCCACTCACTAACATCAGCTCCCTGCTGCCCTCAATCTGTATCTGGTCGCCTGCCCTGAACCTGCTGCCGTTGTCCACCACAAACTGCGTGTCCACGTCCGGGTCGGTAAACGTGCTGTCGTTCACCGCGTCCTTGTTTGGCAGCAGCTCATCCTCAAGCCACTCATGATGCGTGCTCGTCGCCTCTCTCAATGGGTCGCCTAATGCATCCAGCAAAGGCGTTTCATAAGGCGATACTATCCCGACTAAATCCGACACGTCTTCCGCCAACTCCGGCAAAGCCGCTCCCGCCGAATATGTCGCTTTTCCTGTAAATGCCATGTGTTTGTCTCCTTCCTAATTGTCCGGCGTCCCGTGTTCATTGTTCATCGCAATGAACTACGAACAACGAACTATGAACATTTCATTTCAACAACAGTTAAACAACGCTTCTCCTTCTTCTCATATACTCCTGCAAATCACTCCTGCTCCCAGTTCCCGCAGCCCTTTTGGCCGCCCGCTCGAGCGCTCCGGCTCCGCTTCTCTGCTCTTTCGCCGGCGATGTCCTCACAGCCACACTCCCCGATGTCTTTTCACCGAATAAATAACCCTTTTCCTTCTTCAACTGCTCCACAACGCCGCCAATGTCTCCCTGCGGTGAGCTTGTCGAACCCGCCTTTTCGTCTTTGGCAAGCCGCGACTTGGCTATTAGCATCGCTGCCTCTAAATCACGTGTCCCCTCCGAGGCCAACCGTCTCATCAACTCCTGATCCTTCTGCGTCGCTTTCAACTCGTCAGCCAACCTCGTCGCCTCAGCTCTCGCCTCGACCAGCTCTCCCGCAAGCTCCTCAACTCGCCTCTCGGCACTCTGTGCCCGCTTGCGATGCCGTATCGATTCACCGATTGGAACCAACCTTGCATTGTTCAGGTCTTGCTGTTCCACTTTGTCTTCTGACAAACCCTCTTGCGACTCTATCGCGTCCATCTTTGCTTTTCTCCTTAACTCAAAACTTAAAACTAAAAACTTTTCTTCGTCCGCCTTCTGTGTTCCTTAAAAGCTACACAACCGTTTCGTAACCCAGTTCTTTCAACACTCGCTCGACAGGCACGCCAAGCTCCTTCTTCGCCTTCGCCTCCTCAAGTTTCTCCATCTCGTTCTCAGGCAGCGGATCCGGGAAAATTATCTCCATGTCCCTGTCCCGCTCGCTTGTCTTGTAGATGTTCGCCTTGTCCAAAATCTCAAGAACCATCCCCGCTATATTCTTCAACCCCTCGCCATACGTAAATCTCTTGCGCTCCGTCTTCGACAGCATCCCCATCATCGTCAACCTAAGCGCAACCGCGCTCGTCAGATTCCCCAGTTTGGTGCGAATCACACCCGCCACCAAAGGCGTCATCCCGCTGATTTTGTCCATTGCCTCGCGCATCTCCTCTATGTGCGCACTCTCGCTCGGATGATCCTCATCACCGCCGAACTCCTCTATCGCCGCGTCCGGGTTATCTGTATGCCACATCACCCCCGGCGATACCGGCTTCTCCGCGAAGCCCTCTATCCCCTTGCCCAGATACATCTTGAACGACTGCATCGTTATCCTACTCGCCCTGTCACTCAATCGCGTGTTCAGCTCGTCCTGTATCGGCATCAATGGCTCAACGTCGCTTTGCCCCTCGTAGTAAAATGGCTGCGCCAAATTCTGGATATGCACAACCGGCAAAAATCCCCAGGGCAACCGGCCTTCCGCAATAAGCTCTTCGTCCTCATACCTCTGCCACGCATCCGCCGATGTTATCTCCGTCACGCTCACTACTCTCCGCTTGTCCCCCTCTCGCCCAAACAGCCGCTGCAATACTCCTCCGCCACCGGCTATTTTGTTCCTCGCCTGCTGAAAATGCTGAACATAATAAACCACTTTTCGATAATCGTTCTCATCAAGAACAGGCAGTGCCCGAGGCGCCTCTATCAGCTCCAATCCAATTGCGCGTGCTAATCCAAGCACAACCTCGTATGTGAGGTTCGAAGGAGTGTCCGAAATGCGCTCGTAGATTTCCCGGTCAGGCCTGACCATACAATCGACGAAACCATAGACGCCCCCGAGCACCGCCATATCCTGCAAAAACCCGATCCCGCCGTTGGCCGAAAAAACCGCCTTTATTATCCCTTCGATTTCTGCTCGCTTCACGCCATCAGGCGACCGGGATACCACGCTTATTGGTTTACCAAACAAAAAATCCACCGCGGCGTTCACCCGCCACGCTATATCATTCTCAATCACCACCTCCTTGCGACGTATGTCCCCGACGGGCCTCCCGCCGAACATCCCCGCCTCAGCGCACCGCACTACCCCCGTTATCCTCGCCGGCAGCCCATACTCCTGCGCCTGAACATAGCACTTGCCGTTTTCACCTGCCTTATGCTCGATTGTATGATTACCCGTCCGATGCAAATCCACTATAGGGTTAGTGTAATACTCCCACATCTTGCCGAAATGCGTCTGTACCTCCGCCGCCCGCTCCTCCACTAACCACTCCAGATACTCCGCATCCAGCGACTCAACCGAAGTCCCGTCCCCAAATATCTTCAAATCAAATCCCATTTCGCTTACCCTTTCACTTGTCATTCACGAGACACGAGTCACGGGCGACGAGTCCCGGCTTTCGCGTCCCTCTGTAATTGGCGCGAACTTGCGCGCTTTTGACGAAAATTCCGATTTTCGAGATGGGCAAAAATGCGCTTAAGTCCTTGTGGAACAAAGAATAAAAAAAATTTAAAAAATTCCAGGATTGGCCAAAAAACACTTGCGCACTTTCGGCGAACAACTGTATGAAACGTTTGTATCATACAAACGTTTTATGCGACTGTTTGGGTCCAGAATTTAACTTGTTGTACGGTAAACACTTACGGCAATAATCCTGTCTGAAAAACGTTCAAAAAACAGACCAAAAAATGACCGAAAAACCACGCAAAAGCCCCCCTTCTCTGACAGACGATTATTTATAAGTACTTGTATATACTGGATTTATATCAGTTTCTAATGTCCCCATCCCCCTGTTTTTTATGCGGAAAAGCGTACCGAAGGGCAGCAAAATGCACCAAAATTTAGCTCCCTAATTTATTCGGAGTTTACTCTCAAATCCTCGCCATACTCCGTCCGCTATACGCTACACGCTGTACACTGATTTTTCCCACTTTTTTCTTGACAACCCGAATATCCATCCGGTAGCATCAATCAATGCCGACTGGCGAGGAGCCAAATCGGCTAAAGAAGAAGGAGGAGATGTATGAGAAGCATTTATTTGCTCGCCCTTATAGCAATTGTGCTCACCAATTACGCCAAAGCCGATGTCACAATAACCGCAACTGACGCCGGCAGCGGCAAACTGCGAATCGGCTATCAGGCAACCGGGACGCTTGCGCCTGTTGCTTTCGCTTTGGATATACAACTGAGTAATGGCGCCACCTTCAGCAACGTTACATCTCTTGCCCAGCCTTTCTACTACTATCCCTCAAGATTCAGAGATTTCATAGTCACGACAAGTCCTAATTGGGAAGACCCTTATTATCTTCCAATGTCTGCCTGGAATGAACCCGCTGCGCTGGGCGGCTTAGGCACTTCGGGCATAACAATCGAAATGGCATCGATGCTCGACCCCTATCTCACGGCCGGTTCTAACGCCGACTTCGACCACAACGGTTCAGTAGGCATCTATGATTTAACGATGTTCAGCGACAATTGGCTAATAGACGGAGGAATGGCCGATCTTTACCCCGATGGCTTAGTAAATTTCCGTGATTACGCTGTTTTTCTCGACGGTCACTTCGATCCCATCCCTATGTCAGGAGATCTCCTCTTGTTGCAGTTAAATGGCAACGGTGCCGAGATAACAACAGCAAACATCTCGCTTAATTTGATTCGAGGTGGTATTGTTCTCGAAGATGCATCACTTGGAAATGCAATCCTGCCAACCCAAGTCACCGTAATTATTCCCGAACC
>Ga0187882_1002507_pt1 | contig 16754 bp, 12 predicted proteins | sample June2016WEW_19_1_3_FD_132991 | JGI IMG/M metagenome (GOLD analysis project Ga0187882, IMG submission 132991) | Peatland microbial communities from SPRUCE experiment site at the Marcell Experimental Forest, Minnesota, USA - June2016WEW_19_150 | ecosystem: Environmental > Terrestrial > Soil >... | reverse complement strand
GCCCTGCCGATGACTCCGCCATTGCAATTGTTTCGCCGGGTCTGCACGTTCTTGCATCGGATTCACAAAATACGGTTGACCCTTATGAGTTATTGGTATTGCCAAGTACAGTGTCGCTTATAGATAATCTTTCGGAAAGATATGACCATGTGATTATCGATACGCCTCCTGTTCTAGCCTTTCCTGACGCGCTTATATTGGCCAAAATCGCCGGCGCAGTAATACTCGCGAGCTTTGCCGGGCGTACTTCAGGCCCGGACCTTAAGGAAACAAAAGACAGATTGGCTCAGATTAACGTCAGGATACTTGGAACGGTTATGGGCAATGTCCACCTTGGTCATACTTATTATCGTTATGGATACCACTATTACGCACAGGGCGGCAGACCAGAAAGAAACAGCAGGAGAAACGGCATAAATCCGATGTTGTTGTCTGATAAACCACAAGATGGCTCGGACAAACCGACGTCCTGAGATACGAAGGTTTGTTACCGGCAGAACAATCCCACAAAGTTCTTACACGGATAATGTATGCATTTGGTAGTCGTTCACAACTCCAATAGTTCAGGTGAAAACAGTTCAGATTCCCTGCTGCGATTGGCGTTCTCAGGCGGGTTGGTGACGGACGCCGTTGTCGGCAGAATATCCGAATACTATGGTTTGCACAGGGATAATCTGAACTTTGCGATACCTGAAGAATGGAAACGGGCCGGTGGTGCTTCAAACCAGGGTGTCCTGTTTTACGATGGCAAAGTACCTTTACCCCCGCATCGCCATTCACCCAGCAGCAAATCATGGTATGTAATTTCGGATGGCAGATTTTTTACTCAAACCAACCTGCAATTGTTATATGAGACGATAGCTCGAATTAATTCCGATGTTGTGGTTATCAATGTTGAGCCCTGCCTGAAGGCCGGCCGTGAAAAAGTCCTTACCGACTCGCATCAAAATCTTGTCGGTATTCGTCTGTTGTATGCAGACGTTGTTCAGGCGGCGCCGATTCCTTCCGACTGGCCGCACTACCTTTTTATTCGCTCCAGTATTATCAGCCGGCTTTTCAAAGATGGGACCCTGCCCGCAACTTTCAATGAGTTTCTAAATGGATGCCGTTCGGCCTCCGCTACAATAGGAAGTATAAGCGTAGGCGGCACTGTGCTGGATTTGAACACCGAGTCGGGTTTACTTTCCCTGTTGTTGAACCAAACTGGGAAAGGAGCAATACGGCATTGTAATTATTCGCTGAGCAAACAAATAGTTGAGAACAATAGCATTAGTATATCCCCTGATGCCCGGCTGTTTGGTGAAATTGCCTTTGGTCGAAACGTCAGTATAGGAACGAACGCGATTGTAGCAGGACCGACATTAATTGGAGATGACGTTAAAATAGGCGACAATGCGGTAATACGGGAAAGTATTATCGGTTCGGATGTTTTGGTTCCCCCGGGCCTCTGCGTCCAGGGCCGTGTTATTGTAAATTCCTCTCAAATAGCAAAACCGACTTGCGGAATCATAAAAACTGAGCCAGATACAATTGGCTGCTTTATGCCAAAGGATAATAGTTCCTCCGGGAGTTGCCACAAAACCTGGCCGAAATTTTCTTATGCCACGTATATAAAAAGAATCGCGGATATTATTATAGCGGCGATTGTGCTTGTTGTTTTTGCTCCTATTTTACCGTTTATTGCCATAGCGGTTAAACTTAGCTCAAAGGGGCCGGTCTTTTTCAAAGATATGCGCCAGGGCCTGCACGGCAAACCTTTCGCCTGTCTCAAGTTCAGGACGATGCTTGTCGGCGCCGATGCGATGCAGGAAAGATTAAGGGCTCTAAATGAAGCGGACGGACCTCAGTTTGTGATTTCTGATGACCCCCGTATGAGCAGAGTCGGGCGTTTCCTGCGAGAAACATACATTGATGAAATTCCTCAATTCTTATCCATTTTACTTGGTCATATGAGCGTTGTTGGCCCAAGACCCTCGCCAGAATCGGAGAATGTTCTTTGCCCGTTCTGGCGTGACGCCCGACTGTCGGTCAGGCCGGGTCTGACGGGACTTTGGCAGGTTTGCAGAACGCGTCAGCCGATGAAGGATTTCCAGGAATGGATACACTACGATATAGAATACGTCAGGAATCTTTCGATGAGGCTTGACCTGTGGATATGTTGGCAGACGGCTAAAAAAATGTTCCTTAATTTCGTTCGTCAATTCTGATGAACCGGTATTGGCGAGAAAGGTGTGCCGATGGCAAAAAGATACTTTAACTGGAAATTGGCTGTTGTCCTTCTAATGGGGTTGGCAGTGCTTTCTGCTACTGCCTTCGGGTTGCGACACTGGCAGCGAGGCAGAAGGGCTTCGCATGGACTGTCGCTCGGCAATAAGGCATATAGCGAAGGCAGATGGCAGGATGCAGCAGAACAGTTGGGGCAATACTTGGCGGTTGTACAAGATGATGTCCCAATCCTGCTCAAGTATGCCGACTCCGAATTAAACCAAAGACCAATGAAAGCGGGGAATGTCCAACAGGACATAAGCGCTTACAGATCTATCCTTCGGTTAAACCCAGAGAACATGGAAGCTGTAAGTAGATTATTGGAGATATATCTTAACGTTGGCATGTATGGAGAAGCTGAGCAGATTGCCGACAAGGCGGTTCAGCTCATTCATTCCGCAAAACTCCGAAGGTTGTTCGCTATTTCTCTGGCAGGTCAGCGTAAATTTACCGAAGCAGTAAAAGAGCTTGAAAATAACATCAAAGATAATCCTGATGATGTTCTATCTTACGATGTTCTCGGCAAACTAATTGAGCAGAGACCTGAGGATTTCAACGTTCCGTCGCAGGTCTGGTTTGATGAGGCGGTTAAAAATAATCCGTCTTCTGCTCAGGCGTTAATCATTCGCGGCGATTATTACATTCGTCGTGGAGAAAAGGCCAAGGCGTTGGCTGATTTCGCCGAAGCAGCCAAGATGGATTTAAGCGACCCTAATCTCCGCCTGCAGATTGCCGAAAATCTTGTCGCAACAGGGGATATTCAGCAGGCACGTCATCATATTGAAATCGCAGCAGGTCAGAATCCATCCGGCCAAAATCTGTGGCGGATCTGGGCACAGTTGGCGATAAAGTCCGGCTCCCAGGATTTGATGCTTGAGGTGGCTGATAAGGGGCTCAAGGCGCTTTCCACGCAGCCCTGGGATTTTATGCCCATTGCCGCTGAATTATATATCCGAACGGGAAAGTTCGATAAGGCGACCGATTGTATTTCGCAGTTACGCAAAAAAGACATTGCTCCGTCAACAACCGCGTTTCTCGAAGGGCTTCTGGCTGAAGCAAAAGGTCAGAACTACGAAGCTGTTAAGGCATGGCAAAACGCACTGGGACTGGGCGGTGGAACGGAAAATTCGAGAATTATGCTCGCAAACGCATATTCAAACCTTGGTGATATACAATCGGCGATCAAACAATTGCGCACGCTGGTATCCGAACAGCCCAATCACGTTAGAGCGAATGTTGATTTGGCAAAATTACTTGGCGATATCGGCAGATGGGACGAGTCGCTCGAATATGCACGTGCAGCTGTTAAGTTGGCTCCTCAGGATGTTGGGGCGGCTCTCGCCTGTGCCCGCGCGAGGATGCATCTGGTGTTTGATGGTGACACGAAGATTAACTCGGCCGCCGCTGGCGACCTTGATGAGTATCTGAAAAAGCTCGATAATGATACAGAAGGTCTGATAGACGTGAAATTGCTGGAGCTGCAGCTGGCCATATACCGAAAAGATTTTTCCGAGGCTGAAATTCTCCTCGGCCAGCTTAAAAATGCCTATCCTTCCGATAACAGGGTCGTTCTCGTCGAGGTGAACTTACTTACTGCACGAGACCAGGCAAATGAAGCAGTAACCATCCTTTCGCGTGCTGTTGATAAATCTCCGGATTCGGTCATCCTGGTGCGAATTCTTGCAGGTCTGTTATCTGCACAGAACTCAAGACAGCAATGTGAGGATATGATTGTTCGGTCGATGACAAACAGCCGACAACCTTACGTCCAAAAGCAGCTTGGTTTATTATTGGCTGGTTTGTATGCCGGCTGGAACGAAAAGACGAAGCAATGTGATTTGCTCGCCCGTCTCGGCGCCCAGTTCCCTGACGATATTCCTGTGCTGCGCTCGTTGCTTACTTGTCCTGCAATTTTGAATGACGAGCCAAAAGCCCAAAAAATTGTAGATAATATCAAGACCATCGAGGGGCAAAACGGCTGGCAGTGGCGATATGAGCAGGCCAGGGTGTGGTTTGCTCAGGATAATTTCAAGACCAGTTATCCTCAGATAGTGTTATTGCTGAAAGAGAATCTTGCCGCCGACGTCGACAATCAGGTAAGCCGTGTGCTGCTCGCAGCCGCTTATGAGAAAGCGGGCGATATGCGTCTGGCAATAGCGACCTACCAGGATGCATTAAACCGTTCTCCAGGGGACGTCCGGATAATAGTCGCCATTGCAGGCGCCTTGTACAAAGTCAGGGAATACGACAGTGCAGATCAGATACTTCAGCGGGCGGTTGAAAGCAAACCCGAAAATCCAGAATTAAAACGGCTGCAGTTCCAAAGTTTCGTCAGGCGCGGTGAGTTTGATTCCGCGGGTACCGTTCTCGAAGACCTGTTTGCTGCAGACACCAACAATATGCCTGCGGGATTGTCCCTGGCTCGTCTGCGGTTGCTGCAGGGACGTCTGGATGATGCTGCCGGCATATTGGGGATATTGGATGCTAAAGAGCCGAACTCTTTTCCCGTTGCCGCCGCAAAGGTGGAATTAAACCTTCGCCGAGGCAAAAACGCTGAAGCGATGGAGATATGTAATGAGACGGTCAGAAAATTGGGTGATGCTTCGGCACTAGTCTTGCGGGCGAGGACCTTTGCATTGCTCGGACAGAACGACAACGCACAAACCGATTTCGAACAGGCTGCCGCCGTCGAACCGAATAATGTCGAAGTGTGGCTGGCAAAAAGCGACTTCTATCGCTCCATTGGCAATTATGACATGGCGTATATAGATATGCAGCGCTCCTTACTGATAGACCAGGCAAACCCTCTGGTTCAGAAACGGGCGGCCCTCCTCTACTTGGCCAGCGCAGACCCCGCCAGACGTCGTCAGGGAGAGGCAATTCTTGATAATGCCTTAGGAGCACTTACCGAGGATGTTGAGCTTAAACTCTACAAGGCACGCCTGCTGATTTCGCAGGATACTTCGCCTGCGCTGGAAAATGCCAAAAGCATTCTCCAAACTATATCAAAGCAGCAGCCAGCGAACAGTGAGGCATGGCAGCTTCTCGCTGAAGTAGCGATAAAACAGGGACAATCCGCCGAGGCCATCGATTTAGCTCTTAAAGGGCTTGCCTATCGACCCAAAGATAAGGCCTTGTTGCTGTTAAGGGCAAAACTCGAAAAAGCACATTCTGCGCTGCTTGCCATTCCCACTCTTCGCGACATCCTGGAGCTTGACCAGAATGACTCTGACGTCGCCATTTATCTTGCCGAAACCTACATCGACGCAGGTGAGCACGGAGAAGCCATAACTTTGCTTAACAAGCAGCTTGAAATACAAAATAATCCTGTTGCTCAACGACGATTGAGGGTTGAGCTTGGCGTCGCGCAGTATAAAGCCGGAGATTTCAATGAATCACAGAAAATATTTGACTCTCTGCAGCAGTCACTGCCGAACGACGCGGCTCCGTTGCTGGCACGAGTGCGGCTGTTAAAGGACGACAAATTGTGGAGCCAGATCGGCACATTAGTTGAAATGTGGTGTCAATCGCATCCGGGTGATTTCAATGTGCCTATGATTGTAGCTAATGACCTGGCTGGCGGTCAGGGCGATGAATCGAAAAAAATAGCGGAAGATTTGCTCGGGCGAATCTTGCAGCAAAATCCGGATTCTCGCGGGGCGATATATTTGCTTGCGACGCTGCTTCAGACAACGGGGCGTTCCGCCGAAGCTGCCAAGCTTTATCAGCGTTTCCTTTTGCTGGATCCAAATAACGTCGTCGCTGTTAATAATCTCGCCTGGATTCTTTGCGAGGACCAGAATCAGTACCAAAAGGCCCTTGAGCTGGCTGAAAGAGGGCTTGCAAAAGAGCCAAATTATATTGACCTGCTCGATACTCGCGGGATGGCATATTATCGGCTCGGCCGGTTTGAAAGTGCCGTCGAAGATTTTAATCGCTGTGTGACTCTCTACCCGGCCGGAAAATCATCACTGACAAGTTCCTACTTTCATCTGGCTTGCGCACTGGAAAAACTCGGACGAACGAGCCAGGCGTCTGAGAATATAAAAAAGGCCCTGGACCTGAATAAAGCAGTAGGAGGGTTGACCACTGCAGAATTGACTGAGGCCAGACAGCTTCTCCAAAAGCTGTCGGAAGGAGGCAGTTAAGATGTCCCTATCCTCAAAGAAACCAGATAATGTAGAAAACAATCACGACTCATCATCTAACGTTCGATTGCCGGTTCGTATCCTGGATGATACTCAATGGCTTTTCATTCGCAAAAGCTTTCGTATGAGCCCGCGTGAGTTGATTGTTGCAAAGTTTGCTTGTGGCGGACTGAGTAATGAAGAAATCGCAACCCGATTGGGTATTAAAACGGCAACTATAAAAACGCACTTGCGTAATATTTATCGGCGAATACGCGTGCAGCGAAAACTTGATATGCTGCTGATGTTTCTTGAAAAGGGTAGTGAATATGCAAATCTTGCTTCCAACATAACGATGACTGTTGTTAAAAGCAAAGCCGCGAGCAATTCCGGCTTGAGGACCAAAATCGGCGGTCAAAATCAGATTGCCGGCCATTAAGGTGGCCCCAATTCTTATTTACCACATTCTTTGTCCCCCTTAGTGATTATCTTAGTACCTCATAGGCATTTCCTTGCCGCCTCCCCTCCCAAAATGCCGCCTCCCCTCCAAAAATTCAATTCCTGAACTGTTTTTTTTAGCTATATACCACTTTTTTTAGTTATACATCACTAAAAAAGGTGCTCCATAAAAGGCAGATATCGCGTTTTTGAGCCAAATATTGCGGTCTAACCCAATTGGTCGTATTAGAGTTAAAAAAAATATTCTCCCCCCTTGACAGAGCAGGGTATTTTATAATAGAATCATAATCAGGTTTGGCAATATGGGCAACTTGGGTGGTTTAGGCGAAGGTTTCCATCTGTGTATAGCAAGGAGCCCAGGTTATATCATTTTCTAGGGAAAGAGTTAAAAAGTTTTTTTTTAAGCTGTGCCGTCTAAAATGTGGAGACGACGGCACGGAGGCGGAGAAAAACGTGGTTATCGGCTTTGTAGTTATTTGTATTGGCTGTGGTATTATTCTCGCCTTTTTGTGCGACGAATTTCAATCCGCGCGGTCGGATAAGACATTATTTGGCCGGCCATCTTCTGTGTACGTCTGTGAGACATCCCCAGAATATTCTGAGTGTGTTCTTCGTGGAACACCTTTTGGCGTGTGAATTATGTAATTAACAGTAAACTTTGAAATTTTGGAAAGGATGAAATATGAAAAAGCTAATTTTAGTTGGTATGGTTCTCGCAGCGATTGGCGCCGCAAACGCCAATTACACTGCGAGCATAAGTAACAAAGACATGGTTGACACGGGTGTCTATGCATGGAACATCACATGCGGCCCGCTTGCGGCAGGCGAAACCATCCAGAGCGCCACCTTGACGTTCACCAATCTCCAGGATGTAGATTACGGTTCCCTCGACAAATTCTACACCCATCTATTGGATAATCAGGTAACTCTGGGGAAAGATGGTTGGACACTTGCTTCGGATACAGACCCATATTATTGGTACGGGGTGCCGCAAGGCGTAGGTGACTACTTTACTAGTAATAACACCCCGAACGTACTGGTAGGCACGAAAACCCCAACGAACAACCATGATATGAATTTCTATTACGACATAGACGCTACAACATTAGCAAGCTACATGGCTGATGGTAAATTCGCATTTGGGTTCGACCCGGACTGCGAATGGACAGTGGACAACATTCAATTTACGCTTACTACGACTCCCAGCACTGTTCCGGCTCCTGGCGCAGTTATGCTTGGCGGCATTGGCGTCAGTATTGTCGGCTGGCTGCGAAGACGCCGACAGTTATAAAAATTATGCATGTAATCGCGAAAAACCTTGTAGGTTTAAACGATTTAAATAATGTTAGGAAACCTAAGTATTTTACAAAATTCAAGGAAGGGTAAAAATTATGAAAAAGTTGGTTTTAGTGGCCATAATGGCTTTGATGGTATCGCCGGTTTTGGCTCTTCCGACGTTACCGGAGGGGACGCCTGAGATGGATGCATATTGGGCCATCAACACGGATGCGACACACTCGGCTGATGCACAAGTTATTTTCGTGAACAATGGAGACGGTTACTCTTTTGGAATATTTGATAAGAGTAACCCTGCAAACAAACTCGAGGTGTTTACCAGTTCAAGTGTTAAAGACGACCAAGCCGTAGTAACCATCCTTGGCGATGTTCAAGGTGGTATATCTTTAAGGTCGGGAGACACGACTCATTTTGTGCAGGTGGGCACCGCAACTTTTGCCGGAAACAATTTCGGATTTTACCTGACTGCACCAGGAAACGAGACGACATTTTATAGCGACTCATCTTTAAATCCTGGCGGGAATGACCATATGACCGCCGGTATTATTAGACCAGAGTCTGAGTATCAATTGACTTGGGACGCCAGCCTTGTAGGCGACGACTTTGTAGGCATCACGGCTGTTACCTCTACCTCTTTTGTTGCTAATGTAGAATCCGTTCACCCAGTTGTTCCCGCTCCCGGTGCAGTTCTGCTTGGCGGCATAGGCGTGGGGCTTGTCGGCTGGTTTAGGCGTCGCAGAACGCTGTAATATCAGCGATTTTCACGATATATCAAAAGTATAATCTCCCTCGATGCTGGAGCCAACCAGCGCGGGGAAGTTCTTTTTTGGGGGCAAATACTGTTATTGCCGGCGCCAGAACAGATAATTCTGGACAACGTATTTAAAGGATTATTTTTTTTAGAGGGCACACTAATGAAACAGTTAGTCTTGGCAATTCTGATTGCCGCGGGTTTAACATCAATTGTCGATGCCAAATACTCCGGCGGGACAGGTACTTCCGGTGACCCATACCGAATTGCCACAGCGGGGGACCTGCTGGCGCTGGCGGCGGATACAAACGACTATGATAAAAATTTTATTCTTACGGCGGATATTAACCTTGCCGCCTATACCTTCACAGCCGCTGTAATTGCGCCGGATTCGAATAGTTCGGATGTTTCTTTCAACGGCACGGAATTTACCGGTATTTTTGACGGCGCGGGGAGACAAATAGCCAATATGACCATCGACTGCGATGGGGTTGACCACATCGGCCTGTTCGGAGATACCGTCGTCGGCAGCGAGATAAAAAACCTGCGACTGAAAAATTTCAACATCAATGCCGGAAATAATTCAATTTGTATAGGCGGGCTGGCCGGAGAAACCGCGGGCCATATCAGCAACTGCTTCTCGGAAGGCAATATTATAGGAGATAATAATTCCTCATATATCGGCGGGCTTGTGGGGGTGGAAGTCAATGAGGGCAATATCATCGATTCGTATTCGGTAGGCACCATCACGGGCGGTAATGATTCGAATTATATCGGCGGGCTTGTGGGAGGCATCTACTTCAATGGCTATATCAACAGGTGTTTTTCGACAAGCGATATTACCGGCGGAAATAATGGTTCATACATCGGTGGTCTGATGGGAGAAAACTATTTAGGCAGTATCGCAAATTGTTTCTCGACGGGGACCCTTACAAGCGAAGCTAATTACTTTGGTGTCGGCGGTCTGGTAGGAAGAAACTTCTGGGGTTCTGTCGAAAACTGCTACTCGACAGACAAGGTATCTGCTGGGATTACTAAAGCCGACCTCGGCGGATTGGTTGGAACTGATTTAGGTTACATTGGTATTATCTCTAACAGCTATTTCCTGAATACCGCGGGGCCTAACAATAGTATTGGGGTGCCGTTAACGGATACTCAAATGAAGCAGCAGGCGAGTTTCACAGGGTGGGACTTTAACAATATCTGGACGATTAACGAAGACGCCAATTATCCCAAACTTGCGTGGCAATCCAATACAAGTCCGACTCCGGTAGCAGCCAGAGTTATTAATGTCACAAAATGCAGTATTACGGCAGGGAGTAAGGTCAATACCGACAAGATTTCCTTTTCCGGCATGATGGACGCCAATGCGGCTGACTTTAACGACGCCAATAATTCAAGCGATGCCAATTTTGTCGAGGTTACAATCCGCGATGAGAATTCTGAGGATATGGACCCCTGTGTCTTTCATTTTCCGGTTAATAATAAGACATTCAAAAAGGGCAAGTTCAACTGCACGGTAACTAATAAGCCGTTGAAGATGTCTTTCGCTTTCGATACCAAGAAGAGGACGTTTTCCTTCTCAGCGAGAAATGTTGACCTCACGGGGCTTTCCTGCCCGGTAATTGTTGACATAAACATCAGCGATTACGCCGGCTCAGCCGAAGTGAATGAGGAGATAGTCAACGGCAAGAAACCGATACCGATTAGTTTTTTGATGGACGTCAAAAACTCTCTGCGGGTCGATAAGTCAAAATTCACAAAGAAATTAGGCGTTATCACCCAGTTGTCCGTCAGCGGCGGGTTCTCTGTGGAAAACCTTAACGATGCGAATATGGCAACGCATTCGTTCGATGTTAACGTCGGCTCACAGACCTTTACGATTCCCATAGGCAAATTCAAAGCGAACACGAAAGGGGACAAGTTTAGCTGTTCAAAAGTTACATTATCCGGCGGCGAAATCGCCTACGCCACTTTTAATTTCAGCAAATGCACTTTTACGCTGACGATTAAGAATACTAATTTCGCACCCGGTGCCGGCACTGCGGATTTCCGTGTTGATTTTGCCAGTTTCAGCGGAATCGATGAAGTTACGCTGCCTTAGTCGTTTTTTTGTCGGCGGTGGATTTTCGGGGGTAGTTGACTTCTGAGTGGGTGAGGAGTCGGAATTGGCCGATGCCGAGGTCGCGGTAGGTGTTGCTAAATACCTTTTAAGCTTGGGGAATTACCCAAGTTTTATTTTTCTCGTTTGAATATGAGTGTGCCGATTGGCTCTTCGGAGCGTTTGCTTTCGACGACAGTATATGTAACCGATTTCATCGTATTTGCATCGACCTTCGAGATGAATCTGATAAAATGAACGGTTTGGCCGTCAGGGGCGGTCTGGTCGAGGTTCAATACGAGCTGATTTCCCTGTATTTTCCATCTTCCCCTGAAAATTCGTCCCGTGTTATCGGTTTCTGTATGAACGATTCTTTTTGTTTCAGGTTCATAATACGCAATGCCCGTGTATTCATACCGGCCAACCGTTGCTTCAATTGAGATGACATAGCCGTCTGTTTTGAGTTTGAATTCCGCTTCCGCTTTTTCGTTTGCGTCTGTTGTTGCCGCCCATTTTCCAAAGAGCCAGTCAAAACCGCCTGCTTTGAATATATTACCTATGCTGTTCGGTTCGGCCGCATTAGCCGCTATTGTTAGCGACAAAACCGGCCCAATCATCAAAACCAATAATGGTTTCATTTTCATGATAATAAGTATATCTGCTTGGCCGGAGGTGGACAATGACAATAAACATCCGAAACACGGGGGAGGATAAAATATGATTTACAGTTACTGCTTGAGATAATTTTCCGCAGCGGCCGCGAAGTCGAGGAAATTTATAATCTGGTCGCCTCGGAAAGCGGGGGCGATATCGAATTGACCTGCTCCGTTAGTGAGCCATCGGTCTATGAAGACAGACAGGTCCATTTCATCGACAACGCCGTCGCCGCCTTCGGGCCACACATCGCATTTCGTGTTCCAGCCGGTCATACCTCGTTTTGTTTTCCACGCTTTGCTAAAAACAGCCCAATCCTGAAAATTAACTATCCCATCGCCTCCGTTGGGATATATATCCATGCTGGCTTGTTTTGTTAACCAATGGTCACAAAGCAGGGCAATATCCAGAATATCCACTCCATCGGGGCATAGCCAATCGCCCTTATACAGCTTTTCCCAGCTTAGCCGGGGATAGTTCATTCCTTCGCAAATAGTCCATGGGTTTATTGTGCTGCCCGGGGCCTCGCCTACAAACTGCCATCCGGCCTTTGTGTATGTATTTTCCGTCCTTAATTCAGCTTCGGAGGCATTGTCTTTTGAAAATGACGCTATTACCGTTCCGCTGTCCGTCAGGCCGACAAGATTGCCCATCTGGTCGGCGTTGGTATTCACATTGCACACCGCGTAACATCTCGAAATAGCTCCTCCATCATATATAAGCCCGACCAGTCCGCCGACGCAATAACTGCCCGTAACTGTTCCCTGCGAATAGCAGTCAATCGCCTCACCTGAGTTTCGTCCGATGAGTCCGCCGGTCTGCTGGTGCCCGGTTACGGTTGCTTTCGCGTAACTGCATTTCACCACTCCGCGCGAAGTTCCCACCAGGCCGGCCACCTTGTCTCCGCTGCCGGTAATACTTCCCTTCACGTAGCAATTCACAATCTGGCCGTCATTATCGCCTGCCAGTCCGCCCATATCGCACTGGCCGGACATCGAGCCGGAAAATGAGCAATTCTGCATGATGTTGCCGCTGTGGTAACTGGTAATGCCGCCGATAGCGGTATCGCCATAAATAGTTGCTTCTACAGTGCAATCTGTGATTACCCCGCTTAAGTTGTACCCAACCAGACCGCCGACGTTGTTGGTGCCCCGTATTACGCCTCCTTCGACGCTGCATCCTGTAACGGTTCCGCTTCTTAATTTGCCTGCGATTGCCCCGGTATACATTGCTCCTAACCCGTTAATGTTCGGATTGACCAGAGTCAGGTCCTTTATCAACGCTCCTTTGCCAAGAACATATCCGAATAGTCCGGTGAAATCATGTCCAACGTGCGAAACACTCAGGTTAATGATTCTTTTTTTGTTGCCGTCGAAGACGCCCTTAAAGGGCTTTGAAGCATAAGGGCTCCATATCATATAGCCGATAATCGGAAATGCGCCGGAGGTGTTGGAATCGCTCATATTGACGTCAGACATCAATAAGAAGTGTTTGTCCCAGTCGTCGGGGCTGTTGCCTATCTGCGTCAAATCTTGAGGGGTGAAAATAAGAAATGGATTATTGCTGTCGCCGCTACCGCCGCCGTATTTACCGTTTGCGGCATTGGCGCAGACAATAACTGCTAAAAGTGCAAACGCCAAACACCCTCTCCTGCATACGTCCGCAGCTACCAATCCATTATGTTTGCCGGACTGCCAATCGCAATTTTCGCGATTGGCCCACATTAACGAGCCTTTCCGGTCATAATTTAACTACTTGCCCCAAACAACTTTATAACATCCCCAACTCATTTGGTAGGATCATCCTTAATAATACGCCAAATCAAGACCATAAGTCAAGAAAATTTTTCACACGGCTTTTATTGGTGAGCCCCCTCAATACGGCAAAGTATAGCTTCTATAAGTGTACGTCATCAGCCCAAATGAGACAGTAAAGATGCCTGTTTCGGAGGAGAAGATTCGAATCGTACTTGAAGGCTTGCGAGGGCAAGTGCCCATCTCGGAATTGTGCCGAAGGGAAGGTATTTCAGCTGCAACCTATTACAAATGGTCTAAGGACTTCCTCGATGCGGGCAAGAACGGCCTTACTCTCTCGACCCGACGTGATGAGACAACCGATGAGGTCCCGCCAGCTCAGGGAGGAAAACAACAGCCTTAAAAACAGAGCTTGCCGATATAAAGAAATCGCTTGAAACGGCACAACAGTTCGATCCGGCCAGAGGCGAATGCGCTATCCACATTTTTGAATTGAGCCAGAAAGCCGCTGATTTACGGGGTGGTTCGAATAATACCCTAAAACGCGAACTGCTGGAAACCTTGAGTTTGAACCGTACTGTAAGTGACGTAAGTCTTTGTATTACAAAGAGAAAGCCGTTCGACATTCTCGCCGAACGGCCAAAAATTGAAGAAAGTCGGGGTGACTGGATTCGAACCAGCGGCCTCTTGGTCCCAAACCAAGCGCTCTAGCCAAGCTGAGCTACACCCCGCATAACGGTCAAATTTGGCCCTGCCGGTGTATTTTACACACAGCCATTGGATATTGCAACAAAAACGAAACTCAACGAGGACAGAAGGCAGAGAGCAGAAAACAGAAAACTGGGGAAAATCAGCGTTGCAGAACCCGGCGGCAGTTGCTATAATTTCCCCCTTCAAAGTCAGTTTGAGCGTACAGGTGTTAATAGCGGTGTTTTTTTCGCAAAGGAGTATGTTAGATGTCAAGAGAATGTTATTATACCGGCAAACGCACGTCGTTTGGCAATCAGATGACCAGGCGAGGCAAAGCCAAGTACTTAGGCGGCGTTGGTCGTAAGATTACCGGTATCACCAGACGCAAGTTCAAGCCGAACATCCAGAAGGTCCACGCGATTGTCGACGGCAAGGTGATGAGGATAAGGGTTTCGACCAAAGCGCTAAAAATGGGGCTTGTTCAGAAACGGCTGAAACGCAACTACAAAAAACCCGCCGAGAAGACAACCAGTTGACGGGAGCAGTTTGGCTGGAGAATCTTTCTGAGCGAGGCGGGATGCGCCTCGCTTTTTTTATTTCGTTTGGGCGGTATGGATAAAAAAATAGACAAATCACAGGTGAAAAAGGTCGCCAAATTAGCCCGGCTGGAGTTGAGCGAAGCGGAGATAGAGGAGTTCGCCGGACAGCTGAACGCCATCATCGATTACGTTGAGAGAATGAATAAGCTGAACACCGAAGGCGTTGAGCCGATGGCGCACTGCCTGCCGGTAAGCAATGTTTTCCGCGACGACATCATAAAAGAATCTCTGGGGACGGAAAAAACACTCGCCAACGCGCCACAAAGCGATGGGCCGTTTTTCAAGGTGCCGAAGATACTGGAAGAATCGTAACCATTTATGATTTCTGATTTATGATTGAAAAATGAGGACACAATATGAAAACAGGAAAGTTTGCGCGAGGTTTGATGTGTTTGGGGTTAATGGTTTGTGTTGGGTGCGGAACGACAATGGGTGCAAAATCAGAAAAAGCCGGGGAGCAGAATAAGCAAATGCTCAACAAAAAAATTACGAAAGTCGCAGATTGCAATTATCTCCTGTATTTGCCTGCCGACTACGGTAAGAGTAAAAACAAATGGCCTTTGATAATGTTTTTGCATGGCGCGGGCGAGCGAGGAAACAACCTGGAGGTTGTCAAAAAGCACGGCCCGCCCAAGATGATTGCACAGGGCAAAAGTTTTGATTTTATTGTCGTTTCACCTCAGTGCCCAATTGACTTATGGTGGCCTGAGCAGACCGACCTGCTAATAACGCTGCTCGATGAAATTGAGGCGAAATACCGTGTCGATACCGACAGGGTTTACCTGACCGGCCTGAGCATGGGCGGATTCGGAACGTGGATGCTGGCAGAAAAATATCCTAACCGATTCGCGGCCATTGCGCCGATATGCGGCGGCAGCGAACAATATGCCGCCTACAAGCTTAGGCGGGTTCCCGTCTGGGCATTTCACGGCGCAAAAGATCCTACAGTACCATTGGCAAGGTCGCAGGATATGGTAAATGCCGTCAAAAAGGCGGGCGGAGACGCAAAGCTGACGGTGTATCCTGAAGCCGAGCACGACTCGTGGACGGAAACCTACAATAATCCGGAACTTTACCAGTGGTTTTTGTCACACAAGATAAGCGACAGGCAAAAATAACGGATTCGCGATGGACCAACTAAGCGCGAAACAATTGCGGGACAAGATTGCAGCCCACCGGACAAGCAGCGTCGAGGTGACTAAGGCGGTCTTTGCGCGTATAGCGAAGATAGAGCCGATTGTCGGGGCGTATATAAGCACATTCGAAGAGCAGGCGATTGCCCGTGCAGCCGAGATTGACAAGCGTATCGCCGGCGGCGAAAAACTGGGACAACTTGCCGGCGTGCCGGTCGCGGTAAAGGATAATATGTGCACGACGTTTGGAACAACGACGTGCGCATCGAAGATATTAGCGAATTTCCACGCACCATATAACGCGACTGTGGTTGAAAAATTATTAGCAGCAGATGCCGTGATAATCGGCAAAACAAACCTCGACGAATTCGCGATGGGTTCGAGCACCGAAAATTCGGGGCTGAAGCAAACCGTAAACCCGTGGGATACAAAGCGTGTGCCAGGAGGCAGCAGCGGTGGTTCAACCGCGGCAGTTGCGGCTGGATTATGTTACGCTGCACTTGGTTCGGATACGGGCGGTTCGATAAGGCAGCCGGCAAGCTTGTGCGGCGTAGTAGGATTGAAACCAACATACGGACGAGTATCACGATATGGCCTTGTCGCTTATGGTTCGAGTTTGGACCAGATTGGGCCAATTACGCAGACAGTCGAGGATTGCGCCCTGATGCTGAACATCATAGCCGGTCATGACACCGCTGACAGCACAAGCGTCGATGAAAAAATCGCACCAGTGTGTGATTATCTTGCTAAATTGGATGAGCCGGTGAAGGGATTAAGAATTGGTATCGCGTCGAGTTTCAATGCCGGGGCCGATGAGCAGGTGCGAAAAGCAATCGACGAAGCGATAAAAACATATCGGAACCTCGGTGCAACAATAGTCGAGATTGATATGCCCCACCTGGATTACGCGATAGCGGCTTACTAT
>Ga0187882_1002503_pt1 | contig 16779 bp, 11 predicted proteins | sample June2016WEW_19_1_3_FD_132991 | JGI IMG/M metagenome (GOLD analysis project Ga0187882, IMG submission 132991) | Peatland microbial communities from SPRUCE experiment site at the Marcell Experimental Forest, Minnesota, USA - June2016WEW_19_150 | ecosystem: Environmental > Terrestrial > Soil >... | reverse complement strand
TCCGTGGGCAGTGATATTGCCGTACTCCATGCGTTCTAGTGCCTTGAGAAAGGCCATATTGCTCAGCGGTCGATGGGCTGATCTTCCTGGAAAAACGTACTCGCCGCCGTCGGATATTTTCTGCGCCGCCTCAAGGATCTCCAGACATCGCTCACACAAGGGGACACGATGCTCAACCTTGGCCTTCATGCGTTCTGCGGGAACCGTCCATGTCTTTGTCTCAAGGTCGATCTCCGGCCATTTTGCCAGCTGCACCTCACTGGTCCGTGATGCTGTGAGGATCAAAAATTCAAAAGCGAGCTTGATGGACATACTGACGTTGGCTACCGCCAGCGCCGTTATAAACTCCGGCACTTTTGCATAGGGCATGGCTGCGAAATGCTCCTTCTTCTCCATTTGCTTTGGCAGCACCTTTGTGACTCCCTCGACAGGATTATCACCGGATCGCCAACCTTTCGCCTTTGCGTAGTCAAAAACCGTCTTGATCCTCTGCCTGACTCTTCTCGCCGTTTCCGCCTTCTGGTTCCAGATCGGGGTGAGTACTTCCAGAACGTCCCTTGGCTCAATTTCACCGACCTGACGTGATCCAAAGGCGGGGAATACATAGGTCTCTAAGGTCGTGATCCATTGCGCTGCGTGTTTCTCGTTCTTGAAGGTCGCAGCATGTGCCCCATGGACTTCCCTCGCCGCGACTTCGAACGTTGGAACCACTCGCAGTTCCTCTCGTCGTTCTGCCAGAGGATCTCCGCCCTTGCGTGCGATCTTCCGAAGCCGTGCCGCTTCCTCCCGAGCGTCCGCCAAACTCACAAGTGAGTGTCCGCCCAATCCGAGATCGCATCGTTTTCCTCTGATCACCGTGCGGAGCAGCCAACGTTTTGCGCCGGAGTCGTCTACCACGAGGTAGAGCCCGTTTCCATCGGCATGCCGTCCAGGTTTAGCATTTTTGATTTTGACTGCCGAGAGAGCCTTTTCAGGATGCTTTTTCGGTTCATGTGGTTTTTCGTTAGCCATTTCACCCCACATTTGATAGAAAAGATCTTTGAAAAAGGGATTCGAAGTGTTATACCCCTCATCCTGCCCCACATAAAATGTGGGATGCCAGTATATTTCACTGGACGACCCCGGACAAGAGAAAAGCGTAGAACCATTATGGATATTGGCTCTAATGGATTTTGCTGGATTTTGCTGGACACCAAATATAATCCTACTTCCTCCGCCACACCTTAACCCATAGATTCCATCCCGGTCGAGGATGAGGTAGCGTGGAGATTTTCCTTCGTAGAACGCCTGAACCAGTTGCTGCGCAGACCAGGCGGCGGTCGGATGTTCTGTCACGTTGAAGTGCACGAACTTACGGCGATCATGACCAAGAACGATGAGAACGAACAAGAGACGGAACGTAGCCGTGGGGACGGTGAAGAAATCGATCGAAGCAAGTTCCCCGATGTGGTTATCCAGAAAAGATCTCCAGTTCTGCGAAGGAGGTTTCCTTCTTTTCGGCAGCCGGCGAGAGACAATCCGCTCGGAGATATCGATTCCGAGCTTCCATAGTTACCCGTGTATCCTCGGTGCGACCCAGAGCGGATTAGAAGTGGCCATCCTGCAAATCAATTGCTGTATCTCACGGTCAGTTCCTGGCCTGCCCGGTCGGTTCTGCCTGGATAGCCGAGTCCAGTAAGAAGCGAAGCGCTTTCGATGCCATCGAAGAACAGTTTCGGGCTTCACGATGCGGAGAGCTTCTTTCCAGCTCAGCCAGGATCGGGACAGGAGCAACCAAAAAACCGATCAGACCATCGAAGTTTCGGCCGCCGGAGTTGTCGCTTCAAAATGGCAAGTCGCTGGCAAAGGGCGAGGTTTTCCAATGCGAAGTCAGAATGAAGCCTCAGGGCGCTTGGGATAAGAGAGAGCATCCGCAAAATCATCAGAATCATGACTGCAGAGTGTCTGGTATTGGGTCGCGGAATGTCAATCGTTTCAACGCGGCTCGGGTTTTGGCGAATGACACCTGCCCCGATTCCTGCGATCACCGGGCGAGATTTCGCCCGTGCTGAAGAGTCTCAAGCCTGGATCCTATACTCTTCAGATTCATGTCCGGGATCTGATTGCCGACACAGATTCAGGGAGAGCTGAGCTCCAAAATTGTAACTTGTTTTCCCGATCACGCTGTGGTACTTACAATACCAGTATGTCACCGAGGGTTTTCTCTCTGTTTGGGGTTTTAGCTATAGGCGTGTGCGCTTGGGCGGGCGTGGTACCGCCCCTCCCAAGCGTGTCTAAGGTGCGGGTGCTCTCGATAGGCGTGAATCAATACCAGAACCCGAAGTTAAGGCTGAGTTTCGGCGGAGCCGATGCGGTTGCATTCAGCGAAGCGTTTCGAAAAATCGGGGCCGAAACACCAACCACCCTGACGGATGCGGCGGCGACTCGAGCCGGGATCGAGGAAGCGCTGGCCGGATTGGCGCAGCAATCGAAGACTAGCGACACGGCAGTGTTTTTCTTCTCCGGATGGGGAAACTCTGGAGCGGGTGGGTTTTATCTTTACCCGTCGGATGTCGCGCGCGACGAAGATGTACCAAAGCTAGGCATTTCCCCGGGGGTACTCTGGGCTTGGCTTGACAAAATCCAGGCGCAGAACATTCTGGTCATCCTGGACACTGGAGACGCCACCGATTTCCTGGCGGCCGCGCTGATGAAGACGCTGGGGCGCTCCGGCGACAAGGAACGCAATCTTTCGATCATCGCGCCCCAAGGCAACAGCAGGGACGATTCGGAATTGGGACACGGAGTCCTGACCGATGCAGTCCTGCGGGCCCTCACCAAAGAATCCGACCTGAACGGAGACGGACTGCTTAGCGTTTCCGAGTTGGAGGTCGCGACTTCGGCGAACGTGATCCGGGCCAATTCCGGGCTCTCGGCCGAGGTGAGCTTCCGGGCGAGGGCGGTGTCAGCCGGTCATGACTTCGCCATCGGCAGGGTGGGCGAGGCCAAGCCGGCGGCGCCCATGCGGGGCACCCAGACGTATGCGCAACAGAACCCGGCGCCGCGCGGCACTCTCAATGGAAAGTATCGCGCGCTGCTGATCGCCACCAATGAGTACAAAGAGTGGGATCGGTTGAATAATCCGGTCCCCGATGCCGAAGCGATCGCCCAAGAGCTAGAATCGCGTTACGGCTATGAAAAATCCAAGCTGGTTCTGAACCCGGCCAAGAGGGAGATGAGCAAAGCGATCACGGATTTACGGACCTGGCAGTTCGCGCCGGACGACGAGCTCTTCATCTTTATAGCCGGACATGGAACCTACGATCCGGACTTGAAAACCGGTTACCTGGTGGCTACGGACAGCGAGAAGAACGACCCGGGTCACGACACCTATTATTCGCAGTACGATCTGTTCCGCAACGTCGCGGCGATCCCGGCAAAGCATGTTCTCGTGGTGATCGACGCCTGTCAGGCGGGCGCAGGATTGGCTCAGTTGAACCGGGATGACCCCAAAGGGGACATCACCTACAAACCCGGCGGAAAGCTGGAAGGCCTTCTGGATAGGAAAGACCGCCGTTCGCTGTTGTGGATCACTTCCGGAGGCAAAGAATACGTACCGGACGGCGAAGGCAAGCATTCGCCGTTCGCCTACCAGTTGCTGAGCGCGTTGGATAGCGGGGCCAGCGATCCGGAGGGCATCGTGACGTTCCTCGATGTACTGGGCTACGTACAACGTGTGCACAACCCGGCGCCGCAGCCTACCTACGGGTACATGCCGGAAAATGAACATGGGGCCGACTTCTGGTTCCGGCTCGTCGCCAAACCGGAGCTCCCCGTCCAGCCGGCGGACCGTCGATAGAGGTTTCGTGTTCCCAGGCTTTATGGTTTGCACTCTCAACCATAGGGGCTATGATCGGGAGATTTCCAAGCGAAATTCCTGGAGGGCAATATGACAGAGTCACGCAGAGCATTCTTTGAAGAGATACTGGCATGTGGCGCCCTGGCGGCGTTGATGACCGAGAGTGCCGCGGCCAGTCCGCAGCAGAGCTTATCGAATCCATCGTTGATCAGCACCACCGACTTTTGGGGATCGTTTTATGACAGCGTCGACCCGAAAAAGAGCAGAGGCCAGAAGGGAGTGAAAGGAAAGCCGGCCGTAGCGGGCAAGGACGTTCGATACCTCTATTACGACAACGCCGGCCTGCGGTACACCGATCAATTGAAACCGACGGATTTGCTGGACCATCCAGGCGACGTGGCGGTCAGCATCACGCTGGGGCAGTTCCGGCCAGGACACAGCGACGCTCAGGCGATCCGGCAGTTGACTTCTTCACAGCTTCGAGTGGATTGCGTACAGACCAGATCATTCCTGAATCTGCTGGCGCCGGCCGCGTGGGTGGCTATGGCGTCGCTGTACACGGACCAGGCCGGCAAGCTGCCTTCGTTGCAGACGCTGGGATTCCAGCAGCCGAACTTGCTGAGCGGCGACAACAAGGTCATTCTGCCGGGTGGATCCGGGAAATTCTCCGTCAACGTTTCGTCCATGGTCAAAGAGTCGGTGCTGCACAAAGTTCTGCGGAACGGCATCAAGGTCGCGGGCATCGCTTCGCCGCTGCTGGGTTTTCCCGCGATCAGTGTTCCTGCGATGCAGGCTTTCTCGGCGATCTATTCCGTGCTGGAAGAGCGCGCTTCGTTCATCATGAGCAGCCCGCTAATGGATGCGGCCGCGACCCAGGCCGCGCTCAAAGAACCCAGTTTTCCGCCCACCTTCCTGCCGATCAAGGACGGCCAGTATGTAATGGTCCCACTCGAGCATACCGACGCGCTGGCCCAGAAGATGCCGCAACTGGATGTCAACCAGGGTTGGCTGGTGGATCGCACGGACAAATCCAACCGGCCGGTAGACCAGAAGGCCAACGATACTATTCCGGAAGTCAGTTACCTGACGCTGCAGATGAAGATCACGCCAGTGACACTGCAGCTCGCGAGCACCGGTTCGGGAGGCGGGAGTGAGGGCAGCGGAGAGGGAGGTTCTAAATCCGGCACTGCAAGTAAGTCCAACACCGTCACCAAGAAAAAATAGTACACGACGGACAGAGTATTGGGTCCCGTCACGGTACAGGTTAGACAACGGCTCCCTCACAGCTGCGGATCGGAACGGTGGCAGCCAGTAAGGGGGAGAGCAAACAATCGGGCTCCGGAGTTCCATTCCCATGCGATATTGCTTTGTGATAGCCGCGTTCTGCGGCGTAGTGATGCTGCCACCGGCGGCGGTGGCTCAGTGCCAGCCGGTCCGGCGCGCGCTGGTAGTTGGTATCAATACTTACTTGGGCACGCGCCCCCAGGGGGTTCACGTCCAAAAGCAGCTGGTTCCGCGCGTGCCTGTCCAGGGAACCGTCGCGGCGCGTCCGTTCGACGACCTGGATGGTGCTGTCAATGACGCCAACGACTTCGCCGACCTGCTGGAGTCCAAAGGCTACGATTTTCCCAAAGTGAACGTCGTCCGGCTGCTCGAAGAGAAGGCCACCGCGCAGAACATCCTCGATACTTTCCAGCGTCACTTGGTCGACGCCTCCAGCTGCCCCGGCGATATCGAAGTGTTCTATTATTCGGGTCACGGCTCGCAGATCCGCAACCAATATGTAAAGGACGAAACTTCGCCCGACCGATTCGACCAGACTCTGGTGCCGTACGACGCGGCCGACGGCGTCCCGGACATCCGCAACAAGGAACTGGACCGCCTGTACCTCAAGGCTGCGCAGAAAGGCGTTTACCTCACCGTCATCGCGGACAGTTGCCAGAGCGGCGGCCTGAGCCGCGGTGCCAAGCAGTTCTCCAAGGGCAAGGCCTCGGAACCCGATCACCGCTACGTCGTGGACCCGGGGCCGCGGGATGCCTCCCAAAAACTCCTGCTGCCCACCAGGCTTACCTCGGGCGTTTCCCATGCGGTGCTCTTGCTCGCCGCGTCCTATGAGACCGAGGAAGCCAAGGAAGACGGCGACGAGACCCACCCGCACGGCGCTTTCACGGCCGCGCTTCTGAAAAAGTTACAGGATCACGGATTGCACGAGCCGATCGGCGCCATATTCGATGACGTCAAATTCGCGGTCGGCCTGACCCAGGCCGCGCAACACCCCCAAATTTATGGCGAAGGACGCCTGGAACTCGATCTGTTCGGCGGCCGCCCGAATTCCACTACCGGCATGGTTGCGCGAGTGAAAGAGATGCGTTCCGATGGCAATGTGGTGCTAGATAAGGGCACGCTGGCGGGCCTCTACCCGAAGTGCCAACTGGTTAGCGTTTCCGGCTCGTCGAACGTGCGACTGGAGATTCACGAGCAAGGCACAAGCATGACGGAATCCGTGGCGGAGGTGAAAGAGGGCAGCTTTTCGGAGAACCCTCAGGGTACCTTGTTCCGCCTGGACAAGTGGGTTGTCCCGGACAGGAGCGCCCTGACCATCTACTACGCCAACGATGGCCCTGCCGCGGAAAGTCTGGCGCGCGACGCCGCCGTGCTGAGTGAACTGGAATCCTCGGGAATGAAGATCGTCACCGATCCCACGGTTGCCCTGCCTGGCGGCAGCGGCGAGCTCCGGCAGATCTGGTGGTTGAATGGCGCCTGGCGGTTGCTGCCGAGCCGCCTAGGTCCGGCGCTGGAGTTGGGAAAATCGCTGGACGCGCAGCGTTTGCGGCAGATCGCCGGCAACGCGGTCTCCGGAAGCGCGCTGTATGTCAACTTTCCCCTCCCGGCGAAGGACGCCGCCAAACTCGATCTGGGCGACGGCACCGCCAACGACGCGGTGAGGGTACAGAGCCAACCCGATAAGCCGAAAAAGGACCAGTACGTGCTGGCCGGCAAGTGGAACGGCAAGCGCTTCGAATACGCGTGGGTGCGGCCTGGCGTCACCGAGGACGATCAGGGGGATACCAACCTGCCGGTGCGCACGGATTGGGTGCCGGCGTCGGATTCCGATTGCGTGGACAATCTGCGGGTGAAGGCGCTCACGCTCAACCGGATTTATGGCTGGGTGACTCTGGACATCCCTGGTGGCGGCGCCGGGGTGGGCGACTTCCCTTATCGTCTGTCGCTCCGCAAAGTAGGAACAACCACCAGCCTTGTACCGGGCAAGGACGTTACTACCGAAGGAGAGAAGTACAAGGTCTGGCTGAGCGCCAACCCGGAGGAAGTCACGGCTATCGCGAAGACCGGGCACATTGCGCCGCGGTGGGTGTATGTAATCGCCATCGACCGCGATGGAGACACCGATGTGGTGATTCCGGGAAGGCAATCCAACGTCGGCAACCATGTGCCGGGCGACGAGACTCCGTCAGCCGAAATTCAGATGACCTCCGAGCCGTGGGATTTCTCAATTGCTCCGCCGTTCGGTCTCGATACCTACATTCTGGTTACTTCCGTGGAAGAGCTGGACCCGCGGATTTTCCCGGCGAAGGGCGTGCGCTCGCGTTCGGCTAGCCGCGGCACCGGCAATCCCCTGGCCGACCTCATCCAGAACATCGGCGTCAACAGCCGCAGCCGCGGCGAGGTAAAGCCTGTCCCGACTACCTGGTCCGTGCAGAAGGTAACTTTTCGCTCGGTGGCGGCAAAATAAATAGTAGGAAGGATTGCCGCCTTGCCGATAGCGACTGGTCAGTTCGAGGAGGCTGGCGTTGCAGGAAACGGCGCTGATAAGTATGTGGTCGGTTCCGGATCAGGAGACGAAGGAGCTGATGACGCTGTTTTACCAGAAATGGTTCGTGGGGTAAAGACAAGGACGAATGCGGAGCCACTCCACAGCTGCAGTGAGGAGATGGCAGTCTGAGGAAAACCTGCGAAAGTAATTCCTCTACCTTACACATGGGAAAGCGAGGGCCCACGTCTCTTTAACGGTCACCCCGTGCGCGATCAAGTTTCTCCAAGACAGATTCAAAGCAAGACACTGACACCCGAATGTTACATATTCTCCCAATTACGCCGGTTCATCCAGCCCGCACGAAAGATGTTGCTATCCGATGGTCTTCCGTTACATCCAGTTCCCCATCAGGAAGAAGGCGGCCCAATAATAAGGATGCGCGTAGGGAGCTTCCGGGTTTAGCGGGAATGCGGGCGCCTCTTTCTGATTTACTAGCAGACCGCGACCTGTCGTCGGACCATGCTGGCTTTTCACCTTCCCTTGTAAGAAAGCGATTTGCGTCTGCCGCAGTGCCTCCAGTTTTGTGATTCCCGGGGTAGATTCGCGGATACGGTAGAACTCCTGCATCAGCAGGCTCGTGCTCTCGTCCGCCACAGGCCAGAGGCTGGCCAGAACTGCCTTTGCGCCTTCATTCTGTGCGAGGACACCGAAACCCTCCACCTCTTTTCCATCCGCACTGCTGCCTCCCACGCCCGTGTTACACGCCGACAGTGTAAGCAGCTGCACTCCGCCGAAGAGGTTCGGGAGGCTTTTCAGCTCAGCAAGACTCAGATGAGATCCATCGCCCAGCAGCAAATACGACCGGGTTTCGTTGCCCGGCTGAAACTGGAAATGGCTGGCGATGTGGACCACCGGGTAGCGTTTAAGCAACGTCAGCCTCATCGTTTCTGCCGTGAATTCCTCATCCAGCCTGATTTCTCCCTGGAGCACTCCTCCTTTGCCGGGCTCGTCGGCGATAATGCCTGTCAATTCTGAGGCAACCGACGGCAAAGACGGCGCTCCCTCATATTCTTTTGTGACGCCAAATCCCGCCGCCGTCCAGTGGATGTCCGGATGATCCTTCAGCCTCGCGTTGCTGGCCGGCGTGAACACAGCCACGCCGTATTTTTCCATGAGATAGCTCTTGCCATCGAACAACGCCGCAAGCGGCAGATAGCGCAGGCTGCCGTCCAGCGACCACATGAGTGTCTGCGCCTTGGCTTGGAGCAGATCGTCCGCCAATCCACCCAGCAATATATCGTACAGATCCTGCGCCAGCGGCCGAGGATCGACATTCGGGTTCTGCACCGCCTCGCGGAATTCGAGCACCTTGCGGTTCAAGGCCGCTGCTTGAATCGGATACTCGTATGCTTTCTGCACATCAGGAGTAACCAGGATGGCGCGGTACTTGTCCTCGCCGACCAGTGTATAGATCGCAACGGTGCCGGAGGGCAGCTCGCGCAAATCCTCCATGATGCTTCGGGAATTCAGCAATTGATCGATCCGGACGCTTGATTCGGGCTTGGCACTGAATTGCGCGGTCAAATCGGCCAGGAATTTTTCGAAGGCCTTGTTGGCGGCGGTTAAGTCCTGCGTGATTCGGTCAAGCTGGCGTACTTGTTCAGGCGTCCGAGCACCTTTGGCCAACAGTTCTCCGCGCTCCGTACCAATCGCGACGATACGGCCTGCGACAGCCTGATATCGCGCCTCCCACATGGCTTCCTCCTCCGTCAGGTCCGCTTTCCGGCTTGCGGATGCGCCCTCCTCGGGAGCGCGGCGCAAAAACTCAAAATACTCTTCCTCCTTGAGCAGATTCAGCACCTGCTCTGCTTCCGCCAGCCGGCCCTCGGAGATCAGCAGATCCGCAAGTTCGTGATAGGCCTTGTCATTGCTCACGAGGAAGCTACGCTGCATATTCATGCCCAGGCCGGTAATGCCCGCGCGGATTGATTGGATGGTGTTGACAGCCTGCTTTCCGTAGAAGATCGCTAACCGGCGATTACCCGATGATTTCCAAGCCTGCATGAGTTGCTGGAGGGCATCATTTTCGGTGCCGGGATCCTTTATCTCTCGGGACATTGCCAATGCCTGCTCACCGTAACCAATACCTTTCGGATAGTCGCCCAGGAAGCAGTATGCGGTGCCTAGGCAGGTCAAATTCCAGGCCTCTTCCTTGAGGTCCTTTACCTCTCGATGAATCGTGCGCGCCTGCTCGAGGTAGCGAACCGACTTGGAATAGTCGCCGAGGGAGGTATATGTGGCCCCCAGGTTGGTAAGTGTGCTTGCTTCTCCCTGCCGGTCATTGGTTTCCCGACGAATTGAAAGTGCTTGCTCGTAGTAAGCAATCGCCTTCTCGTATTGGTGCAGATTCCAGTAGGCCCAGCCGAGATTGTCCAGGGTCAGGCTTGTTTCGAGGCGATCACTCGTTTCGTGAAGCCTCTCCAGTGCCTCTTCGTAATGCGCGATCGCCGTCTCGTGTTCGCCGAGGTTGCCGTAGGTAATCCCCAGGTTATCGAGGGTTGTGCCTTCCTCCAGCTTATCCTTAAACTCGCGGAATATAGGTAATGCCTGCTGGTAGTAGGCGATTGCTTTTTGATATTGGCTCTGGTTAAAGAAGGCCAGCCCGAGGCCGACCAAAGCATATGCTTCATTGCTGCGATCCCCGATCTCGCGGAAGATCTGCAGCGCCTGTTCTTCGTAATTGATGCCCTGATTATAGTGGCCCAGCGAGTCGTAGGAGTTACCGATAGAGCTCAGGGTAAGGCCTTCCAATCGGCGGTCCTGCGCTTCGCGAAACAATTTTAACGCCTGCTTATAAATGCCAATTGCTTCATCGTACCGACTCCAATACGAATAAACACTTGCAGTGTTGGCCAAGGCCCGGGCTTCGCCCTTGGCGTATTTAAGTCTGCGCCAAACCGCCAGCGCTTGCTTATAGTATGCTAGCGCCTGCCCGTTCTGGCTCGCGGAGATGGAGATGTTTCCCAACCCATTCAGGGCCTCGCCCTCGCCATGTTGATCCTTGATCCGGCGGCTGATCGAAAGCGCTTGCTCGTAGTAGGCAGTCGCTTTATCCTTTATACTCCTGCGAAAAGAGGCATTCCCAAGCCCATTCAGAGCCTCCTCCTGGCCATGCTTGTCGCCGGTATCGTGGAATATGGCCAATGCCTGCTCGTAATAGCTCGCGGCTATCTCATACCGGCTTTGACCTGCCGATGCCGATGCCATGGCATTAAGGACCGCCCCCTCGCGATCCCGGTCGTTTATTTCGTGGAAAATCGACAACGCCTGCGCCCAGGTTTCAAGCGCCTGTTGAAGTTCGTGCTTGAGGTTGAGCGCGCGCCCCTGCTCAAACAACTGCTGTGCTGAAATCCGTTTCGCGTCCGATGGAACAGACCCTCGAAGTTCATCGAGCCTGATCTCGTATGGATCAGGGCTTCCGGTCTTGACCGCGGCCGCCACCTCGAGCGTGTACTCGCCGGAAGTTTCAGCCACCCAGGAGAGAGGCTCGGGCCGCCGCTCGTCCTCGGGAAGATTCAACTCCACGAGCGTTGCCTCGTCGTTTGGCGCTCGCAGTCGCAGCGTCGTTGCGAATCCGGGAGGCTCAATTACTATGTGAGCGTATTGTCCTGCGTTGAGGGTTATTCCATAAGCGTGTGACTCGCCTCCGGCTAACCTGCCGCGTACCGGCTTGCCCGCTCTCAGATGGCTCAGAATCCCGGAGGCTGCATTGGCGTTCGCAGCAAGTGGCCATCTGGCCTGTCCGCTCAATGCAGCCGACAGCACGATGAGCGCCATAGCCCTGAAAGATATTGCAGCGATGTGCCGGAATGCCAACATTCACCCTCCTGAGACCTTTCGGTTGGGAGAGTTTTTGCTACTCACCCCAACCGCAATTAGAACATCGCGGCCGGCCAGGATCCTTAAGAGTCCACCTCGCCTGCAATGTTCATTGCACTGCTTTCGCATCATCTATCGAAAAGGGACGGCCTACTACCCCAATGGATGTGGACCGGCTATAAATCCAGATACTGGGCGCAATACACGTATGCCGCTTTCGGCAAAAAAGACTATAGCTTCGTCGATATTCACTGGCTTCAGCCTTGGGAGCTAGCCAATGAGAGGGGCAAAAAGCGTGGAATTGCGTCAGAGTAGCTGCCAGCTTTTCTCTTTTCTATTTGGAATGGATCTCGGGTAAATTCATGATTGTGTAGTGCGATGTCGTTTCCTCCCACCCCTCTACGTAGAATTATCACCCTTATATCAAAATGATTACAGTCGATTGGATGAAAGTCAAGGACACAGCCGGAAAATGCGGGGCGGACATTCTGGGCAGTTGATAGTGCGAAGACGCGCGGCGCTCCTCCCGGCAGGCCTGTCCTGGCGAATTGCTAATTCGTGACACAACCCCAGGCGATTCCAGGTTTTGTTAGAATGAGCAGATGCGCGATCTGGTTATCCTTTTCGTTCATCTCATCGTGACGCTCGCTCGCCTGTTTGGTCCCGAAGGCATGCGTTCGGTCGTTGCGGAGTCGGTTCTTGTCAAGCATCAACTGCTGATCCTCAATCGCTCGAGGGCTCGGTCACCGAATCTACGGACCCCAGATCGCCTCGTCGCTGGTTTGTGTGCGCTCTGCATTCGTCGCGCCCGTCTGATCCGTTCAGCGATCGTACTGAAACCTTCGACTCTTTTGAGCCTCCATCGCATGCTGGAGAACCGAAAATATCGCCTGCTTTTCTCATCCAAACGACGAGGTAAGCCCGGACCCAAGGGACCCAGCAACGAACTGATTAAAGTTGTGGTCCAGATGAAGGATCGCAATCAATCCTGGGGCTGCCCGCGAATTGCGCAGCAGATCGCCTTGGCGTTCGGCATCCAGATCGATAAGGACGTTGTTCGGCGCATTCTCGCCAGCCATTACCGACCCAAACCTGACGCTGGCGGCCCGTCCTGGCTGACCTTGATTGGACACCTGAAGAACAGTCTCTGGAGTCTGGACCTGTTCCGATGCGAGTCGGCGACGTTGCGGACCCACTGGGTTCTGGTCGTCATGGATCAATCCACGCGCCGGATCATTAGATTCGGCGTCCAGGCCGGAACGGTCAATGGTGTCACACTCTGCCGGATGTTCCACCGAGCCATTCGAGGGCACGGCTCGATGCCGAAATACCTTAGCTCCGACCATGATCCGCTCTATAAGTTCCACCAATGGCAAGCCAATCTGCGGATCCTGGAGATGACCGAAATCAAGACCGTCCCCTACGTTCCCTTGTCCCATCCCTTCGTGGAGCGGTTGATCGGAACGATAAGGCGGGAGTGTTTGGATCGCACGTTGTTCTGGACGAGCACGGATCTCGAAACAAGCTGCGCGATTTCAGAATCTACTTCAACCATCATCGCACGCATACCTCCCGCGAGGGGCGAACGCCCGATCAGGACACGAGGAGGCCACGACCGGTCGCAGGTCTAAATTGCTACCGATGGCAACCTCACTGCCGAGGCCTTTATCACACACCGATGGCTGCCTAATTCTCCAAAGACTCGTGCTCCCTGCGGTATCGGGCGGACATCGGCAGACTGCACTCTCAATGAAACCAGCTGCTGCTGAGCTTGTAAACGCGCCGCGGTTGGCTGGTCTGATCCTGTCACGGCCACCAACAGAGACAGGGGGAAAAGTCGTGAGAATCTGCGGCTCAGATGGTGAAAAGAAGATGAGAATTCATAGCCTTCCCCTGTTTCGCTTGACTTGCATTATGACAAGAGTAACATTTTATGCATGATTATTCGGGTGGTCGAATAAGTACGTTCAGAAATACGCACTTCACCTTCATTAGACGGCGCGCTGGCCAAACACGCCATCAAAGCTACAGCTGGCAACAAATATAGAAGATAGAATAGGGATCAATCGAGAGCCTCTTTACTGGATTGATGGGAAAGGATTCAAATCCAGGTCAGGGCTGCATAGTACCTGGTGATATTCCCCTGCGTGAGGCATCGGGGAGCGTGGCTGAGCTGGCGTTTGTTTGCACCGCTGGGTTCTAGCTTGCGCGTTCTGCTCTCGATTTCCGGCGTTTGCGGTACAACTCGGGCAATCGCTCTATTAACTCGCGACATTGTGATTTCGGACTGACAGCTGATATCCGTGAAACATGGCTGTCGTAGGGCCTTTTGAATTCGTTGCGGACGAAGGTGGCGGATTGGGTTGCACTCGACCTGCATCTTTTGCGCAATAAGTGTGAGAGGTGTGGACAAGCACGCAGTTCGACCTGCGCTGCGATGATTCTTGGTTACGCCGGAAACATTTTGAAGAGGTGACTTATGAAGCATCGTCGGGTGCTGCGGGTGTTTGGTTGTTGTGTTGCGATAAGCCTGATTTGTCTCTATGGCACTGTAAAGGATAGCAATGGCGGTCACTCTCCTATATTTTGGCCAAGCCTCTACATTTTTGCCGTCGGAATCGATCAATATACATTAGCACAGGGTGGTGGATTAGCTCTTACAGCAGCAGATACTAGAGATTTTGCTGATTGCTTCCACTTCGATGGAGATTTCGTTGGAGGAATCCATAAGACTGTCTTGCTGAACGCCCAGGCCAACAAAGCCTCTATCGAAGCAGCGCTCCTGGAGGCAGCGCTGGAGATACACCCTTCGGACACGTTCGTCTTCTTCTATTCAGGAAAGGGCGGGCAAAATCCGCAGGTTGGGCAAGCTGTCGTGCCTGCCGACTCGAGTGTTGTTCCTTCGGCTGATTTCTACTTGCTTCCGAGTGATGCGGATCCTAAACGTCTGGGTCAAACCGCGATCAATGCCTCAGAGCTCGGTACATGGCTTGCGCGGGTGTCCTCCCAAAACCAATTGATCGTTCTCGATACTTGCAATTCTTCATATGCCTTTGAAGCCCTTTCATCGCGCGTGATCGAGCACGATCCTTCGATTGCTGAATTGCTTGGGACCAACCTATTGGTGATCGCCAGTGATACGACTGAATATGAATCAGAGGATATGAAGCACGGTGCATTAACATTCGCCCTCCTCGATGGTCTGTCGGGCAAGGCTTCCCTCAGTGATGGTGGCACTATCACAGCACGTGAGATTGAAGCTGACCTCTACCGCCGCATGCTTGAGATCTCACGGGATAAATGGATCTCGCAGTTGCATCCTCGAGCCATTGCACGTGGATCGGACTTTTTTGTGACCTTGTATGACTTGAACAAAGCCCAGAAACCGGAAATGCTGCCCAAGATTGTGACCTTGTATGACGCCCAGATATCGGACCTGCCCCAGGAGACTCGCGGCGCAACTCCAGCGCCGCTGGACTCTCAGAGCCGTGCGCAACAGAGGGAGGGCAATGATTATGCTTTGCTTATCGCCACCGACGACTACCAGGAATGGAGCCAGCTGAAGAATCCAGTATTCGATGCCGAAGCAATCGCTCAGTCACTCGTCAAGAATTACACCTTCGATCCGAAAAATCTCGAGATTTTGTATGACCCTTCCCGCGGCGAGCTTATCCAGACTATCAAACAGTATCGTGACCGAAAGTACGATATGGACGATCAACTTTTCGTTTTTGTCGCCGGGCACAGAGCAACGCTCGAATTTACGGGCGATTCGTATCTTGTGACCAAGGACTCTCCCGCGCGGCTTACGCTGACAACGGAGGACAGTTTTTTCAGCTGGATGATCTGCTGAAATCGATCAATCTCATAGACCGCAACCACATCTTGTATGTTCTCGATGCTTGCTATGCCGGCAAGCTTTGGGACCCGCCCGTTTGCCAGGAAGATGCTCGAAACCCTCGAGGGAAAATCGGGCCCCGGCGGAATCGTCACGCAACTGGATATCTACAGAAATGTCGAGGTCCTGGGCGGGCAACATCCTGGTGGAGGGCCCCTTGCTGGAAGTGACGGCGATTTCGTTTTTGTCCGCCGGCATTAGATTTGAATTTGGGCTGCCGGCGCGCTGCTGCAATTGGACGGTTACGCAGTGAGGATAAGGCGCAAATCCCGCTGGCGACAATCAGGCCCATGGTGCTGCGCCCGACCATGACAAACATCGATGCCGGTTATGACAATCTGGACTTGGGCAAGGAGCTTAAGAAGCGATTGAGCGAGGAAAGTTACGCGGCGACGCGCGGGAACAGGCAGCCGGCAACAATTTACGTGGATGCGGAGGAACTGCCGGGAGCGGTTTGTCCGACCGGGACGTATTGGCTCGAAGGGGAGAAGGTTTCAGCGCAATTGGTGCTGCGGCGCGACGAGGCGACATTGGGTGAACTGCAAGTGGAGGGGACGAAAGGGGATGTCCAGGGGCTGATGGAGCGGCTTCTGGCCGCACTGAATCAGGCCCTGGAGAAGCAGAAGTTCTGACAGCTCTGATCGCAACGTCGAAGATGCCGCCCCGGTTATCGCGGGTTTGCATGCAAACCGGGCAAGCCAGTTTAGGGGGAGTAAGAAAGTGGAAAAGCAAGGATTGAAAACCCTGATGATCTTTGTGTGGGTTGTTTTTCTGGGAATGCAAGCAATTCATGCGCAGAGCGTGGAGCTTGTGGTTCCCGTGGGACATGGTAATTCAGTATATTCCGTGGCTCTGAGTGCCGACAGCAAGACGGTGGCAAGCGGAAGCTGGGACAATACAGCGAAGATCTGGGACGCGGCGACAGGGAAAGAGCTTCGGACTCTTTCCGGGCATAACAACACAGTTTGGTCAGTGGCTCTGAGCGCCGACGGCAAGACGGTGGTAAGCGGGAGCGCGGACAAAACAGTGAAGATCTGGGATGTGGCCACGGGGAAAGAGCTTCGGACTCTTTCCGGGCATAACGGACCGGTCTATTCCGTGGCTCTGAGCGCCGACGGCAAGACAGTGATAAGCGGGAGCGGTGACCACACAGTGAAGATCTGGGACGTGGCCACGGGGAAAGTGCTTCGGACGCTTTCCGGTCATACCGACACGGTCGAGTCCTTGGCTCTGAGCGCCAACGGTAAGACGGTGGCAAGCGGGAGCAAGGACAAAACAGTAAAGATCTGGGACATAGCGACGGGGAAAGAGCTTCGGACGCTTTCTGGGCATACCGACACAGTATGGTCCGTGGCGCTGAGCACCGACGGCAAGACGGTGGTAAGCGGGAGC
>Ga0187882_1002500_pt1 | contig 16794 bp, 15 predicted proteins | sample June2016WEW_19_1_3_FD_132991 | JGI IMG/M metagenome (GOLD analysis project Ga0187882, IMG submission 132991) | Peatland microbial communities from SPRUCE experiment site at the Marcell Experimental Forest, Minnesota, USA - June2016WEW_19_150 | ecosystem: Environmental > Terrestrial > Soil >... | reverse complement strand
CCCGAGAGATGGATGAAGGTCCCCCGAACGCAATTCATCTCCATGAATAAATTCAGGAGCTTTCTTGCGCGGATATGGTAAAGCGAATGGATCAGCGAACGTAGCGACCGTTGGAGCCGCCGACACGGCTCCGCCACAGATCCTATCGCACGGCTTCGTCGTTGTTGAATACGCTGCAGTCGACGACGAGCTTGTTGTGGTGGTCGATTATGAGCTCGTGCTTGCCGTAACAGTCACCGTGCTTGTGCTAGTCGTATACTGCACCGTGGTCCTGACCGTAGACTAGGCTTGTCAGAGTGGGCCAGATGGTTGAGGTTGTCCAAATGGTCGTAGTCGTATAGATGCTTGTAGTAACGGTGGCATTGGGCGCCCGCTGAGCAAACAAAGACGCACCAGCATAAACGCCCGACCCGGCCGAAAGCATGACCGCAAGCATCAGCAGCACCGCCACTAATGCCGAACGCCCTGGCTGACTGCCGGAAGCATGATCGTCAGCTTTGTTCTTCAATTCTTTCTCCTTCCCCCTTTCTTTTTTCTTCCCGCAGTCACTTGTTTGATCATAATGGGGCAAGCGCAAGCTCCCGACTTCAGCCGAGGAGAGAATCAATCGAGTTCTTCCCTGAGCCTTCATCTAAGGCGCTTCCGACCAGTGCCTCGGACAGAGTGGCTGTTCTATCCTCGGACTTCTGCGACTCGCCCAGATCTCCAAAGTATGACGGGTATTGTTCTCTGCTGAACGCTATCCATGCTGCTCTCCGAATCCATATGCGGTTCGTTACTAAACGCTCTTGTAGTTGACACATCCTGGGGGGATAGAACAGTGGTAGGTGTCGCGAGAAACCCTTAACTGATTCTCTCCGCGACTGAAGTCGCGGAGATTCATGCTTCCACCGCTGGTCCTTTGTTGGGTGGGCATTCCGTTGTTGCGGTTCCACCCGCATCCATCCCAGCGCAGAAGCATAGGCCAAACCATCGGCCTGACGGCGTACCCGCCGCAGCGAGCCGCCATATTCACGACGCCTCTACCTACTCGAGCCTGCCCCGCCTATTTTCGGTTGAGAGCCTTATTCGAGGCTTCGGACATCTCAACCACATCTGAGCCTACTGTCCCTTTTGGGATTGTCTCATTCGGCCCAGGAGATCCGGTGTGTGCGAGACATTTAAGCTGCAGGGGCTCGCTTACTCCACACCTAAAGTCGCGAGCTTGCGCTCCCCCCATTATGGTCAACTATGCGTCAGCGTTCAGGAGAGACGAAGCGGTTTGAAGCTCAGGAACAGGTTGACGCTTTTCTTTGTCATCTACATCATTGCGCTGAGTTTTATTCCTCTGCTTCATGATACGCTCCTTGCTCAAGGGAAATGGCTTGGGTACGGCACAGGCGCCTACCAGTATCAGAGCCAGAGCTACTTTGTCCTCTTCAATGATCCGTACGACGGCAGCAGCAAACCGCATATCCATGTGAACCCGAGCTTCGCGCCCGCCAGCCGGATTAGCCTGATCGAGTTCAGCGATTGGACGTCTTGGGTGAATGGTTACAACCTCTTCAATGATTTCAATGTGACGATGCGAGCAAGTCCCCAGACGCTCGACGTCACATACAGTGGGCCTGAACTGGTCCTCCACAAGTACATCGAGATGTCACCGGATGCGGTGAAGGTCATAATGCAGTCCGAAAAGGAGTTCGCAGCTCACGTCGAGATGTGGAGATGGGTGATGACATCCATAAACGGGATATCGATAAAGGATGTAGCGAAGCCTCTGGTGATCGCTCCGACAACTTTGCTCGAGTTCACATTCTCGGATGACAGTCTCCCTGGCCTCGGACATGGACGTATCGTGATGTCTGCTGTGCCATCTCAGATAGAGATCTGGCCTTACGAGAATGGCTTCAACAAAATCACCGTTGACTTCGTGAACAGCATGATGTCATTCACGGTGTCTGGCTCGATGGAGGCAGTCGGAACACCGTCACTGGAGTGGAACTATTCGCTGCTACCCTATGTTCTGCCGGTCGTATCGGTAACGGTGGTCGCGCTGTACTTGTTGGTCGGTAGGTATGGAAGAACGATCAAGAATCGTGCTACTAGCCGCGGCAATTAGACTGGCGATCGCGCCCTTCTTCATGCACGCGGGCGACGTTGGCACAATCTACGAATCCAGCGTCATGGTGCTCAAAGGTGCGAATATTTTCGACTTCGTCTACGCAAAGACTATGCAGATGCAGACCACAACAGGTCTGCCAGTATTCTTTGAAGGGTACGCGTACCATCCGCTGCTGATCTACTTCTTCGCCCCATTCTATTGGCTCTTCACGTTAATCGCGGGGCAGGGTCCCGTCATGATTGACGGGCACTATCCTTCGCTTCCCGTGCTCATCTACCCGTGGACGCCGCTGCTGCTTCTGATGCTTAAGATTCCGATCATATTGGCAGACATGCTCGTCGTCTATATTTTGGCAGCCAAGGACTTGAGAAAGGCGAAGATCTACGCCTTCTGCCCGTACGTAATATTCATCGGCGTAGTGTGGGGCATGTTTGATGCCCTCGTCGCTCTGTTCCTTCTTCTATCCTACCTCACGTCCTCTCGGAACAGCTTCCTGTCCGGATTCTTCTATGGTTTGAGCCTGATGAAACTGTACACGATCGTCCTGCTGCCGTTGTACGTGGTTCGCCTTTTCCGAAAATGGAAAGCATTCAGCGCGTTCCTGGCTGGGTTTGCTGTGACGTTGCTCCCGGTCGTCTACTACCTGATCGTGAGCCCGGTCTCGATCTGGAATGTACTGGTCACCTTTCATGGTGGGAGGCTTATGGGCGGCGTCAACTTGTACAATTTCATCTGGGTTGTTCAAGATCTGCCATTTGATCTCGCTGTATCGATGATCCCGAACATCGTTCTCGTCGTTGCTCTATTGTATCTGATCGTCAGGTTCGGCAGGAACGTCCCGCTCCTGCAATCAACTCTGATGATCATGTTTGCGTATTTCCTCTTTGGGAAAGTCATAAACGAGCAGTTCCTTGTCGCAATCTTCCCGCTAATGCTACTCTGCAAGGAATGCGACCACAGGCTATGGGTCGCACCGTTCGTCTTCATTTTCCTACGGTCGCCTTTCTACTACTTCATGCTCCCGATACTTTGGACGAGCCCCGTCTTCTATGGGTACTATCTCCAAGCAGATGACGTGTGGAGACAACTCCAGGCTGCGGGATATCTGCAAATACCCATGTACGCGGTTGGAGTAGCTTTCTCGCTCTTGATCTTCTGGAATCTTCTGCGTGTCATGGATGCAACGAGAGGCGGAATCATTTCGGCACGTCAAGCGACGGACGATGGCGCCTATTCGAAGACTTTCGACCTGCGGGGATCGATCAGGAGGCTGGCGACTATGATTGGGCTTTCTCGCGTAAGGTCCGCATTCTCCGCATGTAGTCCACGGAGAAGCATGCCATCGCAAAGATGAGCACAACCAGCTTTGCTGCGAACACTACGTTGATAGCGTACGGGTTTGCTGGCCACCAGTTCACGATAATATCCGGATTCTGCAGTCCCTGAACCGCTAGCCCTGCGGACCATAGAACGATCTGATACAGGACCTCGAAGCCGCTCATCATCACAAAGAACCACGCCAAGACGTACAGGAGTTCGAAAAGGTTCTCCCCCATCCTGAGAAATCTTGATTTAGAGATCGGCGAGCTCATGCCGAACGCGAAGGAAACGAAGAACAGGTAGGTGAACAAGGTGATGGGTTTGATGACGAACCCCGGAAGGTAGATCTCGGCAAGCACCAAGTTCTCACCTACTACATACGGAGCAGTCGCCTTGACAGAGTAGCTCAGCAGTACCGCGAACGCAAGCAGTCCAAAGGCGATCGAAAGAATGTTGTTCAAATCTCTAGGCACAAGTGAGCCTGCAACTCGATCGTTCAGAGATCGAACTCCGGCTCCGGTGTTGCTTTCGATTCTCTTCGAGGTTCCCTGCTTCATCTTATAGGCGCTCCTCAGCCACTCGGCGCAGTCAGAGATTAAACCGTTGCGAGAGCCTTGCATTTGATGTGCAAGGTGATCTAGTCACGGGGAGACATGCCTCTTGAGAAGGCGTGGCGCGTTGGTCGATCATGCGTGTTCTGGGAGAGGATGTCGTTGAAAGGAAGGGCAACGTTGAAGCACGATCTTGTGTCGAGGTGAGGGTCGTTTTCTTCGTCACAGAGAATCCATGAACATAGGCAGTGTGCCAGCCAGCCGCTGAGCCTGACACACTGAAGATAATGCTCAGCGAGATTCGGTCTGGTGGATTCCATTGAGCATTCCTGTATTGTCCAACAAGATCAATCGAGTGATACGCCCATTCTCCCATTGGGGTTTGAAGGAAGATAGTGCGATGGCTCGGCGAGATGCTTGCCTCTGCTGCTGTCTCAACGAAGAAAAAGTCGAGTGTGTGTGTTCCGTCGTTGGTCTCGATTTCAAAGATGCTGCCTCCCTCTGATATGGGTCCCTTGCATGCGCAAGAAGCTTGAAGGAGGACCCAAATGCCCACATCTTCATCGAACAGGGCCCGCACTCTGATACCATCAATTGTCTGTCCCAAGCGAACGTAGGTCAGATTGTCGTCCGAGCCATCTTGGAAGATTTGGATCTCGAGAGCTTGCTTGTCCGCGGCCACAGTCTCTTGTAGCAGGATTTGGTCTCCGACGCTTTTTTCGTATTCAAGTTCCCATATCATCGGCGTCTTGCCGCCAAGCGTGGGATTCGAACCCCAAAGGTTGAATTCAGGATCCAAGATTGGCGGCGGGTACTCTGTCTTGACCTGTAGATTAGCGAAAGCGAATCCGGCTACGAATATTAGGAAGACTGCTGATAGCGGGGCCGTTAGCTTCCTCACACGGTTCAAGTTGCTTGCACCGTTCTCGTCTTCGCCTGTTCGGCTTTGTACCACAGTATTATCGAGACGAGCATGAGAGGCGTCCAATAGATGATGTAATTCGTTAGCTCCCTGTATGAGAACCACAAAGCAATCCCTGGGAAGATCCAAAACGCAAACCGCAACTTGTCAAAGTACACATAGTAGTTCACAATCAACACCAGAAAAACCGACGCGAAGATCACTGTGTAGAAGACCTTGCCCACCGATAGTAGACCGGCTTCTGTGAGCGACGAAAGGCCTTGGCTATGTATCACCAGGTCCTCGGTCATTGGAGTCAACACATTCCCGAACCACGTGGTTGGACTCGGAAGCATGAACGAGAGGTTGATTGCAAGAAATACAGCAACCGTCGTTGCTGCGAACTTCACGGCAGGCCAGAGTCTCTCGCGTAGACGCTTGTCCTCGTCCGTCTTGATGAGGTAGATCAGGAGAAAGGGTGCTATGAACCAAGGTGTCTGCTTTGTTGCACATGCTAGTCCGTAGAAGAGCCCCAAGGCGAGGGGTCTCTCTAAGCAGAACGCTGCGAACAGTAGCGGCAATACCCACAGCGCGTCCGATACGCTGGCGGCGGTGAAGTTTATCATGAGATCCGAACCCGCGAACAGAGGAAGCAACAACATGGGTCTCAGCTTTTTCGGTCCTTTCAGGTAGAGTGTCAATACGACGCCGACTTCGAACAGGACGAGGACCCATCGCATGTCTCGCAGGCCCAGCAGCACGAATGGCACGAATACGAGGAAATGCAATGCTGGGTACTGGAAAGTCATCAGATAGGTTCCGGAGGTAAGCGGTGTGAGGTCGGAGGGTTGAACCTTGAACAAGTCCAGTGCTTTCGTCATGTCTTGGGTGTACGGGTTCGCGCCTTGGTTCACAAACAGCATCGCTGCGTAGTGGCTGAATGCAAGAACGTCAGTCCTGTATGCGCCTGCGTAAGAGATCTCTGCCACAACATAGACGCTGGTAACCATTGCCAGCAGGAGTGGAATCAGAGGAAGGTCCCGAAACCTGAGAACCACGCTGCTAGGCAGCAATGACATTACAAAGACAAGCAGAGATACCCCGTAGATGACAAGGGTGAGAACGATGACTTCCGGGTGACCGCTGCCTCTGTTGTAGTCCTGGAAGCCTTCGTACAGGGCGAACTGGGCTGAGAAGATGAATGCGAGCCTGAGTATGAATACCTCATCGATTGAAGCGAAAAGCGAGTCCGGTTTCGTCACTTCTGTTCCTTAGCCTCCTCTCTCGTCATCTCCTTCGCCATTGTTGCCATCACTTGACTTCGCACGGGTTCTCGTCTTCCTTCGGACAAGTGTCAGAATGGTCTCTAGGATCGGGAAGTTCAGCAGGACCATCACAATTATGCCTAGTGTGAGCCACGTGACCACGATACTGCTTTCAGCCCTTCCGGGCTGGAAGAAGGGTTGAGGGGACATGACGCGTTTGACCTGCTGTGTCTCCCCGGTTGCGACAATGATGTCACGCCATAATGTTCCACCATTGTCCTGGTTCACTATCTCGAAGCTCGTCGTGCCGTTTCCGCCGGTCATTAGCCATATGTAGACGCGAGGAAGATCGGTGTTGACCTCCAGTATCAGGTCGGCATAGACTTCAGTATAGTTGAAGTTATTGAGGCCTTTGAAGAAGGCCACCATGTCGCCTTTCCGCGCTATGATTGCATCGAATTCTGTGTCTGGCCACGCGATCTTACGTCCGACGTAGAGTTGGTCATTTGAGTCCTTTCCTTCCAGCCATCCGCTGTCGATCACGCTCCTGATTCGGAGGCCGTTAGAATTGGTGCCGTTGAGATCGTCGAAGAGAAGCCGGCCCCAGTCCGCGGTGGAGCGGATAATGACTCTGGTAGGGGAAGCCTCTCGCCACTGATCCTCGATGATCTGCGCCGAACTCGCTGAAAAAGCCTGAGAGATGATGAGGACTGCAAGTCCGAGGACGAGGCATCTTCGAATAGTAGGAGATAACATGTCGGAGGATTACACTCCATCAAACTCATTTTCATTCATGCGCAACGGCAACTCTCCGACGCCCAACATCGGTTCAGGTGCCTCCGGAATCCGGAAGCGTGCGTGTCGCTCGTGCTGAGAGCCTACTCTCAATATTGAGCACAATGATGATGAAAGCGATAATCCACAGAGGGAAGAGGAACTCGCCGATTGAGTTGTGAAATGCGTCCAAGTCCGCTCCCGACGTTGCATATACATATCCGTAGTATGCGATGATAAATATTCTAGTGACGTTCAGGAATATTGTGCCTGCCACACCTGTGATCGCGTACACTAGCTTTCTCTTCGCTGGCGCGACGAGTCTAGCTGCAAGAATGACCATTACTAGCGAGTAGATGAGCATGCTTTGAACTCCTACACTCGGCCAGAAGACGTACAACCGGTAGGTTCCATGCTTGCCTAGTATGGTCAGCATGTTGCCGATTCCATAGATGGGCAATCCGAAAATCTTGGAGAGTAACGCGACGCCAGCAACTACGAAGTTCGCCCAGAACTGTAGCGGGCCGAGTGAGCCATAGGGGAAGAATGCGTCGAGAAGGTACATTATCAGCATGCCTGCGGAGAAGACTACCGCAGTGAGGATGCTCAGAATTGATCTTGCGCCGAAAAATGCTGCTGCGAGCCCCATGACATATAGCGTCAATATCATGTAGTCGACAGCCATCAGCCAACTGTTGCTGACTTCTCCTGATGCGCCGAGAATTCGACCAACCCAGTAGACGGAATCCGTGAACTGCCCAACAGCGGTAATCGCGCCAAAGTAGAAGAGTGCAAGACCAACCAGGATCACTATTGCCATCTTTCGGGTTCTGTTCAAATGAGGTTTGGCGATCTTTCGGAAATCGATCAACTCGAATGCTAGGAAAAAGAGAACGAAGAAGAGGCCTCCTCTTCCAAGCTTTCCAAAGCCCGCCCAGCTCAGCCCAAATGTGTCAGGTGCAAACGCGAAGGCGACCAGGATTGGAATGGCTGAGAGGACAAGGAAGAGGTCGGCTAGCTTGAGTTGGTGGGGCAGTCGTCGCCTAACGGATCCTATCAGAGCCGCCATCATGCCGCCACCGTTTCAACCATTCCGCAGTTATGTCGCAGATGACGCATGGAAAAGTCAACCCTCATTTAAGGCTTGCAACTGAGATGGATCCGTATCCGACCATCGTAGTTCGATATGGGCTGCCGCAGCAATGGACCGACGCTGGCTCTCCGTGGGTGGTCTCAAGTTGAGAGCGAAGGCACGCCGGTCAATGGAGAACTGTGTCTGCGGCGTAATGAGATCATGACAAATACGACGCTTGCAAGCAAGGTTGCCAGGCTCGCGACGAAAAGCGCTTGAAGCCAAAGAATGTTCATGCCCTTTTCTGCAGGCTTGACATCTTCCCAGGACGCTTGGATGTTCTTCGAGCCATTGACGAGGATACTAGATGATGGTGAAGAGTCGTTCGAATCGCCTAGCCAGCCGACGAACACGTGCGTCACTTTGTCTGTCACTACTGGGGGCGTCACGCGGAAGGTTGCAGTCGAACTCTCATCATACCATCCTGCTCCTGATGCTTGGCCTATGGGTGATGTGATGTTCACGTAGTATTGCTTGCGATAGATGGCAAGCAGACACACGTCACGCGATATGGACAGCTGCAGGGTCGAGGAAGCCGATGAAACATTCCACTGTTCGAATACTGCCCGTGCCATGTTTCCCATCATTATGACGGGCGGCACCGAGATAGTGTGCTCACCTCGGGTTGCATTCAGCGTTATCTCGCCAGTTGATCCCGTGCGAAACGGTTGGTCATCGAATCCCACGATCGCATTCGGGTATCCGACGATTACGTGTGTCAAGAACGAGTCCGTCACATAGACAAAAACGTCTCTGAGGCCATCCGCGGCAATGGTCCAGTTCCCGCCCACTTGGATCAACGGCATCAGGCTCAAGTGGGCTGTTCTCGGATTCTCGCCTGACGAGACAGTCGTGAGAAGATATGTCTCGCCTTGTCCACCAAGTTGTTTCTCGGCGACCGATACTACGGACATTGCGTCTGTGTCAAAGGCGAGTACTGCAACAGTTGAGTTTGAAGGGAGGTCGTAGCGTAGTTGTGCAGTGATCCCGAACGCTTCTCTTGTTCCCACCTTGCTCGGTGCACGTGCAGCTACTACAGTAGCATTCAGGGGCGAATGCATCTGCATGCTAGCTGTGTGGTTGAGTGCAATTCTTGAGATTTGCTCTTTCTCTCGCTCAAATTGTAGGCTCTTGCACGTTTCGATGAACTTGATAGTAATCAGGCTAGCTCTGCTGTCATATTCTCCCGAATCCATGATTGTCCACACTTCGTGCTCGACGTCAGGAATCAGATGATACTCTCTGTGGTACCATGATCCCTCTCGCCATCCTTCTTCCGGTGCGTTTGCAAAGAAAGCTTGACCCGACGTAGTGAACTCCGGTGCGATTCTGTCGCCATATAGTAGGAGAAGGCTTGCGTGTAGCGATTTGGCTTGGGAAGACACCCCTTCGGCGATCTTTGTCGTGATTATTATCAGGCCATTAGGGCTGGTCCAATCTTCGGGGCTGACGACGATGAGCTCTTCAGCGGCGACCATTGCTCCGACCGAGTAGCCGACAACGTACAGGTACGTGTATCCTTGTTCGTGGGCCCACGATTGGATCTTCTTGATGAAGTCGTGTGATCCAGGGTAAGGCTCGCAGAAAACAGTTCGATTCAACGTCGTGTCCACATTGCGTATTGATCCTCTCTCGAGCGCCAGAACATCGTAGTGTTCTGCTAGATCTTGGATGAAACGGATGGTGTTGTAGGACTCGAATTCGTAAGGGTTCACTAGGAAAGAGGTAGATTCGATGGTTCCGCCACCAAGCCATATCAGGAGAGTATCACTCGTGGTTTGCTTCCAGTGGTACCAGGTCGCGTCGCCGATTGTGACACTCTCTGGTTGACTTGGGTTGGACGCTTGGGCCGGATGAATCGTTGACGAGTGTATGGCCGCTACGAGGAAGATCAGCATTACAAGGGTAGCCCTCGCATGAGCCTTTCCTCGGAGCAGGTTGCTTCGCCTGCCGGTGTGAGTTCTTCTCCAAAGAGTGACCGCTATTGCCACAAGGATCGTTGAGCATGCAAGGCAGGTCATTGACGCAATTGCGAGTTCAGATGCCACCGTCACTGAATGGCTACCTTCCGACCAGTTCGCGACAACAGTCTTAGGTCCATCTATGAGGAGCCATCCAACAGGAGAGCTCGAATCTGAATCGCCTGACCAGTGAGTGAACTCGTGCGATCCTTGCGTGGTTGATGATTGTCCGAGGAGGCCAGAGTCGATGACCGCGAAGGTCGCGTTCGCGCCTGCGGGATACCAGCCGGGGCCAACAGTCCGGCCTACGACGGATTCCACGCTGAGAAAATACTCTGTCAAATAGATCGCAGAGAGGTCAAGGCTGTCGGTCAGGTAGATTCTCCTTGACGAAGTACGTATTCCGTCGCTCCAGTGGTCAAACACGGCTCGTGTTCCCATCCCTTGGATGAGAGATGCCGCGATCTCGATCGTGTGGTAGCCGCGCGTTGTCGAGATCTGAACACCATCGAGCGTGAGTTGGTGCGAGACGCCGTCAATCGTTGCTGCAGATGGGATAACATTCGATGCGAGAACGAGAGTGATGCTGGCAGGACCTGAGACTGTGATCGCAAATGGGAATGTTGCTCCTTTCTGATTCGCGTACCACCCCTCATGCCACCAGACTCTGACAGTTGCTACGAGCAGCCAAACGCCGGGTTGCTCTCGGCTGGTAAAGTTGAAAGTGAACACGTTTCGTCCAGATGGTATGATCAGTCCCTTTGACGCGAGCACGAAGTTCGTTGCTTTGTCCAGAATTGCGATGTCTGTCGAGTATCGTTCGGAGTAATCGACAGTAACCGTCACGACTAAGTCCTCGTTTGGCAAGATACTGGAGGGTGCTTCCACACCTGTTATCTGAGCCACGGGGAGCTTCTCTAAAGCCCATGTTGCTGCGGTGTTCGACAGCGCCACAAGGACGAGAAGAACCGCGATCACAAGAACCTTCTCGCTTCTGGCATGGCGGCGTGGTCGGCAATCGGACATTGTGAACCTTTTTCCCTTGCAGAGTAATCTGCAGTAGCAGTACATCAATGAATCCGACGAAGACATATCTATCCGTTAGGGCTCGTAGGGGCTCCGCTATCCATTAGTGGATGCAGCTTGTAGAACTCCGTCCCGTCATAACCAGCTCCGCAAGACTGCCGCAAAGAGAGGATATGATCATGTCGACTGACGCCGATCAAGCACAGGTCCGGTCATTGCGGGAGCTCTGCTTGGATGTTGCCGGACGAAGGGGAGTCGCTGCGGCCTGTGAATTCGGAGGGAGCGTCTATTCGGCTCGCGCACAAGGCTACGATGTTCTCATGGTCATGGAGGACTATGCGGATGGCCTGCGATACCATACACGTAGGCTGAATGGTCATCAAGTGATGATTCTCGCCGCTGACAGGTCACTCGTCGATCTTGATGCTCGCAAAGGTGCGATGGGCGAGTTCATCGTGGAACGGCTGCTGACACCATATCGTTCGTTGCAGAATGCAGAGCTACTTCACTCGATCGAGGTCGACGCCAAGGAACGAATTCTCCGTGAGGAGCTGACAGAGCTGGTCCTTGAATACGGGGACATGGCAAGGGAGTTGTCGATTCAAGAAGAGTATCTCATGCTTGCTCGAATCAGGAGACGTGCAAGAGTGTTCTTGTCTGCAGCAAGGACTTGTTCGCTCCTGCTCGATCGGCCTGTTCGTGAGGCGAATCTCAAGAAGATGGCGCCAGGTTACCGGAGCGCAATACAGAGACTCATTGATGCAGAAGTTCTTCGGGAGGAAGGCCCTGCCTATTCTCTCGTAGATTCGTTCGTTGATCGTTCGCTCAGAAGACACCCCGCTAGGAAGGTCATCAATATTGTGCAAGCAGGAAGGCGAACGCTCCAGGCATATCTGGCACATGGGAGAGCTACATACTTGACTCCGGACATTCTAACAAGAGAACTCGTATCTTCACTTGAGGCGGGTCTTCTCGGCGAGTTTCCATCGGAGACCCTTGAGGATCCGAAGAAATACTTGTCTTTGAAGACGACGACTGGTCTCGTTAGTCTTGCGGAAAGATTCTCGATCGAGAAATTCGCAGGCCAATTTAGGCCGGGCGTGATCGTCACAGTTACGCCGCTCGGGAACGCTCTGAATGAGGTATACCTGATCACAGCGGGCAATGAGCGGCTCGTAACGAAGAAATTCACAGAATGGCAGAACTTCAAGTGGTTCACTCTTGGTCTCGTCTCGCTAGGAACGCAGTTTTTCTCGGTCTCGGGAAAGGCCAGACTTGAGAACGAGTATGCTGTCAATCGGTTGTTGTCCAGGCATCGAGTGCCAGTTGCAGAAATCTTGCACATCAGTTTGCCGGATCGCGTTCTTGTGGAACGTTACATCGAAGGAGTCTCGCTGGTCGAACTCGTCAAGAAGGCTGTGTCGAACAAGTCAATTTCTGAGCAGGACCATGCTGCTGTGTCCAAGGTCGGTTCGATACTGGCTAGAATGCATGCAGCTGGTGTAGCCATGGGTGATTCTAAGCCAGAGAACTTCCAATACGGAGTCGACAACGAGGTCTACTCCCTTGATCTCGAGCAGGCAAGAAAGTCAGGAGACAAGGCATGGGATGTTGCAGAGTTCCTTTACTACTCCGGCCATTATGTGTTCCCAACGATGCTTTCAGCCGGTTTCAAGGAATACGTCGAGGCCTTCATTCATGGTTACCGGGCTAAGGGAGATGAGAATATACTGAAGACTGCTGCTGGCGCTAAGTATGGGCGGGTCTTCTCGCTTTGGACCCCTCCACTTGTCATTCTCGAAATATCGAAATCCCTGAGAAGCGCTGCTTAATTGATGACTTGCCATGGTGCGGATTGAACCCGACCGTCAGTTTCGAGCGGCGATATTCGACCTTGATGGCACTCTGACTGATACTCGAAGTATCTGGCAGCATCTTCACGGGAAATTCGGGACTTTGGATGTGGGAAGAAGAACGGCTGAGATGTACCAGGACGGACGTATAGACTACGTTGAGTGGGCAAGGCTAGACGCGGCATGTTGGAAAGGCATCTCCTTGGTCGACCTCCTTCCAGCTCTGAGTGAGATCCGCTACACGCCCGGTGCGCCTGAGCTCATGGAGCAGCTTAGAAATCATGGGATTCGAACAGGAATTGTGAGCGCAGGCCTGTCGATACTGGCTGACAAAGCCAAAGTTGACTTGAACGCCGATCTGGTGGTCTCCAACGAGCTTAAGGTGATTAATGGAGTCCTAACAGGGGAGGTCGTCGTGCGAGTCGGCCCAGGCAACAAGGAAGCTGTCATTGAAGAAGCCGCATGGTTGCTGGGAGCTGACATGAAAGAGACAATCGTGGTCGGCGACAATCTATTTGACCTTCCAAAGTCTGCCCGTCTCAAAGTAGCTTTCAAACCTGTCACGATACAGGCCAGAGCAGCGGCAGACGTCGTAGTTGAAGACGACGACATCCGAGCGGTTGCCGACCACATCTTTCAATAGCTCTCTTGGAAGTGCAGTTCTACACGTTCTTGGCAAGTGTCATATCATTGCTGCAGCGTGTAGTCAGGCGAGATTCGTACAGGCTGACTGGGAGGGCAAGGAAGAGTGTCCGCTGAATGCAGTGGCGTCAACTACGCTCTCCGTTTTCGTGAAAAGGCCATTCAGGTCCGGGCTAGACCATTCCGAGGCACAACCGTGACCATAGAGATGGACAGAATCAAGTCGATCGAGTTGCTGAGAAAGAGCGTGATGCCTCCAGCGATGATTGGCGTCGTTTGTCTTTCATTAGGCCTGATTCTTGGAATTGCAGAAGAAGAGTCTGCCGCAATTGTGCCAATTGGGCTCCGCAGTCCCCTGCAGTATCTGTTGATAGGAGCCGCTGGCATCTGCCTAGCAATTCTGCTCTCCAGATGGTTCTTCAGCAATATGATCTTGAAGCGAATCGATGCCCCGCCGATCACCGTAAAGATGATCCCGACCGGCAGCGCAAGGCGCTTCGTCATGCTGATCCAGGCCGAGACCCGCGGCGCCAAAGTTACTTAGAGAGGAATTGAGCAAGAAACCCCACATCCCTTTAGGGGTGGGATGAATTGCGCGTCAGCTTTCAAGCTGACCAATTCCGCAACCCTCCGCGTTTAATAGCTGATCAGTAGATCATGGTGCAAGAGGGAACGTGATGCTTGTCATCAAGACTATCAGGATTCCAGTCCACTACAGCATCACGGCACATAAGATTTCAATTCTAAATTCCCTGACTGCACGAACCACGTACGGGGTCTGGACATGGTCGGAACTATTCAGGGAACACAAGCTGAAAGGCTCCTACGTGGACAGGCGATTGTTTCATGCACGCGTCAAGGAGGAAGCGAAACTCAGCGGCGCCATAACTCAATGCTGCTTCGACACGGCCGCGTGGATTTGGCGGAGCTACCGTGAAGAACACAAGGCCTGGCGCATTGCTAGAAGAGAAGGTGACAGTAAGTGGCTTCGCAAACTCCTGCGGAGAGAGCCGCAGCCGCCGTTCATGAACGGAATGCAAGGCAAGGTGCCCATGTGGTTTGACAGCCGCATCGGTTCAATTGAAAAGGCGAAGCATCTCAAACTCTGTCCATACGTGGCGCGTGTCTCCACGCTTCGCAGAGGAGTCAAGCTGACGATTCCATTGAATCCTGCCAAGCACCATCTTGACGCACTAGCGCAAGATACTGTGAAGAGTTTCCAACTCGTCAAGCGATGTGAAAGATATTACGTTCACGTGAAGGTGGAATATGAGGTTCCAACTCAACCCGTCTATGCTGTACGTGGAATCGACCTTGGAGTGAAACGGTCAATGGCATCCGTGATGTTAAGGCCGAATCAGCCTCTAAGGTCAAGCGACTTCTCAATCCTTCAAGATGGGTTGAAGCGGAAGCGTCTGAACCGATTGGAGAAGCGGACAGCGGAACTACAGCAGGCACGAAAATGGGAGCCACTGAAGCGTATCCGACACAAGAGACTGCACGTCAGCGAATACTACGACCGGCTTGCAGCAAAACAAGTTGCTACAACCTCACAGAATGCTCTCGTCGTGGTCGGGTATCCGAAGGGTATCAAGTACGAGGACTTCAAAGGCAACGGCAAGGCGAGACTACGCAGGACGCTCGCACATTGGACGTATGGACGAGAAATCCGCTACATCCAGGAAGAATGCACGAAAGTTGGCGTTCCAGCAGAAGCGCCGGATGAACGTTGGTCCAGTCGAACATGTCACCGCTGCGGCTCACGCCATACCGAACGCATCAGCCAGAGCGTCTTCCACTGTTGGAACTGCGAACTCATCTACAACGCCGACTATAACGCCGCAATCAACATCGGGTCGCCTTTCTTGTCAACGGCGACGACCCGACGGGCCACAGATGATTTGGCCTATGCTGGGGATGAACAGGCAAGAGAAATAGTAGCCTGCAAGCCCAGAAGCCCACACCCATTCATAGGTGGGAGCTAATCACTGTGGAGGATTGCTGTTGAGTCGGGAGTCGGAGAGAATCAAGGAAGGCGACAAGATTCTCCTATTCTGGGATCAACGGAGACAATGGCTTCTGAACGTGGAGAAGGAGAGGCAATTTCACACGCACAAAGGTGTCGTGAAGCTGAGCGACGTGGTTGGAAAGAGGTACGGAGAGGCCGTGCTGAGTTCGCTCGGGCTGGTTTTTCTGGTCTTACGGCCGACCACGTACGACTTTCTCGGTCACGTTGCACGTCCTACCCAAATCATGTACCCCAAGGACATTGGTCTCGTCCTGCTCAAACTCGGTCTCTCATCCGGCAAGACTGTCATCGAAGCAGGAACCGGTAGCGGTGCGATGACTCTTGCAATGGCGAGCGCGATCAAGCCGGAGGGACATGTCTACTCCTACGAGATCCGCCCGAGTTTCCTGGAGTCAGCTAGACGGGGCCTGAGGAGGGCCGGCCTTGACGAGTACGTGACGCTGGTACAGCGCGACGCAAAGGAGGGGTTCGAGCAGCGGGAGGTCGATGCGGCACTCATCGACCTCGGGGAGCCTTGGGCCGTGATTCCGCATGCGTGGGAGGCCCTGCGAGGAGGATCTCCTATCGGATCTTTCAGTCCGACGACGAACCAGGTGGAGCGAACAGTAATCAGTATGCGTGGGAAATTCGCTAACATTCAAAGCCTCGAATGTTTCCTCCGCGAAATCCGTGCAGAAGAGGGCAAGACTAGGCCTGCGACGGTAATGACTGGACATACGGGTTACTTGACGTTCGCGAACAAGATCTATCCGTCTGAGCAGGAACGAGCCTCATCTCCGGAGCATACGTAAACGTTTAATCAGGGCCCTGCTTCCAACTTGCGCCTCTAGGCGAAAAGGAATGAGCGCCGACACCAAACGTCAGCCACTAAGCCGGATTGTTCGGTTAGTCCTAACGATCGTGGGAGCGTTGGCAATGGTTGCACCGTCCTACACGTTGTACGAACTGAACCTGACCAGTCGTCTTCATACCAGGACAATCGCAGCAATAATGTTGGTTTCTCTTGCTGTTGGATTCGTGCTGCTCTATCTTGCATTCAGGGGACAAGAATCCTCAAACTGACCAAGCTAGCATGCGCCAGTCTGGTCTTGAGCGGGCGGAGTAGCCCGGCGTCTTCTGCTTCTATAGCGACATGTATGACAATCCTGTCAACAGAGCAGCCAGTGCAAGGAGGACAAGCCAAACTTGCTTGTTCCATTTGAAGACCTTGAGGCCATCGAAAACGCCGAATGGAAT
>Ga0187882_1002485_pt1 | contig 16878 bp, 14 predicted proteins | sample June2016WEW_19_1_3_FD_132991 | JGI IMG/M metagenome (GOLD analysis project Ga0187882, IMG submission 132991) | Peatland microbial communities from SPRUCE experiment site at the Marcell Experimental Forest, Minnesota, USA - June2016WEW_19_150 | ecosystem: Environmental > Terrestrial > Soil >... | reverse complement strand
TTCCGCACGGTCGGGTATGGCCACGGCGCCGACTGGTGGGGAGAATTCATCTCCACCCTGCGCATGTACGGCTACGACTACGTGCTCTCGGTGGAGCACGAGGACAGCCTCATGTCGGCCGAGGAAGGCCTGATCAAGGCGGTCCGCTTCCTGGAGAACCTGGTCATCAAGGAGAAGCCCGGCGTCGCCTACTGGGCCTGATTGCCGGCTGTGGGAGATACTTCAGGGGTCGTCGCTGCCCTCCTCGTCGTGATCGGCCCGGCGGCTGCGCCGTGTTGGGTATAATTGGAAATCAGCTTTTCAGGTAGCAATTCTGGTTACAGCCTAGTACTCAGGAGCGTTCATGGCGACGAAGCGCATTGGAATTCTCACCGGCGGGGGCGACGTCCCCGGCCTCAACTCGGTGATTAAGGGAGTGGTGTACCGCGGCAGCGAGATCGGCTGCGAAGTGATCGGCATCCGCCGCGGCTGGGAAGGGCTCACCCACGTCAATCTCGACGACGCCGCGAGCAAGGCCCGCTACATCTGGCCGCTGGACCGCGAGAACACCCGCACCATCGACCGCACCGGCGGCACCGCCCTCCACAGCAGCCGGACCAATCCGTCCCAGATGAAGAGCCTGCCCGAGCACCTCCAGGGGCTCGACTTCCCCAAGACCGAGGTCACCAAGAAGGGCGTCACGTCCACCATCTACGACGTCACGCCGCAGGTCATCAAGAACCTCGACCGGCTCGGCATCGACTTTCTGGTCGCCATCGGCGGCGACGACACGCTCAGTTACGCAGCCAAGCTCGACAAGGCCGGCGTGAAGGTGATCGCCATCCCCAAGACCATGGACAACGACGTTCGGAACACCGAGTACTGCATCGGTTTCTCGACGGCCATCAGCCGCGCCAGCGACGCCATTCAGCGGCAGCGCACTACGGTCGGCTCGCACGAGCGCGTCGGCATTTTCCGCGTCTTCGGCCGCGACGCCGGTTACACGGCGCTCTACACCGCCTACGTCACGTCCATGCGCTGCGGCATCCCCGAGCACAGGTTCAAGCTGGAGCGGTTCATCGAGCTGCTCATCAAGGACAAGCGCGACAACCCCAGCAACTACTCGATCTGCGTCCTGTCCGAGGGGGCCGAGTGGGAGGGTTACCAGGTGCGCGAGTACGGCGATCCCGACGCGTACGGCCATCGCAAGAAGATGAGCGTGGCCGAGGACCTGAGCGATGAGATCAAGAGGCGCACCAAGGAGGAGACGGTCGTCAGCGACCTGACTTACGAACTGCGCAGCGGCGATCCGGATTTCGTCGACAAGCTGGTCGCCGGCACGTTCGGCAACATGGCCATGGATTGCCTGCTCGAGGACAAGCACGGCGTCATGATGGCCATCGTGAACGGCTGCTACGCCCGCATGCCCATCCCCGACCCCAAGCTCGGTCCGCGCACCGTGGATATCGAGTCGATGTACAACACCGACCGCTACCGCCCCAACTACGCCAACAAAGCGGGCCTGCCCATTTTCCTCACCCGCGCGTGAACTGGCCATTCTTTCGAAGAAAGGGGGCCAGCCCCCTCACGCCCGATTTGCGGCGGCGCATCCGCGCTTCCTTCGAGGAAGCCGCGCGCGACGAGGAGCACTTCCCCTCCACCATCGATCCCCGGATCTACCACGTCCGGCTGATTCTGGATTTTTTGGGGGATCTGGCGGGGAAGCGCGTACTCGATGTCGGCTGCGGCAAGGGCCGGTTCGCCCGCATCCTGGCCGAGCGCCATCCCGGCGCGGAAATCTGGGGGCTCGACCTCGCCGAGTCGATGCTCAAGTTCGCGCCGCCATCCATCCGGGTCTGCGCCGGCTCCATGACGGAGTTGCCCTTCCGCGACGGCGCGTTCGACGCCGCTTACGCCACCGAATCGCTGGAGCACGCCGTCGAGATCGAGCGCGCGGTCGGGGAGATCTGCCGCGTCGTCGGCCCCGGCGGCCGCATCGTGATCATCGACAAGAACGCCGATCAGTGGGGACGGCTGGAAACGCCCGAATGGGAGAAATGGTTCACCCGCAAGCAGCTCGAGCGCCTGCTCGGCCGCCACTGCCGGCGCGTGTCCAGCCGCTTCATCTCGTACTGGGAAGATGTCCCCCCGGACGGCCTGTTCCTGGCGTGGCTGGCGGAGAGGTGAGGCCTGCGGCTTCCCTCAGGTGCGGTTTACTCTAGCAGCCTGAGCAGGCCCTCGAAGCGGGGGCGAGTGCGCAGGGGATCCAGGTTGCTGTCGTGATCGAGCCAACCCTTCTGCACCAGGCCGTTTCGGGCCGCTTTCTCCAGGCAGTCGATCGCCTCCCCGACTTGCCCAAGCAGGGAGTAGATGCACCCCACGTTGTAAAGCACCATGGGCTCGTCCGGCTCCATCGCCAGGGCGCGCTGGGCCCACTCCCGGGCCCGCTCGCATTCGCCCAGGGCGGCCAGCCCGTTGGCCGCCATATACACCGCCCGCGCGTCGTTGGGGTTCAGTTTCAGATGCTCTTCGGCGATCCGAACGCCCCGCTCGCGGGTCGCCCGGGCATCCTGCGGGCGGCCCAGGTCATCGTAGATCTGGCCCACCAGCAGCGGCGACTGATAGTCCTCCGGGCGCACCCGCATGGCCTGCTCGTAGAGCCGCAGCGCCTTTTTCAGGTCTCCGCCCGCGAAGCTGTGGCGGGCATAGAAATAGTGCGCCTCGAACAGGTTCGGATCCAGCCGGATGGCTGCCTCGAAAGCCTTTTCGGCCTCCTCGTCGCGGCGGTAGAGCGCCAGGGCGATGCCACGGGAGGCTTGCGCCTGGGCGGACTCGGGGTCCAGTTCCACGGCCCGCAAGCTGGCCGCATCGGCGTGCTGCCGGGCCGTCTCGGTCCGCTCCCCGAACAGGTAGGTATATGACCAGCAGTCGGCCAAACCGGCGTGGGCCAGAACATAGGCCGGATCCAGCTCCACGGCCTGGGAGAACAACTGAATGGCGAATTCAACGTCGCGGCGGCTGAAGAGGTAGTAGAACTTGCGTCCCCGCAAGTAGTAGTCGTAAGCCTGCACATCGGTGGTGGGCGCCTTTTGAAGCGCGCCCCGTTCTTCGGCTGTCAAGGTCAACCGCAGCGTCTGGACGATGTTCTGCGCGATTTCGTCCTGAATCGCGAAGATGTCCCGAATCTCCCGCTCGTAGCACCCCGCCCACAACTGATACCCGCTTTCGGCGCCGGTGAGCTGAACGGCGATCCGCAGCCGGTTCTCCGACCTCCGCACGCTTCCTTCCAGCAACGTGCCGACCCTCAACCGGCGCCCGATCTCCCGGCTGTCGGCAGTCGTGTTCTTGAACTGGAAGGCCGACGTGCGAGAGGCGACCCGCAGTCCTTTCAGGCGGGAAAGCGCGTTGATGATCTCCTCCGCCATGCCTTCGCAGAAGTACTCCTGGTCCTTCTCGCGGCTCATGTCGGTGAAGGGAAGCACGGCGATCGAGGCGGCGGATTCCTGCTCCCGCGGGGGCGAAACCGCGGTGGCGGGCTGGCGGGCCAGCCAGGCATCCAGTTCGGACTGGTACGCAAAAACCGTGCTGCCCTGGTCGTGGCGCAGCCGGTGGACCGGCAACCCCTCCTCCCGTTCCCAACGCTGCACCGTTCGTGCTCCGTGGCCCAGGTGGGCGGCTATTTCCTTCCAGGAATCCAGCCTCCCGGTAGGGGCCTCGGCGGCTCCCCGGCCAACTCTGGATTCGTGAATGCCGATCACCTTCGGCGACGTAAACTCCGCCATCTTCTCTTAGACGCCGCTGCGAGCATTTCAGTTCACCCGACCCGCAAATCTACTCCGATGCTACCAACTTCCCCTGGCAGCGCCAAACCGCGCCAAGTCTCGCCATCATCCGCCATCCCCCTCCCGGCGAGGCATGGCGCATAACCAATGCCCGTTGGCCTCCGTAATCTGAGGTGGAGTCGAACCATAGACAACGTCATTTGGAGAATCGAACATGAAAAAGACAATCTTTGCTGTGATGACGCTGACGCTTTCGATGGCCAGCGCCAAGACCTACCCGGTCACCCTGTATCGAACAGCGGTCGTGGCGGGAACCGTGTTGCAGCCGGGCGAGTACGTCCTCGACCTGAAGAACACCACGGCGGTGCTCAAGCGAGACAAGGTGATCGTGCAATGCCCCGTGAAGGTGGAGAAGGTGGGCCGGAAGTTCGAGATCCCCTCGATCCGCTACGCCCAGCGGGACGGCAAGAACTACCTCCAGGAAATCCGCCTGGGCGGGACGGATCTGAAGGTGGTGGTGGACTAGCTCGGAAGCTCGTAGCTCGTAGCCCGTAGCTCGTCGTCCGATCATCGCAGCGAGGTGCGCCGCCTCGCTCCACGGCGCGTCCGCGCAAGCAGCACCTCGGGTGCAAGACCAGGCGCTATCGACGGGCTACGAGCTACGAGCTACGAGCTACACTAGTAGCACAGCCATGAATGCAAGCTCCACGCTCCCCTTCCAGGAAGTCGTCGAGGCCGAGGGCCACCTCATCGACTCCCATATCATGGAGCAGATCTTCGACACGGTGGTCGAATACCGCGGCCGGTTCGAGGTGGAGCAGTTCCGCATCGGGCGAACCAACAGCGAGCCGTCCTATCTGCGCCTGAAAGTGGACGCGCCGAGCCGGGAACTGCTCGAGCAGTTGCTCGGCCACCTGGTCGGCTTGGGCTGCTCGCCAGTGGATTCCGCGGACGCCGCGCTGGCGCCCGTGGACCAGGACCGCTGCGCGCCGGAGGATTTCTACTCCACCACCAACCACCGTACCCTGGTGCGGTACCAGCAGAGCTGGCTCGAAGCGGAGAACCAGCGCATGGACGCTCTCATCGTCATCGAGGATGGCCACGCGGTGTGCCGTCGCCTGCGCGACATCCGCGCCGGCGACCAGGTGGTGGTGGGTATGCGCGGCATCCGCGTGCTTCCGGAAGCCAAGGAGCGCGACCGCCTCGCCTTCGCCTTCATGAGCAACGGGGTCTCCTCCGAGCGCCAGGTGGAAACCGCGGTGCGGCAGACCGCCGCGCTCATCCAGCAGACGCGCGCCCAGGGCAAGAAAGTCCTGGTGGTCGCCGGCCCCGTGGTGATCCACACCGGCGGAGCCGCCGGCCTCAGCAGCCTGATCCGCCACGGGTTCGTGCAGGGCGTCCTCAGCGGCAACGCGCTGGGGGTCCACGACGTCGAAGCGGCCCTGTTCGGCACCTCGCTGGGCCTGCGCCTCAGCGACGGCCGCCAGGAGGAGCACGGTCACCGCAACCACATGCGCGCCATCAACGCCATCTACCAGTGCGGCGGCGTCCGTCAGGCGGTGGATTCGGGCCGCCTCACGAGCGGCGTGCTCTACGAATGCGTCAAGGCGGGCGTGCCCTTCGTGCTCGCCGGCAGCCTCCGCGACGACGGCCCGCTGCCCGAAACCATCACCGACATGAACCAGGCCCAGGACGCTTACACCGCCCAGCTCAAGGACGCCGGCTTGGTTCTTTGCCTCGGCTCCATGCTGCACTCCATCGCCACCGGGAACATGGCCCCAAGCTGGATCAGGATGGTCTGTGTGGATATCAACCCCGCCGTCGCCACCAAGGTGAGCGACCGCGGCACCGGCCAGGCCGTGGGCGTCGTCGCGGACGTCGGACTGTTCCTCGATCTGCTGGCGAAGACCCTGGTTCAGGCATGAAGAAGAAGCCGCTGTATACCGAGGAACACGCACGCGCGGGCGTGTCCGCCCGCTTGCCCAAAATCGAAACTTGGCCCAACCAGTATCCCGGCTACGAAATAGAAATCACGATTCCGGAGTTCACCTCGGTGTGCCCCAGGACCGGCCTGCCGGACTTCGGCAAGCTGACGCTGCGCTACGTGCCCGACAAGCTGTGCCTGGAACTCAAGTCGCTCAAGATGTACGCGCTCGCCTTCCGCGACCTGGGCATCTTCCAGGAGAACATCGTGAATCGTTTCCTGCGCGACGTGGTCGCCGCGGCCAAACCCGTCTCGGCGACCGTGATCGGCGAATTCAGCCCGCGCGGCGGCATCTACTCGAAGATGACCGCTACCTGGAGCAAGAAACGTGCCCGCTGAATCGAGTCCCGACCGCGACGGAGCGATGACCGAAGAACTCACCGCGGTCATCCAGGAGATTCGCGACCGGGTCCGCGCGCGCTACCCCGAAGGCACGGCCGGAGCGGGCGCCGTTCTTCCGGACCTCCTGCCGATCCTGCACGAGCGCGACGCCGCGGAGGCCAAGGTAGCGGCGATCGGGACGGTCAACCCGCGTCCGGGCGGCGCGCTGAACTCCCTGATCCAGTCGGTCAAGAAGCTCGTCGCCCGCCTGCTGGACTGGCACGTGCGCGACCAGGTCGAGTTCAACCGCGCGCTAGTCCGGTCGCTGGGCGCCGTCCTCGACGCGCTCAACGAAAACAACCGCGCGCTCAGCGCCCTGGGGGCCCGGGATGAAGCCCTCCTCAAATCACTCGATGAGACCAGGCAAGCGCTCGAAGCCCTGGGCGCGGGGCACGAAGCCATGGTCTCGCGCCTGGAAGCGGTCGGCGCGCGCCTCGAGGAGCTGCTCGAGGTTCGGGACATCCGCTCGCACTGGGCCCAGTGGCGCGTCGAATGGGAGCGCAAACTGGATCAGCTCGAGCGCCACTTCTTCCGCAACGTAGCCGAGTTGAACGGCGCGTTCCAGCACCGCGCCACGATGCTCGAGTCCAACCTCAACGAGACCACTAGGTTGCAGCACAGCGATTTCCTGGCGGCGCTATGGAAGGGCATCCGCGAAACCCGCACCGAGCTCGAGCGTCTCATCCACGCCGAGTTGCGCCTGGTCCGCCAGCGCGCCGTTCTGCCGCAACTCGCTCCTCCCGCGGCCGCCACGTCACGGACTCCGGCGGCCGGCCCGCCGATCGACTGGCTCCATTTCGCCGCCCGCTTCCGAGGCTCGGAAGAGTACGTCCGCGAGCGGCAGCGTTTCTACCTGCCGCATTTCAAGGGCTGCCGCCAAGTGCTCGACCTGGGCTGCGGACGCGGGGAATTCCTGGAGCTTCTCCAGGAGGAGGAGATCCCCGTCCGCGGCATCGATCTCAGCGCCGAATGCGTCGCCCTGTGCCGGGCGAAAGGCCTCGACGCCGAAGTCGCCGACCTGTTCTCTTATCTGGACGCCCTGACCGACGGCGCCCTGGACGGCATCTTCTGCGCCCAGGTCATCGAGCATCTCCCGCCCGCCAGCCTGCCCGAGATGCTGCGCCTGGCCGCCGCCAAGCTCGCTCCCGGAGGCCTGCTGGCGGTGGAGACGCCGAACCCCGAATGTCTGGCCATCCTCACCTCGCACTTCTATCTCGACCCCACCCACCACCACCCCATTCCTCCCCTGCTTCTCTCGTTTTATCTCGAAGAATCCGGAATGGGTGAACTGGAGATCCACCGCTTCGCGCCCGCCGCAGAGAGCATGCCCGCGCTCAACTTGCTGCCCGCGGAGTTTCGCGAGGCGTTTTTCGGAGCGCTGGACTACGCGGTGCTGGGGAGGAGATTGTGACAGGCAACCGGGACCAGGCAGAGCCTTATCCTACCCGCAGCCACCAGTTCTCCGTCCCCATCCGAACCACTCCCGAGGAGCTCTGGAGAGCTCTGACGGATGCGGAACAACTCATCCGCTGGTACTCTCCCGCGGCCAAGGTAGTCCCAGGAGAAGGCGGATCGATCTGGGGATCCTGGGGCGAGGGCGTGGAGGGGGAGATGCCTATCGAGGTCTGGGACCCCGGCCGCCATCTGCGACTGCGCTTGGGATCGCAGACCATCGACTACCTGATTGAGTCCCACGGGGCCGCGACCGTGCTGCGGCTGGTTCACTCCGGCTTCGGCGCCGACGCCTCTTTCGATGAGGAGTTCGAGTCCACGCGGGGCGGTTGGACGACGTTTCTCAAGATGCTGCAACACGCGCTGGAGCGCCACCCGGGCGTGCCCGCCCAGAACGTCTCGATCACCCGGCGGACCGGCGTTTCTCCCGCGGAGGCCTGGAAACGAATCGCCGCGACCGGCGCGCTCGATCAGGGCAGCGCGGTTCCCGGCCATCCACAGGGTTATGGCGGTTTCGTGGTGCCGGCGCTGAACGATTCTTATCTGGCCGTTTTCTGCGAAGGCAAAGGCAGCGCCCTGGTGACGATCACTTGGGTCCTCTACGGCCTCCCTGCCAGCCAGGTCGAGCAGGTTCGCGGGCACTGGAGGGCTCTCGTCGATCGTCTCTTCCCGCCGGTTGGCGGGGGGCAACCGGGGACAGCCTGAGCCGTCCCTACTGCGGACGGCCCAGGCAGTCCCTCGGTTGCGGGCTAGAAGTACCTCTTCAGCTCGACGAACTCCGCTTCGAAGTGCTGGAGCATGGCAGGCAGTTGTTCGCCTACCCCCAGCGCTTCCAGGTGCTCACTGGAGACCAGCGGATTGCCCGACCGAGGGAGCACGGAATGCCCGAGATCGTTGGCCAGTTGGTCGGCGGCGCGCACCAGGTGACTCAGGTGCAGCTCCCCACCGAAGGCCTCCTCGGGCGCGTGATGGAACATGGCCGCCTTCTGGATCGGTCCCGGCAGGTTCCACCGCGCCAGCACCGCCCCGGACAGCTCGGCATGCGACATCCCGGTCACCTCCAGCTCGCATTCGGTCACCGTCCGTTCCCCTTGCCGGAGCAATTCGACGATGGCCGCGTATTCGTTGGGAAGCGAGACCGCGATCAGCAGCTTGCCGATGTCGTGCAGCAGGCCGGCCACGAAGCCGCCTTCCGGGTAGGGCACGTCCACCTGCTGCGAGAGCAAGTCCGCTAGCACGCCCGTCGCCACCGAGTGCATGTTGAAACGCGCCGCCGACCAGCCCGGAGGCATCCGCACCTGCGTCCACATGCGCGCGATCGACATGCTCAGCGCCACGTTGCGCAGCTTGTTCAGTCCCAGGATGGCTACCGCGTGGCGGACCGAGTTCACCGTCCCCTGGAAACTGTATAGCGCGGAGTTCACCAGCCGCAGGACGTTCCCCGCCAGCACCGTGTCCTTCTCGATGAGTTCCGCCAGGTTGGCGAAGGAGACGTCATCCTTGGCCATGGTCGCGAGCAGGCGATTGAGGATCAGCGAGAACGGCGGCAAGCGGTCCAGGCTGGCCATCGCGTGGTCGCGGCAACGCGTAGTCGCGGGCTTGGCGGGCGTCACTATCCACTTATCGGCAGCCAGGGCGCGGAACTTCATCCGCCCCGCGGGTTAACATGGAATCGATGCCCGAACCGTCGCCGGCCATCGCCGTCCGCGACCTGCGCAAAGTGTACGGCGATAAGGCCGCCGTCGACGGGCTCACCCTCTCGGTCCCGCGCGGCTGCTTCTTCGGTTTCCTGGGGCCCAACGGCGCCGGCAAGACCACCACCATCCGCATGCTGATGGGCCTGGCGCCTCCCACCTCCGGCTCGATCGAGGTCCTGGGCCTTCCCATGCCCGGGCGCGCCGTCGAGATCAAGCGCAAGATCGGCGTCGTCCCCGACGAATCCGTCCTGTTCGACCGCCTCACCGGCCGCGAGTTCCTCGAGTTTGTCGGGCGCATGTACGCCCTGGAGCGCCGCGTGGCCGCCGAACGCGCCCGGGAACTGCTGGGCCTGTTCGAACTCCAGTCCAGCCCGAAGAAGCTCATCGCCGAGTACTCCAAGGGCATGCGCAAGCGCGTGGCCATGGCCGCCGCCCTGATTCACCGCCCGGACCTGTTTCTCCTGGACGAGCCCTTCGAGGGCGTGGATGCCGTCGGCGCGCGCCTCATGAAGGACCTGCTCATCGATCAGGTCCGCCGCGGCGCCACGGTTTTCCTCACCTCTCACGTCCTGGAGGTGGTCGAGCGCCTCTGCGACCGCGTGGCCATCATCCATCAGGGCCGGCTGGTCATGGAGGGCGAGATGGCAGGCCTCCGCAACGGCTCCGAGACCCTCGAAGACGCCTTTGTCCGGCTGGTCGGCGCCGAACGCACTCCCGAGACGCTGGACTGGTTGTAGCGATGCCTTCCCAGCTTTTCGCCATCCTCTGGGCGCAGTGGAAGGCACTAGCGAACTTCCGGCCTGCCGAGGGCCGCGCCGGCCGCCTGTTGGGCATTCTCATGGCCCTGATCTGGTACGGCATGTGGGCCGTGGTCGGTCTCGGCGCCTGCCTCGCCACGGCAACCCTCGATCGCGAGCGGTTGCGGGTCGGCGTGCCGTGGGGGCTCATGGCGGTTTTCTTCTACTGGCAATTGGCTCCCATCTTGTCCGCGAGCCTCGGCGCGACCATCGACATCAAGAAGCTGCTGCTCTATCCGATCCCCGTCGGGCAGCTCTTCGTCATGGAACTGCTGCTGCGCGCGGTGGCCGGCATGGAGATGCTGCTGGTGCTGGGGGGCGGGGCCGTGGGCCTCTCGCGGAACCCGGCTATCCCGCTTTGGGGGCCGCTGTTGGCGGTGCCGCTGTTCATTGCCTTTAATCTGTTCACCGCCGCCGGTGTGCGCAACCTGCTCGAGCGCGTGCTGGCCTACAAGCACGTCCGAGAGGCGCTGGTCTTCCTGTTCGTACTGGCCGCCGCGCTGCCCCAGATCCTGATCTATTCCGGCATGCCCCGCGGCGCCCGGCGATTCTTCTCGCAGAGCCCCCATCTCCTCTGGCCCTGGACCGCCGGCGGCCACCTCGCCCTGGCCGAGCGCGCCCTTCCCTGCCTGGTCTTGCTGGCAGCCTGGACCGCGCTGGCCTACCTGTTCGGAATCACGCAATTCCGCCGCGGCCTCCACTTCGACTTCGCCGCCCGCGCCGCCGCCGACCGAAGCGCCGGTCGAGACCGCGGTTGGGGAGAAGCCCTCTACCGCGCCCCGCGGCTGCTCCTCTCCGATCCCCTCGCCGCGCTGCTCGAGAAGGAACTGCGCTCGCTCTCCCGCACGCCCCGCTTCCGCCTGGTCTTCCTGATGGGTTTCTCTTTCGGCGTTCTCATCTGGTGGCCGCTGCTCCGCACTTCAGCCGATCGCGTCGGCTCCGCCGGGAGCTACCCGGTCCTGATCAGCGTCTACGCCGTGGTGCTGCTCGCCGAGGCGGTCATCTGGAACGCCTTCGGTTTCGACCGCTCCGCCGCCCAACTCTACTTCTCCGCGCCCATCCCTTTCTGGAAGGTGCTGGCCGGCAAGAATCTGGCCGCCCTGGTCGTCATCGTGCTCGAAATCACGCTGGTGACGCTGGTTTGCGTCCTGGTGCGTCTGCCCATGCCGGGGCCCAAGATCCTGGAGGCCTACCTCGTCACGCTCGTCATCTGCCTCTACCTGCTGGCCGTCGGCAATCTGACTTCCCTCTACTACCCGCGCGCTGTGAACCCCGAGCATTCCTGGGGACGCGCCTCGGGCGGCAAAGTCGCTTTCTTGCTGCTGCTGACCTACCCTCTGCTCGGCATCCCGGTTCTGCTGGCCTACGCCGCCCGCTTTGCCTTCGAGAGCCAAGCCGCCTTCTACGGAGTGCTGGCTTTTTCCGCCGCCTGCGGCGCGGTGGTCTACGGCGTGGCGATGGATTCCGCCCTCGCCACCGCCGAGACCCGCAAGGAAAAGCTGCTGGCGGCGCTCGGCGAATCCGCCGGGCCGGTGGTGACCGAGTAGACGCGGCAGGGGCGAAGGCTCCGGGCGGCGACGGGGGTTGGGGGGATTCCGGGACAGGTATTCCATCACTACGCGAGGTCTGCCCGACACATCAGCGCCCGCTTCTCAGCGTCGCGCTGCCGATTCTTGTCAGGGATGGCCTCAATACGCCCTAGCGCCTCGATGTACTCTGCGGGCAGGCCATGCTCCTTAGCGCCCTCGACCAAGAATCGCCTATACCACGTGTACGGACGCAGTGCTGGATCGCGGGTCGAGCGACAAGCGAAATAAACCCAGCCTTCGGTCTCCGCACCGTCAATTGTATGTACCGGCATCTTCTTCCGAAAGTAGCCCGGACCTTCTCCGTGATCGAGGGTTTGCAGATCCGAGTCGCGGATCGCGTACAGGACGCCCCACACGTCCGCACCCGCATGGCGTTCCACATTGGCTTTGCCGGAGCCATCCTTCCGGCTCTTCTTGTTGAAGCACAGACGATGGTCCTGGAGGACCGCAGCTCGGCCACGCTCTTCCGGGACTACCGAGTAGTCGCGGAGTCGCCGCGAGCACATGTTGGAGCCGTATGCGAATATCCTCTCACTCATCCAGGACCTCCGATGTTGCCGCTAGCGCTGCGGCTCAGGCACGGCCACGAAACGCGCCGCCGCAATCCGACCGTATGCCACCATGGTGGCTGGCGCCTGCAGCCGCTTTGTTCGATGCGGCATCTTCTCTTCCGATCTTATTGCGATCTAACCGCCGTGCAAGATCGAGGTGACTCAGCTATCCCTCCCTCCGATCCCCTTCAGCACGTTCAAGGACATGGCTCTCCTGTAGACAAAGCGGGAGAGAGACTCTGCGCGGCGAGGTAATTGTTGAGTTCGGAGACCAGCACTACGGGGTGAGGCGCGTACTCCAATAACGGGACGGCGCGATCCACGACCAGCGCGGTTTGAATGTGCTGCGCGCCGAGCGCCGTCGCTAGCCACTTCGCCTTCTGAGTCAGGTTGGCATGGAATCCCTTCTCGTCACCCACGCCGAGCTTGCCCACGACGTTGCGTAGAACGCTGTAGGTGTGCGGAAGCCGCAGAACCTTGCACTCAAAGACGAATGCAGTACGGCGGTCGGAAGTGAGCGCAAGACAGTCGACCTGCCCTGGGCATGGGTGCCTACTAGAAGCGCCAAGGTTCTCGGTGCCCGACTGGTTCTGCCAGACACCAGATCCTGACACCGGGCCGGCGTACAAACCCGCGGCCCGGCAGACGTTGATAACTCGATCCTCATGGGGATGTGAGAATGCCTGATGACGCGCGTCCTCGGGGAGACGTAGCATTTCCATTCGGGGATAACCGAAGAAGGCGGCTTCGATGCCCCAAGCCAGCGCGTCGAGCACGAAGATCAGAGATGTCGCATAGAAGTCGCCGTTGTAGTCGCAGCGCAGGAGCGGCCGCTCAACGATTGCATTGGTAAGATCGTCTTCTCCCAACGAGTCAAACCAATCTTTGGTCCAGAACAAGAGGCGGCTGACTGAGGTCACGCGATGCCTAATCTGCTCAGGGAACCGAATCCATACAGGGTCCGGGACCAGGACGACCCCTTCGTTGTGCCCATGCAGCAGTGTGCTCTTCAAGTTCACCCGGTGTGCCAACTCGGATGTTAGCCAAAGATGTGCGAGCAACGCCTCGCCCTGACTTGGCGGGATGGCGGCCAGCGGTGTCCGCCGCAAGTGCTCGATGGCAGCGGCCGGGGTGCCGCTGAGAGCGCTCAGGATGGCGCGGTGCGTTGCGGGAAGATTGGCCGCGAGAGTCCCAGCGCCGAGGCCGGGCGATCGTAGGCCCGTTTCGTGGTCGGACGACGCGCGGGCTAAGCGGCCCTGCACTTCCAACAGTTCGTCCGAGAAGGTGAGTCCATCTGGCGCGAGGTCGACCTGGCCGCGTCCTCCGGCGAAGACGAACAGGAACTCTGTCCAGTGGAGTTGCTGGTGGGCAGCGCAGATGCCGATCGACTTCCATAATCCTCTGGTTGTGCAGGAGCCTGCTCCGACGGTGTGAACGCTCGGCCAAGTCAAGGTCATGCACGTCTTCAGGGCAGGTCCAAGCCACGGGGCGTGGGCCGTGGCGCTGTGCGTGAGGCTGTAATGACGAGATGTCGCGTCCACCAGGATGGGTATAGCTCGTTCCGGTTTCAGATCTCGACAGGACAACCGAGCTTTCTCGAGCAAGATGGCACGGCCTTTTCGGAGCTCATTGACAGACGTAATCGGCCAACTCAGCTGGCGAAGTGCCGCGAGCCCGTCGGGCGGGAGTCCGGACTGTGCGAGGCAAAGCAGTTCATCGGCTCCCCTCTTCGCTCGGCGCATTAGGCTATCGAGATGGTTACGTCGCGGCACGTGACGAAGTCCCACCCCGGACGAAGATCATTCGCGCAGCTCCCGACGCCCAAGCTGTCGAAGACTCTCCTACCGGCTACGGGGCATTAGACCACACTACAATTGTGCAGGCAAGGGAATTCCGCTCGGCATGGTTGTCTTTTGATGTCCAAGCCTTAAGGGTCCCGTCCAACTGCCCACGGCTTGTGTGGGTGGCCCGCAACCGGTGGATACATCCGCTGACTGCAGATCTCATAACTCTCTTCGCGGCCGTAAAACCCAGGCTCCACTCGGGCCGCGTCACGTCAACTGCTTCGCCACTGCTAGGAGCGCAGTTGCGTAGACTTCATACCGTGTGACCGGTGGGGCCGCGGCCACCGCGCCCCGAAGGTATGCAGCCGGCCTGTGCTCGCGCGGTGCCAAAGCCGTGCCGGCGATGACTTGTCGCTGGAACCTTTCCTCGCTGTGGCGGCTCCGATGAGCGATCAGATTTCTGATCAGTTGTGCCTTGTTGAGCAGCTCCTGTTGTGGGGGCGACACGTCGGTAAACGGCCTTCCGCCCCGGAAGAAGAGTTTTGCTCTTTCAACAGTGCGGTCGTATGGGAACCAGTCTACGTACTTGCGCCCTGGTCCTACGACCAACTCGCGTGCAATACTCAGAGATCTCACCGCCACTCGAGGAACAGCACCAGTGCCGCGAGTGGCCGCCGATGCCGGGCTGACCAGAAGGGTCAGGAACACTTCCTCGATGAAGACTTCAAACGCTGTGAAACAGTTTAGAAACAAACTCTCGTAGACCTGTTCCCCGGCACGACGTGACAAGTGGCCCAGTTGCACGAGTTGGTCCACTCGACGTCGCGTACGGTCGACGCCTCCGATTCGCGCACTCAGCGCCCCGAACAGCTTCTCAGTGGCTCTTGGCACCCTTCAAGACCTCAACAAGAAACGCCAGCCTCCTCCGACGGGCGGGCAGGTGGTTCGTGGCGCCGCGCAGCACCTTGGCCAGATCCTCCGGAATCGATTGGGACGCAATCCGTTGAGAAGCCGTCCGCACAGCTTCCGCTGCCGCCCTGGGTGCTGGCTTGGGTGCTGCCCGGAGCATGGGAGAACCGATACCGAAAAGCAGATCATAATAGAATGTAAACAGCGTGTGAAAGAGAGGCTTTCGACGAAACTCTGAGGTCGGGAGTTCCCTACCGAGCCGATCATCTATTGAATCGAGCACGATCCGAAGCCGGCGGGCGGCCTCGGTACCACGAGGGAATCCGTCGTTGAAACGCCTGTAAAACGATGTAATCTGCTTTTGGCTCTTGCCGTGTACTCCCTCCAACACGGTTATGACCAAGTCGCTTGTCTCCTCCACTTCAATCATGCGGGCGATGTCGGTCTCTGAGAAGATCCGCCACGACCGCCACCTATCAAGCTGCTCATACGCCAGTGTGTACATCAGATCCTTGAACGCACCAAAGAACTCAGCATTTCGTAGCTCCTGAGCATTGAGCTTGAACCCAGTCGAATTCATGCGACCAAAGATCTGAAGGACGTCACGGTCCTCTGTGTCGGCCGGAAGAACCTGCACACTGAAGTCATAGTCAAGCACGGCCTGTCGAATAGCAGGAGCCAGTTGCCCAAATCGTTTTCCGGCAATCTCACTGTTATGGACCTCATCAACTGTGAACGAGTCCCTCTCGGCCTTGAAATCCGGCAGGAGGGTAGGCTCGACGAACGAAATCACAGTGCGGAGGCGCTGCTGGCCGTCCACGACCTCACGTATGGGCTCAAGAGTTTTGGGGCTGGTTCGCTGCCGCAGGAAGATGATTGGAATTGGTATCCCGCGGACGATCGTATCGACCAAGAACGACTTAGCACCCTTGGGCCAAACAGGACGGCGTTGGAAGTTGGGGCTCAGGACCAGCGAACCCGCTCGCTGCCATGAAAGGAAGTCACTGACTTTGAAAACAGTTTTTTGGATGTTCTTCACGGCTCGAATCCACCAATCATCTGTCGATCGGCGCAGCGCTTGTTAAGGCTGGCCTGCATAAAACGCCACCACCATCAGGCTAGCACCACGGGCCCGGCTTCGTTCTGCTCGCCTGGGTGCCGCGGGCAGTCCTGGAGCGCCTGGGGCACCACCTCCGGCAGCGTCGCCACCCGATCATTCAGGCTCCTGCCGTCTCTGATTGCCGCGCTCGCTGCACGTCCACCACCCAGTCGTGGAACCTCACAGTCCGTCGGCCCGGAAAGGACCTCACTGTCGATCGGCGCTCCCGGATGGAACACTTCGTGACGCCCAAGCTGTTGAAGGTTCCAGCACTGGAAACAAGAATTAGACCACATCCCAGGCGTCCAGACAACGCCTCTGCTCCTCGCCAGCTCACAGGGGCCAACGCCAGTAGTGGGTGTGGGGAGTTAGGTGTCGCCAACAGCCCATCGCACCACCAACCTCGAGGCCCCCTGCGCGTGTCGTTGCAGTCACTCGTTGAAGTGCCACGCGCCGTAAACTCGGCGGGCGGTGGAGAATCGTTGTCAGGTTGTGGCGTGGCTTCCCGCTCGCCATCGGCCGCCGGACACATCAGCCGTTCGGCTATCATGGCTCTCGCCAGAATCCGCCTTCAACCAGACCGGAAAGCCGACCGAGCCGCACGCCCCGCTTCCGCCTGGTCTTCCTGATGGGCTTCTCTTTCGGCGTTCTCATCTGGTGGCCGTTCTTCCGCTCCTCCGCCAACGAGAGCGGAGCCGGCGGGAGCTACCCGGTCCTGATCAGCCTCTACGCCGTGGTGCTGCTCGCCGAGGCGCTCATCTGGAACGTTTTCGGTTTCGACCGCTCCGCCGCCCAACTCTACTTCTCCGCGCCCATCCCTTTCTGGAAGGTGCTGGCCGGCAAGAATCTGGCCGCCCTGGTCGTCATCGTGCTC